>ULSU01017503.1_pt1 | contig 20410 bp, 16 predicted proteins | sample 1956941 | NCBI WGS metagenome assembly ULSU01 (sample SAMEA4835715, study PRJEB28245) | human gut metagenome | biome: gut microbiome; material: fecal sample | place: Denmark | collected 2008
AAGACAAAAAATGAAAAAATTCAGTATATTACTTTCATTGGCATTGGCTGTAGGTTTCACAGCCTGCGACGATATCGAGGATCCAATGCCACCGCAAAGCAATCCGCAGGAAGCGATTATGGCTGCAGACGGTATCGCTGTGGCTCATGCGTTGCCTACTGATTTGAACCTCAAGGACTTCGTTGATAGCGAGCTGGGTGTGCCAGTGCTCAAAATCACCAGCGTTGATAATCAGCCAGCCGGCAGCGAAGTGAATGTTGAAATGCAGGTTTCCGCCACAGAGGATTTCAAGAAGCCTGTCAGCGTGCTTACAACAGTTGTCGACAATGTGGCTTATGCCAACTATCTTGACATTGACAATGCTCACCGCCAGCTGTTTGGCAAGAGCCCTGCCGCAAAGACCACTTATGTGCGTTTCGAACTCACGTTGACCCACAACGGAACAACAGTGCGTTTCGGCGGCGCCGACACTTATTTCGACGCTTCATCGGTAAATGTTACGCCTATTGACCTTGGCATCAAGATTGAGTCGGCATACTACGTAATTACCGACGCTGCGTTTGGTGACGGATGGGATGCTTCAGCCATCAAGCTCGGACATAGCGACCAGAACGTATACGATGATCCTGTATTTACATCTATCTGCACTCTCCCTGCCGGCTCAATCCAATTTATGGGCGCAGAGTCGATGGTGAAGGCTAAGGCCGACGCAGGCAATGAGTTTATGTATGCTTGGGGTCCTGCTGAGTCGGCTATGAGCGGTGAACTTATCTACGGCGAGAACTCACGTCCTGTAACTATTGCAAAGGCAGGAGAGTATACCGTGACAATCAACATGATGGAAGGCACATTCACTGTCAAGGCTTACTCACCGAAACTCTATGCTGTTGGTGGATTCAATGGATGGGGTCACGATGTAAACGTGTTCATCTACGAGCGCAACGGCGGCGTACACAGCGGTTTGGTTGACATGTCAAAGGCTGGCAACAAGGCATTTGAATTCAAATTCTCGACACAGCCCAACTGGAACGTAGGCAGCACTGCCTACGGTGTCGGCGCAGAAGCCAACCTGTTGAGCACTGACCCAGGAGCCAAAAACTTGAAACTTGACAAGGGTGGTATCTACTACTTCAAAGTCGACACAGACAAAATGACTTGGGAGGCGATGGAAATCACTTCGTTCGGAATTGTCGGCGACGCTACTCCTGGCGGATGGGACGCTGAAACGCCACTTACTTACGCCGGTGGTCTCGTTTGGAAGGGTGAGGTTGCTCTCGTCGGCGGTAAGGAATACAAGTTCCGCGCCAACAACAAATGGGACTTCAGTCTCGGCGGTTCGCTCGACAATCTCAACGAGAACAACGCACCAAACTTCAAGTGTGCAGAAGACGGAACGTATGAAATTACGCTCAATCTCAGCAACAACCAGACTTGGAAAGCGTCAGTTGTGAAGAAATAATACTCCAATTGATATAATTTGTATTGAAAAAGGAGTCGTCTCAGGGATGAGACGGCTCTTTTTTTCTTGTTTTGTGGCATAGTGTTTTCATTTGTAAACTGAAATTTGTAACTTCGCACACAAACTTTCAGAATATTAATCATAAACTAAGCAAAATAATGGAAGACGAAAGACAAAAGCAGGAAGCAGGTATTCCTGAAAACGCTTTCCGCGAGCTGAAGCCGGGCGAGGAGTATATCCCCGTGATGCGCCCCGACCGTCAGTATCCGGAAGTGACTCCCTACTCTGTGATAATGGGTCTTGTGATGGCGATTATCTTCAGTGCCGCGGCGGCATATCTCGGACTGAAAGTGGGGCAGGTGTTTGAGGCGGCAATTCCTATTGCAATCATCGCAGTCGGAGTGTCGGGCGCGTTGAAGAAGAAAAACGCCCTCGGACAGAACGTGATAATCCAATCTATCGGCGCCTCGTCGGGAATCGTGGTGGCAGGAGCCATCTTCACCCTCCCGGCGCTCTACATCCTTCAAGCCAAGTATGGCGACGCCATTACGGTAAGTTTCATTGAGATATTCCTCAGCTCGATGCTTGGCGGCGTGCTCGGCGTATTGATGTTTATCCCGTTCCGCAAATATTTCGTTTCCGACATGCATGGCAAGTTCCCGTTCCCGGAAGCCACAGCCACCACACAGGTGCTTATCTCCGGCGAGAAGTCGGGCAGCCAGGTGAAGCCGCTTATCATTGCGGGTGCTGTCGGCGGTATCTACGACTTCCTTCTCTCCACATTCGGATGGTGGGCTGAGACATTGACGTCGAAAGCGACAGAATTCGGCGCCCACGTGGCAAGCCAGGCCAAGATGGTGTTTAAAATCAACACCGGAGCGGCGGTGCTCGGTCTCGGCTACATCGTAGGTTTGAAATACTGCTTCATTATTTTTGCAGGTAGCGCGTTTATCTGGTATGTCATCGTACCGTTGCTCGGAATGAGCCCGGAGGCAGCCGCCATCGATCCCGAGGTGCTGTTCAAGACACAGGCACGCTACATCGGTATCGGCGGTATCGCCATGTCGGGCATCATCGGCATCATCAAGTCGTGGGGCATCATCCGCTCTGCCGTAGGTCTTGCCGGACGTGAATTCCGCGGCAAGGGCGGCAATGTGGCAAAAGTGAAGCGCACCCAGAAAGACATTTCGATGAAAGTGCTTGCCTTCAGCCTTATCGCAGCGTTGGCAGTGACATTCGCATTCTTCTACTTCGGCGTAATCCACAACCTCTTCCAGACCCTTGTGGCATTCCTGGTGGTTACGGTGATAGCATTTCTCTTCACCACGGTGGCCGCCAATGCAATTGCCATTGTGGGATCGAACCCAGTGAGCGGAATGACGCTGATGACGCTGATTGTAGCCTCAGCGGTGTTTGTGGCTATCGGACTTAAAGGAGCCAGCGGCATCGTCACCTCGATGATTATCGGAGGCGTTGTCTGCACGGCTCTCTCGATGGCAGGCGGTATGGTTACGGATATGAAAATCGGCTACTGGCTTGGCTCCACTCCGCAAAAACAGCAGCAGTGGAAACTTGTCGGCACACTCGTGTCGGCAGCAACTGTCGGCGGCGTTATCCTGATTCTTGCAAAAGTGTATGGTTTCTCAGGACCGAACGCACTCGCCGCACCGCAGGCCAACGCGATGGCAGGCGTTATCGAACCGTTGATGATGGGTGGCGACACGCCGTGGCTGCTCTATGGCGTAGGCGCAATCCTCGCCGTGCTTCTCAACTGGCTCGGTGTGCCGGCATTGGCTTTCTCGCTCGGTATGTTTATCCCTATGGAGCTCAATGCGCCGCTGCTTGTCGGCGGTTTGGTCAACTGGTTTGTGTCAACCCGTTCGAAAGACAAGGAACTCAATGCGGCACGCACAGAGCGCGGCACGCTTCTCGCCAGCGGATTTATCGCCGGTGGAGCATTGATGGGCGTGGTCAGCGCCGGAATGCGCTTCGCAGGCTTCGAGTATACTTGCGGATTCAGCGAGTCGACGCTCCAGATTGGCGGTGTGGCTGTCTATGCGCTGCTCATCGGCTATCTCGTTTGGGACTGTATGCGCGGAAAGAAAGCGTAAGCGGGGGCAACCTCCTGAGCTTGAAAAATCAAAGAAAAATGTCGTGGATGCATCATGTGTGTCCACGACATATTATTTATTCTTTTTATTTATCAACAAATTAACTTAATGAACAAGACAATTTTCAACAAGCGTGCAAGCCTGAAGTTCTCGCACTTCTCCAACAAAGGCTACTCCTTGTTTTCTGTGCTTGGAAGAGTGGTGGCTATCGGTGCGCTCAGCGTAACCACGCTTACCTACGCCAAGGCAGAAGGCATCAGCGTGGAGGGAGCCAAGGCTGATTCAGTCTTTATCCGTGGAGGAAAGGCTTACGAACTGGATGGTGTGACCGTAACGGGGTCGCGCGCGCCGATGACAGTCGAGCTGTCACCAAAAATTGTGACGGTCATGACCCGCGAGGACATTCAGCGGTCGGCGGCACAAACAATCAACGACGTTTTGAAACTGGCTACGGGCGTAGATGTGCGTCAGCGTGGAGGTTTCGGGGTGCAGACCGACATTTCGATCAACGGTGGCACCTTCGACCAGATTGCAATTTTCCTTAACGGAGTGAACATCTCCAATCCGCAGACGGGGCACAACGCCTCCGATTTTCCTGTCGCACTTGCCGACATCGACCATGTGGAGATTATCGAGGGCGCATCGTCGCGCGTGTTTGGCACATCGGCGTTCAACGGCGCCATAAACATTGTGACTAAAAAAGCAAGCGCAAACGGCGTCGAGGCAAATGTGGAAGCCGGCAGCTTTGGCAGCCTCGGAGCACAGGGCAGGCTGCAGATGGCTTTCAGAAGCGGAAAGTGGGAACAAGCCTATTCCGTAAGCGGCGGATACAAACGCTCGGACGGAGGCACCGAAAACAGCGACTTCGAGAAAGGACAGGGCTATGCCAACTTGTCGCTGAGCTACGACCGCCGCCTCGACATCGGGGCGCAGCTAGGCATCGCCAGCCAAAGTTATGGCGCAAACACATTCTACAGCGCCAAATTCAACAATCAATATGAGAAAACCGACCATGGAATCGCTTCTCTTAATGTGAGCGTCCACAACCAAGGCAGAACTTGGGAAGTGACGCCTGCGGTATATTACAACAAATTCAAAGACCATTATCAATTGACGCGTGGCAAGGAAGGCGCCGCGGCGGGAGAGAACTACCACAACCTTGATGTGTTTGGCGGTGCGGTCAACGCCTATGTCGACTGGATTGCAGGAAAGACCGCCGTCGGTGTCGACATCGGTAAGGAACGCATCTATTCCACGGCTCTCGGCAACCAGCTCGACGCGGCCGACTATAAAAGCATTCCGGGCTCCGACAGGCAGTACACCCGTAAAGGAGAACGCACAAACACGAATGTGATGCTGGAGCACAATTTCATATTCGGAGGGTTCACACTCTCTGCCGGAGTGCTTGCCAACCGCAATACGGGACTCGACAATAAATTCAGATTCTATCCGGGAGTGGACGCAAGCTACCGTCCGAACGCCAATTGGAAGGTATACGCCTCATGGAACAAGGCTCTCCGCATGCCCACCTACACCGACCTCTACATAAGCAATGCCGTGCAGCAGGGCGACGCCTCGCTGCGACCGGAGAAAAACTCCGCCTTCAAAATAGGCTCTCGCTATCGGCAGACGGGATTTTCGGCGGTGCTTAGCGGATTCTACACACATGGCAAGGATATGATTGACTGGGTTCAGACTACGGAAACAGAGCTGACCGACAGCAAATACCACGTGATGAACATCGGAAAACTCGACAATATGGGCTTCAATGTTGACGCCGAGATATATATGAACGAGCTGTTGCCGAGATGCTTCGTGACAAACATCAGACTGGGATATGCCTACATCAACCAAAACCATGAGACGGAAACAGAGATACTGAAATCGCTGTATGCGTTGGAATATCTGCGCCATAAGGCCGTGTTCGGCTTTGACCATAAGATTTGGAGCAAGCTGTCGGCATCGTGGAGCGTAAGATGGCAGCAACGGATGAACGGCTATCATCCGTACACGAAAGTGGACTGCAAGGTGATGTGGAACGACCGGAAATATAGCGTATATGTAAAGGCCGACAACATCACGTGCCACCGCTACTACGATCTCTCTGCCGTAAAGCAGCCGGGGCTGTGGGTGATGGCAGGTGTAAGTGTGAATCTTGGATGGTGACAGCCGTCGCAGGAATGAAAGCAAACGGGAAGCAGCATATTGTTTCCCGTTTTTTTTTCGTTTGAGCCATTGGTGATTTTTGAGAATCCTGAAAATAAAAAAACAGCGCGCTGTTATGTAGCACACTGTTTTTGCGGAGTGAGCGAGATTCGAACTCGCGATACGCTTTTGGCGTATACACGCTTTCCAGGCGTGCCTCTTCAGCCACTCGAGCATCACTCCTCGTTTTTGCGTTTGCAAAGATAGTGCAAATTGAGAGAAGAAAAAAGAGCTTGCTTGTTTTTTCTTCCGAAATGCAGCCAGTTTTAATTCCTCTAAAAATTTGTTTCTCATTTTATGGCGTTTAATTCCAAATAAAATTTGTACATTTGCAATGTTAATATATTATAGCTTCGAGGTTGTGAGCTAATCTGGTATTTATAATTAATTGTCCAATGATTCTTATGAAAAAGTCAATGCTTGTTTTTATGTCTTGCATTTTCTGTGTTTTTGCGGCGAATGCGGGTTTTTTGTCGGGACTTAAAATGACGGTTTACTATCCGTATCAAGTTCGAACAGTGATGCCGATGACTGGTCCGTCCGTAGTGCAGTGTAACTACGCAGATCCAGAAATTACAGTTATGTTCTCTTCTGACGGGGTTCCGACAGAAGTTATGGAAAAAGGGAATAGCTACGAATTGGAGTACTATGACACGTTTGATGGAAATGATATTTATACGATGGATGAAAATCGGTATATTTCTGTAAAATCAGATGGAGCATGTATAGTTGATACATCGACAAGTAGCTTTGGGGGGGCAACCTATTTATATAGACTACACAATCAATGATTGTAGGGGAGGCTCGTCAAGCTATGGAGGTGGATATTCCGGTGGTGGCTATGACGGAGGTTCGTCAAGCTCATATACCACATGCCGTATTTGTGGAGGCTCTGGAGTCTGTACAAGTTGCAATGGACGGGGCGGCGAATGGCGCAGTTCTGGGTATTACACAGGTTCCGGCTCGCAGACATGGATAAATTGTCCGTCATGCAATGGCAGTAAGCGATGCTTTAATTGCCACGGCACAGGAAAGCAATAGGAGTTGGCGGATTGAGAAATCTATTGCTCGTCTTGGTCTTGGGGGCTTTTTCCGCTCGACCAAGGCGAGTAGTCGTTGTGCTCAGCTCATCTTTCAGGACCTTCAAATCGGGGCTTTAAGGTGTTCTGGATGAATTGCTGGCGGGCCTCCAAACTATAAATCCTGTTCTTAGCATGTCTCATCAGATAGAGAGGGTGGTAGAATTTGTTCTTTAGGAAATTCTCATGGTAGCACCTCATTCCTTGTGCTTTGGCGGCTTCGAAGAATTTGCGTGCGGTATCCTGATAGCTCCCATACTTGCCTAAGTCGGAGAAACCCAGATAGATGGGCGGAACCAAATGAGTGACGTCGTAGTCGGTTAAATCCTTTGACCCGAACTGTGCGGCTTTTTGTAATGCGCATTCCAGGTTGGGCTCTCTGATGTAAAACAGGTTGAATATTTGTATGACTCCGTTTAAATCCTTGTGTGTATTCGCAGAGTAGTATTCGCGGAATAAATCACGGATGCAATACATAGTTTGGTCGGGCGTGAATTCAAACCATGTTTCTTTGCTCGTGTTTTCATCAAAACCCTGGAGAGCCTGTAGCGTTTCCGGGTCGGTGACTGCGCGGGAAACCGCAGCACTGCCGGGATTCTTCATGACGACAGAGCCAATTATATCCCATGATTCTCCGAATTGCAAAAGAGTTCTCCAGCGGAATTCTTCTTGCTCCGTTATTTTGGTGTAGTGGGTAAAAACTTTCATCTGATGAATTATGAGTTTTTTTTATACTGGGTCATTTCCGCTTCACGCCCCTTACGGCTTCGGCGTCGAGAGGATTTTCCGGCCAATAGTGCTTTGGGTAACGTCGCTTCAACTCTTTGCGCACCTCAAAATAGGCATTGCTCCAGAAGCTGTCCATGTCCTGGGTCAGCTGCACAGGCTTGAATCCAGGCGACAGGAGTTCCATAAGCACGGTGCGTTTTCCTCCGTCGACACAGGGCGTGTGGAGCATCCCGAAGCATTCCTGCAGGCGTACGCTCAGCACCGGTGCTTCGGCGGCTTTGCGGTAGTCCACACGGATTCTGCTGCCTGAAGGCACGGTGATGTGCGATGGGGCGAGTCGGTCTACCTCTTGCTGCATGTCGTAGGGGATAAGAGCCCACAAAGCATCGTGCAGATTTATCTTTTTCAGCTCGGCTGCCGTTGTCAGCACTTTTCCGTTCTGCTCAATGTAGAACGGCAGCCATTCAGAAGCTGTCGACAGGACGTGTTCCGTAGACAGGTCGGGTAGAGCCATTTCCGGATGCCATTCCGCCACCGCGTCCACACGCTTTTGAAGCCTGGCAACGTCGTCGCTCCAGTCGAGCAGTCCGAGTCCTTCTTTCTGCACAGCCTCGCAGACCGTCGAGACAACAGCGCTTTTGTCGGCATTGTGCAGAGGCTGGCTGTCGACAGTCAGCACCCCGATTGTGCGTTCGCGCAGCATCGCCACACCGCCGTTTTTTGAATCCCAGAAAATCCGTTCGCGTTGTCGTGTCTCGATGTCCTCTGGCCGCAACGGTGCGGCGAGAAACACCCTTCCGCATTTTTCGGAAGCGTTGAGGGCAGCCACCGCCAGCCAGTCGTAGGAAGCAAGATTGCTACCGTTGTCAATCTGCACGTTGACGCCCGAAGCCAGACGGAAGTGCCCGATGCTGTCAATGGCTTTAGCCACCCGTTCAGGATATGCCGTCGCCACAAGGCAGCCGGCATCCTCCGGGCATATATCGTCGTTGCATTCTGTGGCTTTGATCATATTTCGATATTCCTCGGCAATCTGCGCTATGCGCGACCATCTGCCGAGTCTGTGCTGTCGCCGCGCCGTCCGGAGCAGGCTGATGCGCAGGCATAGGTCGGCGGAAGTGTCGTCGGTCAGAGGATCCTTCTCCTCCAGTATGGCGGCAATGTCGCAGGCGAGACTTTTCTGCACAGGCGATTCGGCGCGCACCATCATTTTTGAAATATGCGGATGGCACGGCAGTTTCGACATCTGCCTGCCGAGGCTTGTTATGCGGTTCTGGCTGTCGACGGCACCAAGCGTTGCCAGCAGTTTCTGGGCTTGCGCAACGGCTGATGGCTGAGGTGTTGTCAGCCATGGCAACGCCTCTGCGTCGCTTTCGCCGAAAGCCGCAATGTCGAGAAGTGTAGGCGCAAGGTCGGCATCAGAAATCTCAGGACGCCTGCGCTCGTTCATGCGATGCTCGGAGGCCTTTGTCCACAGTCTGTAGCAGACTCCAGGAGCCACGCGTCCAGCGCGTCCCGACCGCTGCGTCGCCATGTCGAGGCTTATGCGCACCGTCTCAAGGTGGCTAAGTCCCGACCGGGGATTGTAGACCAATTGCCGGCAATATCCCGAGTCGACCACAATGCGTACGCCTTCAATCGTAATCGATGTCTCTGCGACAGGCGTTGCAAGCACTATCTTGCGCTCGCCTTTGCCCGATGGCGCCACCGCCCGCCTTTGCTGCTCCGGCGACAGATTGCCGTAGAGAGGGAATACGGCAGTCGGCGACAGTTTGTCGGCAAGCAGCCGCTCGCATTGCGCAATGTCGGCTTGTCCGGGCAGAAAAGCGAGAATGTCGCCCTCGTGCTGGCTGTGAGCCTTGTTTATTGCTGACGCGACTGCCGTTGGGATGTCGGCGGGCGAAATGTCGGTCGTCGCATAACGTGTCTCCACAGGAAACATCTTGCCCCGGCATTCGATGAGAGGAGCGTTGAGGCTTGTGCAGATAGACGACGTGTCGATTGTAGCCGACATGATGACAATTTTCAGGTCGGGACGCAGAATCTGTTGGCATTGGCGCGTCAGGGCGAATGCCAAGTCGGAATTGATGCTGCGTTCGTGGAACTCATCGAAGATTACAACCGACACCCCTTCGAGCAAAGGGTCGGCGATGAGCATACGCGTCAGAATTCCTTCTGTTATCACTTCGATGCGGGTGGACTCTGACACACGGTTTTCAAAGCGCACCCGGTAGCCAACCGTGCCTCCCGTGCGCTCCGACAACATATCCGCCATGCGCTCAGCCACTTGCCTGGCAGCGAGACGCCTGGGTTCGAGCATGAGAATCTTGCCGTCGGAGGGCAGGAATCCAGCCATGACGGTAAGCGGCAGGAGAGTGGACTTTCCCGCTCCCGGAGGCGCGGTCAAAACCACGCAACCGTTGGCTGTCAACGCCTTGTTGACGTCGGCGGCAATCTCAGTCGTCGGCAACGAGGCGGCGTTTCTGATTATGTCGTTAAATTCCATCATTGTTTCTGTCTGAAAATAAGTTTCGCCAGACCGTACACATAACGTCGGAATCCAGGTCGGTAATTAAGGATTTTGTCAAACCAAGCCATATGCCTGCCTGCTATTTTCACAACGATTCCCACATAGAGCATAGCGAACAGTGTGCCCACACCAACGATATACCATTGCCATGCTCCGAAAAACACATAGCAGAAAGCCACGGCGAGAACCACCAGCGAGCAGTCAACAACAATTTTTATCTTCGGGAAGTCGATACCTGTCACACAGCTTACCGCCACCGGGAAACCCTCGCCAGGCATTGTCACCGAGCCGCATCTCACCTCAAGGGCGATGCCAATGCCCAGGACGGTGCATCCCGCAATCTGCGCCAGTGCTTGCTCCGTTATGTCGTCGGGCAGAAGCCACGATGTGAGAGCCATATTCAAGTCGATGAGTGATCCGAAAACGAATCCCACCAGCAGCTGGAACAACTGAACCGATTCGAAGCGGCGGCGCAGCACGGCAATCTGCCCAGCCACCAAAATGGCGTTCATTATGTAAGTGTATTGTCCGATTGTCAGCGACGGAACGCCAAGTCCACGTTTGCCGGCAGTCTCGAAAACGTAAGGCAGAGTGGAGATTACGCTTGATCCCAACTCGCTCTTTACGCATACTGCGACACCGAGAGTCATTATAAACAAAGATACAAGCAGCCATAGGTGCTGCCACAAAAAAGAGATTGTCCGTTCTTTCTTATTCATAGATGAAAAATTGTAGATAATGATAGTTTTAATGACTTGTTTGGATGTGGTGATGATTGTTGCAGAATTGTGTCGAAAACGACATAACAAAGTTACAGAAAAAATGTTGAAAACCCCGTTGGAATACGTTGTTTGTTTTTTTTGTCTGCCTAAAATTTGCGGTGCCGTGAAAACTTTGTAATTTTGGAAGTGCAAACCAACACGGATATTTTTAACCCTAACATAAAACTTAAAATCTATGACAAAGCAAACATTTCTTACATTGGCTTTGAGCATGCTCGGGGTGGCGGCAATGGCGCAGCCACGCAGTGCAAGCGAGCCAACGTTGCTCATCAAGTCTTCTCAAGGACTGATGGCACCTGTGTGGTCGCCAAGCGGCGACAAGATTGCAGTAACTTCCGACAATTATGACGGCATTTGGGTTGCTGATGCCGACGGCAGCAATCTGCGTCAGGTGACCTGCTGCTCAGGTGCCGGCTACAAGATGCAATGGAGTGCCGACGGCACAAAACTGCTCGGCAGAACCAATGTGGTGTCCGACAATCGTGTTTTCCACGAAGTTAAGGTGTGGAATGCCGCCGACGGCGCAGAGACCACGTTGGTTGGCAAGACGCGCGAGCTTACAGGAACACCGTTGTGGAATGACGCCGAGCGTGTGATGATTTCAGGCGAGCGTGGCGCATCGAGCGTCAACACACGCAGCCTCAAGCGCACATCTGCGACAGCGGCCGATGTCTACACAATGATGGTCAATGACCCAGCAGGTGTGGCCGACAAAGTGGCTTCGTTGAAAGAATTCTCAGGAGCGATAATCATCAATCCGGCATTGTCGCACGACGGCAAGCAGGTGGCTTTCCAAGTTCCGGGCAAAGGCATCTTCACATGCAATTCCGACGGCAGCGGTGTGGCTTACCTGTGCAAGGGCTCTCATCCGGCATGGCTGCCCGACAATTCGCTGATCTACACCGTTGTCACCGATAATGGCGAAAGTTTTACGGGCTCCGACATCTACGCTGTCGATGTTGCCACAGGCAAGGCAGTCCTTCTGACCGCTAACACCGATATGATTCCGTTGACGCCAGCCGTGACACGCGATGGCAAACGGGTTGCTTTTGAGAACGCAAAAGATGCTTGCATCTATGAAATTACCCTAAAATACTGATAATCGATGAAAAAGAACAATATTACAAAAATGGCAATCGCTGCCGCCGCATTGATGACGGCATTCCCGGCTGCTACAACTTATGCTCAGAAATCAACAGGCTGGGGCGATTTCAAACTGTTTCTCGACCCGGGACACTCCGCAACTGAAAACCGAGGCTTGTGGGGCTATTCCGAGGCGCAGAAGGTGTTTAGCGTGGCACAGTATATCAAGGGATATCTGACGGAATATACCGATATGCCGGCAGAAAATCTGAAACTTTGCCGCAACAACGAGGTCGACATTGTAGGACTTGAGGAACGTTCCGACATGGCGAATGCCTGGGGCGCCGACTTCTTCTATGCTATCCACTCTGACGCTTCTTCCGACAAAAACACAACCGTCACTCTCTTCGGAGGATGGCGCAAGGATGGCAAAGAAATAGAGAAAACGCCTAACGGCGGTAAGGCTTTCGGAGAGATTCTCAACCCGAACCTTACAGGCGTGATGCGCATCACGACACGCGGCAACTGGTACGACCGTTGCTATTACGACCGTGCTCCTGAGACCCACGCCAACCAGTTCCCGTATCTGTCGGTCAACCGCCGCACAAATATGGCATCACTGCTCAGCGAGGGCGGTTATCACACAATCGCTTCGCAGCAGCAGCTGAACATCAATGCCGACTATAAGCGTCTGGAGGCTTTCGCCGCATTCCAGTCGATATTGAAGTTCCGCAACATGACCAATCCAGAGCAGACATTCCTTGCCGGTATCATCAAAAACTCAGAAAACGATGTGCCTATCGACGGTGTGACTGTAAAGGTCGGTGACAAGACGTATGTTACTGACACATGGGAGTCGACATTTAAGAAATACACCAACAACCCCGACCTTATCCACAACGGATTCTATCTGTTTGAGGGACTTAAAGCCGGCGATGCTGTCTCGGTGGAATTTACGGCAACCGGATATGAGCCAGTGACAAAAACCGTTGTGATAAAGTCGAATCCAGCCGGACAGTCAAACGACAACGTTACATGGCTCGACATCACGATGACATCCAACGCACCTGCGAAAGTGGCGTCGATTTCGGTGGAAGACACAAAGGCAGTCAGCCTTGTGGACCCTATCGTCATCACGTTCTCGCGCAAGATGGACAAAGAGTCGGTCGAAAAGGCATTCTCTATCGACAACGACGGCGAAGTGACATTGACATGGATAAACGACTATACGCTCAGCGTCGACGTTTCAAAACTCGTCCCGTTGAAGACCTACAACATCAAGATTGACGGCAGCGTTGCCAAGAACTCTCAAACAAACCAGCCGTTTGACGGCAATGGCGACGGCAATGGCGGCGACGACTATACGCTCTCAATTACAATGAAAGAGGCAGACACTACACCTGCGCAGGTGGTTTCTACCGACCCTGCCATCGACGGCGATGTGGCATACACGCTGCGTCCGGTGGTAAGAGTGGAGTATGATGAGATTATCGACTGGAACGAGGATAAGAACGCCGACTGCATGACGGTGATTGACCCGGAAGGCAACACTTATGCTGGCACACTGACTCATTCGGTTGTAAACGGCGCTTCGGTGCTGCAATATTTCTTCAGCGAAGACCTTCCTCTCGACAAGTGCTTCCTTGTTACAGTGAAACCGGGTCTTGCCGACTTGTCGGGCAACTTGACCGAAGAGTTCAGATTCCGCTTCCTGTCGGAGTACCGTCCTGTCGTTGAGTCTACCGACCTGCTTCCGCTCGACAACGTGACGGGATTCTGGGCGCCTGACGGCTCAGGCTCATCATCGGGCTTGACACAGGAAGCCAACTCGTTTACGCGCGCCAACATCGGTGTGCGTCCGGAAAGTCCTAACAGCGCATGCCTGAAGTATGATTTCGATCCTGATTTTGCTGCAGGCGTATGGCAAATCCGTGAGTATCACTCTTCGCAGAACATCGACGGCACAACCAAGGACGGCGTGCTTACGTTCTGGCTCTATGGCGACGGCTCAAACAACAGCGTCAGCGCTGCGTTGCGTGTGCGCACAAACAACAAGAACGGCGGCATCAAGTACAACTTGAAGCCAATCAACTATCGCGGATGGCATCTCGTGTCATGGAACCTGGCAAGCGATGAATACCAGCACTTCACCGGCACCGATGAAATCGCCGACAAGTGGCGTTTCGACAGCTTCTTCTTGAAACACGAGAAAGCTCCGGAACAGGCGTGGAAGGGAGAAATCTACTTCAACCAGATGCAGTTTGTCAAATTCGACGATACGGCAGTACGCAAGGCTGTGCTCCACGACTTCTCATCTGTCGAGACTTTGAAATCCGCCGATGGCGGCATCGTTGTGCGCTCGCTCGGCGATGTTGTGTCGGTGAAAGCCGACGGCAATATCCGCTCGGTCAATGTCTACAATGCATCCGGTGCGATGGTTGCTTCGGCAACACCTGCCGGACAGACTGCAATGGTTGCCACGGGCAATCTGGCAGGTGGCGTTTATTTCGTTAATGTAGTGGCCGACGGCGGCATCAAGACTGTCAAGATTGTTAGATAGTCAGGGACGCTTGATTGAATTAAAAAAGGCTGGATTCCGATTGGAATCCAGCCTTTTCTATTATCATTTGTCGTCGTCGGAGAAGTAGTCATTCTGAATGTCGTTTTCATTGAGGCGCACTCGCTTGTTCCATCTTTGGCGCGACTGCTTCTCGAAAGCGAACATATTGACGGTGCCTTCAATTGTGGCTTCAAACGTCAAACTGTTTTTCACTCCAATCTTTCCAGCCTCAAGCGCTGCATCCTGGTTTGCACCGATGTAGGTGAACACCCAGCCCTTTTTGCACAGGCGGTCAATCAGTTTCTTCACCGATGCGCCGTCCCACTCTAGGGAGTCGTTTTCATAGCCGTCGGTGATGATTGTTACAAGCACCTTGTCCTCCTTGCCTTTGCTTTTTTCAAGGTCGGTGACCGATGTGCCTATGGCATCGTATAGGGCAGTCATTCCGCGGAGTGTGTAGTCGTTGGGGGTGAGAGGCGATGTCTGCTCGGCAATGGTGTTGCGGTAGGCATATTGCAGAGGCTCTCCGCCGCTGGCGAAGGAGAGCACGGTGACCGACTGCTCGATTTTGTCGCTTTTTTTGGCTTCCTCGCGGATGGTTGACAGCGTTTCGTTGATACCGGCAAGCGCTTGTTCGTAGATTGACGTCATTGATCCCGATGCGTCGACGATGATGAGATTGTGTACTTTAAATTGTGCCATGATTTTGATGTGTTTAGTAGTTAATAATGCTTGGTTGTGTAATTTTGACGCAAATATAAAGACGAAGAAACAAACAACAAAATTTAATGCGTAAAAAGTACGCAAATATGTCGATTTTTAACTTTTGTTTGCGTATCAATGACACAATCGTGCGTTTTTGTCGGAAAATAGGCTTAAATTTGTATTGTTGAAAAATAAGGGGTAGAAAATGTATAGTTATGAATATCCACATCCGGCTTTGACCACCGACTGCGTTGTGTTCGGATTCGACGGCTCTGGGCTGAATCTGTTGCTTGTAGAGCGAGGGTTGAAGCCGTATAAAGGCAAATGGGCTTTGCCGGGCGGCTTTGTGAGAATTGACGAGACGCTGGAAGAAGGAGCATTGCGCGAATTGCGCGAGGAAACAGGAGTGATGGATATCTATATCGAGCAGCTGCAGGCATTCAGCCGTGTGGACCGCGACCCTCGCGAGCGTGTGGTCACGGTGGCGTTTCTTGCATTTGTGCGTCAGGAAGGCTATGAGGTCATAGCCGGTGACGATGCCGCCAAGGCACAGTGGTTTCCGGTGGATATGTTGCCTGATTTGGCATTCGACCATAGCGAGATTGTACGTGTGGCACTCGACAAACTGCGGTGGAAGATCACCTATGAGCCGTTGGCATTCCGTTTGCTCAACAAAGAGTTTACGATGACACAGGTGCAGACCATCTACGAGGCGGTGCTCGGGCAGAAGTTCGACCGTCGAAACTTTTACAAGAAGATGACCGCCATGGGCTACATTGTGGCTACAGGTAGCGTGGGGCGAGGCGACAATGAGTTCGATTTTGCTAAAAATGACCTAATCTGTTGTGAGAAGTTTGAGTTGGCAGCGCGCGCGCCGCGCGGCAGCGGGCGTCCGGCTACGCTCTACACATTTGACGAGGCTAAATATAGGGAGCAGATAAACAATAAAAATGTTTTGTGATGGAAGAATACCATGTGAAAATAACCGTTGAGCGCGGCGGTGAAAGCCAGTGTGTCAACACGACGGCGAAGACGGCGATTTACCTGTCGGTGCTCGGTTTTGTTCTGGTTGGCATCCCGTATGTCGGATGGCCGTACCTCGCATTGTGTTTCATTGTTGCAATCAAGGCGTTGAGGCGCAAGCCGCGAGGACTGGCACTGTTGGCGTTGCTGATCGACTCCCTTTGTCTTTTCGTGAAATACGTTATTGCCGTTTCATAGCAGCTCTCGATTTTAACAGAACACTAATGATATTGACAATGAAAAATAGCAATCTGAAAGATCGGATGCTTGGATGTTTGTTTGGTCAGGCCATTGGAGATGCTCTTGGTCTCGGTTCTGAATTTATGGACAAAAATGAAGTAATCAAGCATTATCCCGATGGGCTGAGGTATTACAGTCAGATTATTAAAGACGTGCATAGAAGCCGATGGGCAAAAGGGTCGTGGACAGATGACACGGATATGATGTTGTGCATACTTGATGGATTTGAGAATGGAAAATTCAATGTTCGTCGTGTTGCCTCCAATTTTAAGGATTGGTTTAATGGAGACCCTTTGGGAATTGGAAAACATACCAATAATGTATTGTGCATGGGCGACTATGTTGAACAGCCTGAAATGTGTTCAAAGCTGTGGTGGAATATATCTCGCCAGAAAAGTGCGGCAAATGGCGCATTGATGAGAACATCAGTAGTCGGATTGGCAACAAGTGATATCGAAGAACAAGCTATTGCAATTTGCAAACTAACTCATTATGATCCTCGCTGTGTAGGGTCGTGCGTGATAGCAACTGCCATAATCAATAATCTGGTGTGGAATGAAGATTTGTTGTCGTACGATGATATAAAGTCTATCGCTCGGAAATATGATGACCGGATTATCGAATGGATAGATGCTGCATATAACAGCCAGAATATATCCATGCTTGACTTGGATGAACCTTATTCAATGGGATACACACTTCGCACCCTTTCCGCTGCTTTATGGTGCTATTGGCACTCTCCGTCGTTTGAGGAAGGCCTGTTTTCGGTTGTGAACGAAGGCGGTGATGCCGATACGAATGCAGCTGTTGCTTGTGCCATTCTCGGTGCGAAATTCGGTTATGATGTCATACCTAAATACTATATAGAGAATCTGTACAATGAGCCAATGTATCGAAATGTGGTTCAAAATTTTATAAATCAGGTTCTCAACGCAGAAAGGGAGATTGGTTAAGCTGTAAAGGCAGAATTCATAATTGCCAATGGATATGATTGCTCTCAGCCGCATAAAAAAGGATAATAATAAACATGAAATGACGACGGTTACTCTGAATGTGAAAAGGACGGGTGGATAAAGCGGTGGCGTCAAAAACGCATCTTTTTTCATACAATAACCAGTCGGCGGGGAGTAATTCCGATAAATATGTGTAAATTTGTGTGTGAATAAAAGGATATAACTATGTTTTCAGGAATAGTAGAGACTGCAGCCACAGTGGTTGCGCTGAGAAAAGAAGGCGGCAATCTGCACATCACAATGAAGTGCGACTTTGCCCCGGAGTTGAGAATAGACCAGTCGGTGGCCCATAATGGCGTATGCCTCACGGTGGTCGACCTTCCTGGCGACGGCACGTTTACCGTCACGGCGATTCAGGAGACGCTCGACCGCTCAAACCTCGGGTTGCTGCAGGTTGGCGACCTTGTCAACCTTGAGCGTTGCATGCCGATGAACGGACGTCTTGACGGCCACATCGTGCAGGGGCACGTAGACCAGACCGCAGTGTGCTGCGAGGTGCGCAACGTTGAGGGCAGCCGCTATTTCAAGTTTGCTTACGACGTTGATGCCGAAATGGCGCGCAAGGGCTATGTCACAGTAGAGAAAGGCTCCGTCACAGTCAACGGCGTCAGCCTTACGGTGTGCAATTCCCAGCGCGACAGTTTTGAGGTGGCAATAATCCCCTACACCTTTGAGCATACCAATTTCTGCCGCATAAAGGAGGGTACGGTTGTAAATATAGAATTTGACATCATCGGCAAGTATCTCAGCCGTTTGATGGAGTTTTCAAAATAAGCGATGACCGATTTTTATAAACTTGTTGACGAGCGTCAGAGCGACCGTGGCTACGACACGGAGCGCAGCGTGCCGCGCGAGGCGGTGATGCGCATTGTCGACGCAGCCCGCCGGGCGCCGTCGGCATGCAATTCCCAGCCGTGGCATTTCATCGTTGTCGACAAGCCGGAACTTTGTGCAGAAGTGGCAGATGCTCTGACGTCCATAGGAATGAACAAGTTTGCCTCACAGGCTCCATGCTTCATCGTATTGGTGCAGGAGGCTCCCAATTTCACCGCCCGTCTTGGCGGATGGATAAAGAACAAGCATTTTCCGCTCATCGACTGCGGCATAGCAGCGTCGTATCTCACCCTCGCAGCCGCAGATGAAGGCCTTGGCTCGTGCATGATGGGATGGTTTGACGAGAAGCGGCTGAAACGGTTGCTTGGAGTGCCGCGCAGCCGGCGAGTGCTGCTTGTGGTGTCGCTGGGCTACAGCACCCAGCCGTTGCGTCAGAAACAGCGTCGCGCGCTCGATGCCGTGATGGGCGACAATAAATATTGACTATGCAGAAGAAGCTGAAAAGTTGGATAGAGGCAACCCGACTGCGCACATTGCCCGTGTCGACGGCAGGAGTGGTTGTAGCGTCGGGCTGTGCCTATAACGACGGCTCGTTCAAGTGGCAGCCGGCGTTGTTGTGCTTTCTTTTTGCCGTATTGGCACAGGTGGCGTCAAATTTCGCCAACGAATATTTCGACTATGTCAACGGCTCCGACAAAAAGGGACGTGAGGGATTCCGACGCGGAGTCACCGAGGGCGACATCACGCCGCGGGCAATGCTGCGCGCCACGTTTGGCACCCTTGCCACCGCCTGTGCCGTGGGCTGCTGCCTAATTCCGTTCGGAGGCTGGCAACTGATACCGATAGGCGTTGTGGTCGCTGTTTTCGCACTCGCCTACAGTGCCGGACCCTATCCGCTGTCGCGCGTCGGACTTGGCGATGTCGCGGTGTTGGTGTTCTTCGGCTTTGTGCCTGTTTGCCTTACGTATTATGTGCAGACAGGCGAGATTACCGGCAATGTGGCCGCTGCATCGGCAGCCGTGGGGCTGATGGGATGCAACGTGTTGATTGTGAATAACTACAGGGATATGGAGGATGACCGTGAGGCGGGCAAACGCACCACGGTGGTGCGCTTTGGGCGCCGTGTCGCCGCCATTGCCTACCTCTTGTTCGGAATTGCCGCCGTTTGGCTGACTGCACCGTTGTGGGCAGAGAAGTTCTGGATATTTTTCATAGCACCCGCGATTTATTTGTGCCTGCATTACTCCACATGGCAATGTATCCGCCGCAGCCGTGGCGCAGCTTTGAATCCGCTGCTCGGCGCCACCGCCCGCAATATGCTGGTGTATTCGTTGTTGTTGCTTGCGGTGTGTTTGATATAGCATTATGGCAGAATCCGGTTATATGCCCGACGACGCTGCCTCATTTTACCAGCAGTTGGAAACGCTGCTCGACAGCGGTTGGGAAATCCGTAAAAAATATGACGCGCTGCGCGACGTGTTCAGACGCGCGGTCAATCAAGAAATAAGCTTGACCAATTTGAATTTCTCGGGGACGTTTGCCAAACTGGACTATCTGATAAAGGAAAAAGGCATTCCCGAGGAAGAGTCGGTGCGTCTGCACGGCACTCGCCGCACACTCAACACCCTTTCTGAAATTTCCGACCGGCAATTGCAAGATTCAATCGGCAGCGATGTGAAGTCGGCGGCGATGCTTGTTGAGGCGCTGCTTGGCGAGCCGATTCCGAAGTCGCTGCGGCGTAAACTGCCCGTCGACGACAAGCCACGGACATGGGGCAAGTTTGACAGCGGCAACCTGCGGTGCGTTGTCGACACATGGGACAACGAATATATCCACGTCACGGAAGAACGCGGCGGCTTGCCGCTGACCGTGTGCTACGGACAGCAAAACGTCTATCTGACACGCGAAGGCCGTGGCGACTGGTCGTATCTGTCGTTGCTGCTCAGACGCGGCGTGCAGCTCAACCTCGTGCGCGTGCGCTATGACAGCGAAATCTGTATGCCGGAACTGATAATCTACGAGCCCGACTATCTTGTGAACGTCACGACCATAGCGTC
>ULSU01025910.1_pt1 | contig 20394 bp, 19 predicted proteins | sample 1956941 | NCBI WGS metagenome assembly ULSU01 (sample SAMEA4835715, study PRJEB28245) | human gut metagenome | biome: gut microbiome; material: fecal sample | place: Denmark | collected 2008
TACCACTATTCCCCCTCATTATAATTTTCAATCACATTAAAAATCAAAGGATCTCTATTCATTATTTTTATACTATTTAGAATAATATATATATCTTCATATTTTTTAGTTTTATTAAACCAAGACATATTTATCCCATCTTTAGGATATCCAATTTCAATCGCAAAATCTCTATGCTCTTTCATGTACTTATTATAGGATTCAACAATCTTTTTCGTTTCTGGTCCTGGATATAAATATATCTTACACGTCTCTGGATTTTCATTTACATCATTTGCAACACATATTAGTCCAAATTCATCAACAATCCAACCAATGTGATTGGCAAATTCACTCACCGATATTGTTTCCGCTGTTTCTAATTTACTCTCACTATTATCACAAATATCACAAACTGACGATATAATCCCAGACCCCGGGATTTTACCAATTAGCGAAGATGTTATCTGATTTACTACACTATCCGACAGCGTACCAAGCATATTTGTATTTTTATCAACTCCTGCATTTGCCCTTATGTACTTTATCCCTTTGTTCGCAAGATCATCCTGTCCTCCCTGATCAAATCCAGCAAATGAAGTGGTCATTACTTTTTTATTGTTGACTTCTCCTTCTATTATTGTTGGCTGTGAAAAATATGGATAATACACAGCAGTCAAATCTCCGGCTTTATTATTTTTAATATCAATAAGATTAGAATTTAACTCTTTTATAGTACCATCCAGCTTTATTTCTCTTACCATAACCAGGTCTTTATTTTTACCAAACTCTTTAAAAAAAGTATTATACTGTGCTGCTGTAGAAATCCATCTATTTCTTTCATCACTTTCTGATGTATATCCTATTGCAATCCATATTTGTGTAACCCTGTTTATAGCTGCAGATAACCCATTATATTTTTTATTTAAAGAGTACCAATACTTTTCTGTCTTTCCTTCAATACCATTATCAAAAACAACAGGATTTCTTTCTCCGTTCTTTGGTTTCTTAATCGTATAGCAATCTACCAGAATTTCCTCTAAAATGTCGGCATCACCATTTTTAATAATATATTCCGCAATCATATTGTATTCTTCATCTGATATGTCATCGGCATCTTTATCTAATATATTTTTCCAATTTACTCCTATTATATTCTCTGTTTCCTTTGGAAGCGAATTTATAAATCCATCTTTTGAAAAGTTATTCTCAAAATTCACATCTGAAATTGACTCTTTTAATTTATTAATTATAGTATCAAAATCTGTCATCCTATCATTAAAATCTCTAAATATTGTTGCATAAGTTTCATCAACATTAATTACATCCCTAAAAATATCATCAATCTTTTTTGCTGTATAATTCTCAAAATCTGATATATCTCTTAGATAGCTTTGAAAATTTGACAAATCATCTTCAAGTTCAAGCGAATTAAAAAAATTCGATATATTTAATGGTATATCGCTAAAAAAATCCAGTATCTCACCATCATCTGAAACTCCTGACTGCAACGCATCATAAGCCTCCTGTGTAAATTTTCTTATTCGTCCCATTTTATTTTACTTCTCCTTTTATCTGTTCAGCACATCTCTGGTCTGTATCTTCAAAATTACCATTTATTTTTACGATAAAATCAGCCGTTGCCTGTATAAGACCTTGTAAATCCGTCTTTACATTTTCAATTATCTTTTCTCCCTCTTGTATGGCAGTGTAGGCCATGCCTTCATCACCTTCCTGCTTACTTTTTGAAATATTAACTTCATTTATTTCATTTATCAATTCCTGTAAGTCGTTAACAGCTTCATCAATACCATTTCTATCAATTTGTAAAACATTGCTCATAACATATTCTCCTTAGTAAATTTCTCTGTCTGCCTCATCAATATCCTGTATAAATTTTTGCATATTGCTTTTATTGTTATCGCACAAAACTCCTGCTGTCTTAAATAGTAACATGCTTGCAGTGTCCGCAAAACTATATAATTTTTCGGCAGTAAGTCCTTTCATACTTCCATCATCTATAATCCCTTTTAATATTCCGATATATTTAATAATAATATCATCTATCTGTTTTCCCACCTCCATATATGCCTGTGAATACTCTCCTATATAGTTATCATCAATAATAATTATATTTCTACTTCCCAAAGGATTCATAACTGCCACTATCCCAACCTCCTCAGTTCATACTTTAAGATTTGTCTTTTATACATTATTGAAGAAATCATGTCATATTTTTCTTCTAACATATTTTCATTATTAAGAATCTCTTTGTCCATCTGTTTCATCATATTCAATAATCTATTACTGTTAACATTATAACAATTGCCAGATACTCGATCGCTCATTCTTCCTACATATCTTTCAACTAGCTTAACATTCTGTATTAAACATGACATATTCTCTAATTTTATCTTTTTTTTCTGCCTTTTGATTTCATACTTATCGCATTCACTCTCAAAACGTTTTTGCGTGCACTTTTGATTTTTTATGATTTCTTCAAGATTTTCAGCCTGTGATCTGAGTTTAACTATATCATTGTCACAGGCAATTATACTTTTTCTTATTTCTTCTTTTCTTTTTTGTTCCATAACCTCTCTCCCTTTCGCGCAAATTCATACATAATATATATGTTATCATTTGTATTGTTTAATTACAATAATACAATTTTACCATTTTCATCAACTTATTTTGTCCGATTTTCTTTCAGCTTCCTGCACTCCTTTTCTCTTGCAAATACAGGCCGCCTCCAAAGTCTTCGAAGCGGAAATCGTATGATACTGTCCTTTTCATCCTCGCCGCCTGTCAGCTCGCTGCCCACGAATGGCATCATGTATGGATAACCACAGCTTTTGAGCTTTGCAAGATGCAAAAGTATCACCATCAGACTTATTAAAAATCCAAAGTATCCAAGCCATGCCGACATAATTATTACAGCGAATTTGAGTATCCTAAATGAAAATGCAAACTCCTCACTCGGTATGGCAAACGAGCAGAGTGCGGTGAATGCAACCAGGATGACCACTATAGGGCTCACTAAATTTGCATCCACTGCTGCCTGTCCGATTATGAGGCCTCCGACTATGCCTATCGTATTTCCCATGGCTCCGGGAAGTCTTATGCCGGCTTCGCGAAGCAGTTCAAAGGACAGCTCCATCATGAGCACCTCTATGAGCTGTGGAAACGGGCAGCCGAGTCTTGCTTCATAAAACGCCAGTATGAGTGGTGTCGGCAGTATCTGTGTATGAAAATTTGTGACCGCCAGATAAAGCCCCGGCAATGTAAATGACATAAAGGCTGCCACGTACCTTATCAATCTGGCAAAGCTTGCCGCTATCGTTCTGTTATAGTAATCATCTGCGGTTTTTAAAAAATTGTTCATGGTGGTTGGCAGTATTATTGCTATCGGTGAATTATCGCACAGCACCACCACCCGCCCCTCCAGGAGCGCATTTACCGCCACGTCCGGCCGCTTTGTGGTCTGAAGCTGTGGGAACGGTGAATACCATTTTGCCTCAGCAAACTGTTCAAGAACTCCCGAGTCACCCACATGGTCTATCACATAGCTGTCCAGATTCTTTTCTACTTCCTCTACAAGCCCCGGTTTTACGAGGTCTCTCACATACAATATGTCCACATTGCTGTGTCCGCGAAGCCCCTTTTTCACCTCTTTACACTTTAAGCGAGTGCTCCTTAACCTGCGCCTGATAAGTGCAGTATTTATCTTTATGGAATCAGCAAAGCCCTCATTTGAGCCTCTTATGACCTTTTCCGAATCAATCTCCTGAATTGACATGGCGGGATATCCCTTGTCGGGAAGCTTAAAGGCATCCGGATAGCCATCCACAAAAAATATCACGTCTCCTGTCAGCATCATCTGGGCTGCCTCTCTAACCGTATGAAGATGCGCAAATTCGGATAGAGCTGCCTGATTTTTGTCAAGTACTTCCTTAACCTGATCCCGGTCTATCCCTTCAAGGTATGATGTAAATCGTCCAAACGCACTGTTATTGATACCGGAGCCTGCACATGTCACCTCAATATATGCAACAAAACACTTTATGGAAGCATCACGCCCCAGATACATCTCCTGCATCTTGATATCTGAGCAGTCAGAATATATCTGCCTGAAGCTTTTTATGTTCTCATCTATGTTTGTGGTCATCTTTAACTCTCCTATATACCCAATAAATCCCGTAAGATTTAAAATCCCTGATATAGTATGACCATACAAGCCCGCAAATATCCCTGATTACTTATTTTTTTCTATTATCTAAGCCACTAACTAAGCCACTAAAAAAAGGCCGCCGTTCACACGTCAGTGCAACCGGCAGCCCCTGGTTTTGTTATATTATTTTGTATTTTATTATCTTTGTCTGCTATAATCTTGTTATATTTCTGTTTTATTTCTTCTCTTCATCCTGCTTTTGTATCACAGCCTTCACAGCAACCGCCTGATTGGCCACATGCGTATGCATTTCTGTAGTCACAAGCTCCATATTTCTTGCCTCAAGCGCCCTGTAGATGGCATCATGCTCCTTCACAAGCATCGGATAATTCTTTGGGTCCTTCAAATACTCCACTCTGTAGCGGTACATCTGCTCACGGATATTGTTCATCATAGATACAAGCTTCGCATTGTTTGTTGCCTCATAGATAGCATCGTGAAACTTCACATCCTCCTCAGCTATCTTTTTCACATCTCCTGAATCCATGCTCCTCTTAAACTCGTCCTTTATGGTTTTTAGATTCGCAAGCTGCTCATCACTGATTTTCTTACAGGCTATTTTGGCTGCAAGCTCATCAAGAGCCTCTCTCACCTCAAGCACATCCTCCATATCCTTGAGAGTCATCTTGGCAACCTCTGCGCCCTTTCTCGGCATTGTGACTGCAAGCCCCTCCTGCTCAAGCATTCTGATTGCTTCACGTATAGGTGTACGGCTGACTCCAAGCTTTGACGCAAGCTGCAGCTCCATAAGTCTCTCTCCCGGCTTGAGCTCACCCTTTAAAATTGCCTCACGAAGTGTGTTAAACACCACATCACGCAGTGGCAGATATGCATCCATATTTAAAGTTAAATTATCAGTCATCAAACTTCTCCTATCTCTTGTATTATCATTCTCACATATAAGAAAAAAGTAACTATAAAGCACCCGCTGTGCTATCCGGATATCACGTTATTTGCGATTATTGTATACAGATGTCAGATACACCTGTCTGGCAAGATGTGAGCTTCTCATGGCTTTGTACGCTTTCTTTGCAGTATCTTCATCGTCAAACAGACCAAAAACCGTCGGACCACTACCGCTCATCATGGCTCCTACCGCGCCATTTGAAAGCATATGCTTCTTTATCTCATCTATCACCGGATAATTTGGTATGGTCACAGTCTCTAAGACATTTCCCATATGCGCTGCGATATCATGCAGATTCTTAGCCTTTATATCATCTATCAGGCGGTCTATATCCGGATGAATAGTCGTATCATCAAGCTTCAGATTCTGGTACACAAATTTTGTGGATACCGAGATGGACGGCTTTGCAATAAGCACCGGACACTTTACCATTGGAGGAAGAGGACTAAGCGCCTCTCCTATGCCCTCGGCCAGCGCCGTGCCTCTCATAATACAGTATGGTACATCCGCCCCTATCTGCACACCTCTTTCCATAAGCTCTCTCTTTGTCAGTCCCAGTGAAAAAAGCCTGTTTACACCTATAAGCATAGCCGCCGCATCAGTACTGCCCCCCGCCATCCCTGCTGCAACAGGAATACGCTTGTCCAGCTTCACTGATACACCGTCAGTTATAGAAAACTCATCCATCAGAAGCTTTGCAGCCTTGTATATGAGATTGTTCTCGTTTACAGGGAGAAAAGACAGATTGGTCTGTATCTGTATGCCAGGCTCCTTTGTCCTTTTGATATCAAGCCTGTCATACAGATGAATGGTCTGCATAATCATACGGACCTCATGATATCCGTCCTCTCTGCGCCTCACAACATCCAGCCCCAGATTAATCTTGGCTAATGCTTTTAATGAAATATCGTTATTACTACCCATATTGTATTACCTCTGTTTTTTGTATACAAGGATTATAACACACCCTGCCAAAAAGAGCAAATTTAAATATTCTCATTTAATTGTTCATTTTCATTACTTTTCAGATTTTCCACGTATTGCACAAAAACACTATGTTCACATAGTACATGTTTACTAGATTTAAAAAGTAACCCTCTAACGCACCACAACAAAAAGCCTCACAGCATATCAATAATGCTTGTGGGGCTTTTTTAAAAAGTTTTTCTAAACTCGTATGTACAATTTTTCTATTTCTTTTCCAATATAAATTTGCTAATCAGCTCGTTCATTGTCTCCGCCTGTGCTGAAAGCTCCTCACTTGTTGCTGATGTTTCCTCTGCATTTGCTGAGTTTGACTGTACAACATCTGATATCTGATTAATGCCAGCCTCTGCCTGCTCCATAGCCTTTGCCTGCTCCTCTGCAATCTCGCTGAGTTTTTGAGAAGAATCTGCAACTTCCTTCATACCATTGATAACCTTTTCAATAGAAGTACTTACGCGCTCTGCAGCTTCATTACCCTCGTTAGATACCGCAATGGCACTCTCTATAAGCTGACGTGTGTCAACTGCAGCCTTGGCACTCTGCTCTGAAAGACTTCTGATTTGTCCCGCAACAACTGCGAATCCTTTACCTGCCTCACCTGCACGCGCTGCCTCGATAGCTGCATTAAGTGAAAGAAGGTTTGTCTGACTGGCAATATCCTCAATCTCAGAAATGATATTCTCAATCTGCTTAGATGTATCATTGATGCGTCCGATAACATCAACCATGCCCTGCATCTCTGTATGGCTGTGATCTGCTTCCTCAGCATACTCCTGTGCAATCCTGTATGTATCATTGAGCTTCTCAGATGTTTTCTCAACACCGCCTGTGATATCTGCAAATGTAGCCTGAAGCTCCTCAACGGCTGCTGACTGATCCATAGCACCTTCTGCTATTTCCTGTGCTGCCTGAGCAAGGTTGTTAGAACCTGCTGTAACAAGTGATGATATCTCATTGATATGTGACATAACATCATTCATCTGTGTCTTCATCTTACGCATTGCCATGAGAAGTCCAATAAAATCTCCGGTATATTTATCTTCCATGTCTGATGAAACTGTATAATCTCCTTCTGCCATCTTTCCAAGAAGCTTGTCAGAGTCAGATATGATAGTCTTAAGGTCTGCTGCCATGTTTTTCGCAACCCCTACCATATCAGCAATTTCATCTTGTGAATCAACTGCCGGGAATGGAGCCTCAAGATCACCCTGTGCAAATGTACGTAATCTCTGTTTTAACTCATCGAGTGGTTTAGAAATACCAACTGCAACTCCGTCCCCGATTTTCATCGAGATAAAATATGAACTGACAATGATAACAATAACAATACCAAATACGGCATATGATACTAATGATAATCTCTTGCTTAAATTATCTCCATCTGTTACCTTTGTATCCATAAGGGCAACAAGCTGCTGATATATATCATCATATGCAGGTGCAAGCTCTGCTACTGCTCTCTCCTCGGCCTCCTTCTGTGTCTCAGGATCTGTAGCATTCCTACCTAACTGTCCGATTTCATCATCGAGACTCCAGTATGAGTCGAGCTTACTGTTTATATCATCATATATAGCCTGCTCCTCATCTGTCTTTATAGAGCTTTGCAGCTCTTTCCAGTATTTTTGAAATGATTCCTTTTTAGAATCATGTGTATCAGACATCTTACTTAATGTGTCAGAAGCTGTATAACCGATAAGAGCTCATGTAGCGCTTCGTGTCTCTGAGAAGGTTACCATAACCTTTCCTATATCTCCCTGTGAAAATCCGTAAAAGGTTAGTGCGCTGGAATATCTCATTGATACAAGAATCATAAGAATACCCGCGATAACCCCCGATGCCGATGCTACAAATGTAGTCAGTCTGAAGCCTTTCTTTAAACGATTTTTGATGCTAAGTGCTTTCCACTTTGACATGTCTAATTTCATGATATTTCCTCCACATGAATAATGATACTTATATACTATTCTTCTATTATACACCTCTCAAAAAATTATACAAGCACTAAAAAGGTGACTGCACGCTGCGTGCAGCCCCCTTTTCATAATTCATAAATCAGATTTCTTATATAATATTCGTTCCATCACGACACTTTTACATACACATCCGGCTTCTAGCCCTGTACCTGTGTGTCCTCTGTGCCATTCTTCCAGTCATCAAACTTCTTGAGCACTGCATCATATGTATCCTGACATATTGATGGCAGCTTGTCTCCCCAGGCTCCTGTTGCCTGTGAAAAGCCTTTCTTGAATGCATTCAAAAGCTCATCAGCCTTGTCCTTGTCGCCTCCCGACAGTGCCTTTGCAAAGTCAAGAATACGGTCTGAGGTCTTCTCAACTCCCCAGTATCCATCCTCTGCGATGTCCTTTTTGGCCTGCGCTATTGTGTCTGCATCTACAGTCAGATTCTCAAACAGACTCTTTAAGCCCTGTGACTTGTCCCAGGTTGAAGCCTGTCCCGTCATGGACTTTCTGACGATCTCGATAAGCTGCTGCTGTCTGGCGTTGGCATCATCCTTAAGTGCCTGTACCAGTGCATCTCTGTCTGCCTTGCTCATCTTCTGGTTTACTGTGCTCTTTGCAGTATCCTTTGAATCATCCTTGCTGTCTGATTTCTCATATACAGCTGCCTCCTCGCTGAAGCCTGCAGTCTTTGCATCCGACTTATCCGTCTTTGCATCCTGCTTCTTTGAAGCGGTATTAGTATTCTTTGTCTGCGCCTCGTCCTTTGCTGTGACACTCTGCGCCGCTACTGCTGAAACTACACTTGAAATAGCATCTAACATCTCTCATCCCTCCCTGGTAATGTGCGTGCGGGAATCCTTTCCCGCTATACTATTATCAACCTGTATAGCGTCTGATATAGCTAAACAGTCTTTCTCTTATATTGTGTATCGGCTGTTTTGCGTCTGTTGCTTATAGCTTTAGCCGTTATTTTTTCAGCTTTCTGCCAAATATAAATGTCGAAAAATATATTACCGATGCAATAATCACTATCATCGGACCTGTTGCCACATTGGTGTAGTATGACACTGCGAGGCCGACTATACCGGAAAATACTGAAAATATCACTGAAAAGAAATGATACTCACGCATATTTTCCGAAATATTCCTTGATGAAGCCGCCGGTAATATAAGCAGAGCATTTATGATAAGTATGCCTATCCACTTGATGGATAGCATAACTATGAGTGCTACAAGCACCGCAAACAGATTATCCAGAAGACGCACATGGATACCCTTGCTTTTTGCCACGCTCCTGTGTATACATATGGCGTTGAGCTTATTGAAGCAAAGCACCCAGAACACTATAGTGACCACAAAAATCACAATTAGATAAACTATCTCAGTCTTTGTGATGCTTAGCACATCGCCCACCAGTATACTTGAGTATTTGCTGAAATTGCCACCCTTTGACAGTATCGCAAGACCTATCGCCACAGAGCACGATGAAAATACCGATATAATGGTATCCGTCGATGCAGTGTTCAAACTGCCTATCTTATTTAAAAGAAGTGCAAACACTATCGCAAATATCACCATGGCAAGTGAGGTATCAGCCATGCCGCATACCACTCCGACAGCGATTCCGGTAAGTGCCGAATGTCCGAGTGCATCTGAAAAGTATGCCATCTTTTTGTTTACAATCATGGTTCCCATTATGCCAAAAAGCGGTGTGATGATGAGCACAGCGATAAGGGCATTTCTCATGAAATCATATTGAAGCCAGGAGGTTATATTCATTTGTGCTCCTCCTCTCTCACCCAGGATTCCTCTCCTGTGTAAAAAATTCTCTCAAATTCCTTGCTCTCAAACACTTCCTTCACAGTTCCCTGCTTTGCTACTGTCTTATCAAGCAGCACAACATGGTCTGCGTACTTTGCCACATAGTCCAAATCGTGCGATATGAGTATGATTGCAAGGTCATAGTGAGTCTTTAAATAATCCATGGTCTTATAGAAAAGCTCCATGCCGTTTTGGTCTATTCCGGACACCGGCTCATCCAACAGCAGCAGGTTTGGCTCATCCATGATTGCCATGGAAAGAAGCACTCTCTGCAGCTGTCCTCCCGAGAGGTTGCACACCTGCTTGTCGATGAGCTCCTCAGCCTCAAATACCTCGAGTGTCTCCCTTATCTTTGCCTCTATCTTCTTGCTCTTTGGCAGAAAAACAGGATAATTGTACTGATAGCTTGCTATGAGGTCATACACGCTGACCGGTGTATTTTTCTCAATATTGACAGACTGCGGCACATAGCCGATTTTAAGCTTAGCCATATGTCCGTCCTTAGTATCCTTGAACTCAATCGTACCGGTGTGAGGTATCTCGCCCAGTATCGCCTTTATGAGTGTAGATTTTCCGGCACCGTTCTGGCCTATTATGACATTGAAGGAGCCGCAATGTATGTGCATATTTACATCCTCAAGCACTGTCTGCTCTCCAAAGCTCACTCCAAGGTTATTTATTTTTATGCAATGAAAGCCACATGGCTGTATTATTTTCCGCATATTTTCTCCAATTTTATTTAGTAAATGCCTCTTTGATAAGCTCTATATTGTGCTCCATACCATAAAGATAGCTGTCCTTGTCGTACTCTCCCCTGTTGAGAGGGTCGATATAAATCACATGCACATCTGTCTCACGCGATACGGTATCTCCCATGCTCTTTCCGTAGAGCTCCTCAGCGAGTATTACCGACACTCCGTCATCCTTTATGGCACCTATTACCTGCTTTATCTCACCTGCGCTGACTGAGCGCTCCTCGTCAAGGTCTAACAGATAGCATGCATTCATGGAAAAATCATCAGCTACATACGCATAGGCCTCATGGAATATGATGATATTCTGTCCATTCGTAAGACTCTTTAGGCTATTTATCTTTTCTTCAAGCACTGCAAGCTTTGCATCATATGCTTTTGCATTTGCATAATATTCATCAGCATGCTTTGCATCCTTTTCGGCAAGCCTGGATGCGATTGTCTGAACCATGGTGCGGTAACGCGGCACGCTCATCCATGCATGGGCATTCTCATCACCGTGGTCATGGTCATGCGCGCTATCTGATTCTGCGTCTGCTTCGTGGTCATGGTCGTGGTCACTGTCCGATTCTGTGTCTGCGTCGTGGTCATGGTCGTGGTCACTGTCCGATTCTGTGTCTGCTTCGTGATCATGGTCGTGTTCACTGTCTGCATCATCCTCAGAAAGAAGTGCCACATCCTCACAGGCCTCAACCACATCAAGCTTCGGATACGCTTTTGCCACATCAGACATAAACGACTCTATACCGCCTCCGTTTATTACAAAAACATCGGCAGTGGATAAAAGCTTCATATCCTCCGGTGTGAGCTGGAAATCGTGCAGACAACCGGTCTGTGGCTCGCTTAAGTTTTCGAGTCTCACGCCTTCCACACCATCCACTATGTTTAAAGTGGCAATGTACATAGGATAGAAGGATGTCACGACTGTAAGCATATCATCAGCTTCGTCTGTATTTTTTGTATTGCCCGAAGCATTTGATGCTCCACCGGCAGCGCCTTTCATACCTGCTGTGTGCTCATATGCCATTACCGCAAGCGTACACACTATCAATATACACAAAAACATAATGCCTACAAATTTGCATTTATTCTTCATATATTAAATATTCGCCTTTCTTTCTATAACTTTATTTCTTTTTATGATTATTAACGCTTTTTTTGCTCTTGGCCTTATCTCTGCGTTCTTTAGTCTTTTTGGCAACCGGCTTTCCGGTCTTCTTCCAGCGCTCCTTTTTGTGTGGCTGGGATGCAGCGGCTCTTTTTGCAGCTGATTTTGCCTCGCGCTTTGCTTCTTCCTCCTGTTTCATGGCAAGAAGCGTCTCCTCGTCAAACACGAGTGAATCTATGAGATTCCAGATTTCGTCCCTGCCTTCCTTTGACATGGACGAAAACGGTATAACTACCGTGCCCGGCTTCACATGAAGCACATCCTTGATAGTCTTTATGTGTGCGGCAATCTGGCTTTTTTTCAATTTATCAGATTTGGTTGCAATGATAATCGGTGCAAAGCCCTGGTTTACCATCCAGTCATACATCATGATATCATTGTCCGATGGCTCATGCCTTATATCTATTAAAAGAAACACTGCCTGAAGCTTTTTGGAGGTGTGAAGATAGTTTTCTATCATCTGTCCCCATTTAGCTTTTATCTCGATATTGGCATTGGCATAGCCATAGCCCGGCAGATCGACCAGATACATGGCGTCATTGACGTTATAAAAATTGATGGTCTGTGTCTTGCCGGGCTGTGAAGAGATCCTGGCAAGTGACTTTCTGTTCATGAGTGCGTTGATCAGTGACGACTTGCCTACATTTGACTTGCCGGCGAATGCCACTTCATTATACTCATTGTCAGGGATTGTGCTTGTAATTCCGCAAACTGTCTCTAAATTAACACTTTTAATTACCATAATCTCTTCCTCATTCTTATTTTACAAATGCTATCTTCTCCACCTGTGAAAATCTCTCCACCGGCACGATTTCCATGCCGTCTGTTATTTCTTTTGAAATCTCCTCCAGATCCTTTTCATTATCCTTTGGAATACATACTGTTTTTATTCCGATTACTTTGGCCGCAAGCAGTTTTTCCTTGAGTCCTCCTATCGGAAGCACCCTGCCGCGCAGTGTTATCTCACCTGTCATGGCTACATCTGCCCTGACAGCTCTGTCTGTAATAGCCGAGAGCATGGCTGTCGCCATAGTGATGCCTGCGGATGGTCCGTCCTTTGGCACTGCGCCCTCCGGGATATGTATATGGATGTCATGCTTCGTATAAAACTCTGCATCAATGCCATATTCTTCGCTTATTGAGCGCACATAGCTAAGTGCCGCCTGTGCCGACTCCTTCATCACGTCGCCTAGCTTACCGGTGAGCACGAGCTCACCCTTGCCCGGCAGCACATTCACCTCAACCTCGAGTGTGACTCCGCCCACGCTGGTCCATGCGAGTCCTCTTACGATTCCCACCTCAGCGTGATCATTTTTCTTCTCCGGACTGTACTTCGGATTGCCCAGATACGTCTTAAGATTGGTCTTTGTAACCTTTACAGCAGCTTCGCTGTCCTTGAAGATTTCCCTGGCAGCCTTGCGGCACAGCTTGCCGATAGTCCTCTCAAGGCTTCTGACTCCGGCCTCTCTGGTGTACAGCCTGATGATATCCTTTAAAGCACCATCTGTTATCGTAAGCTGTTCCTTTTTAATTCCGTTTTTGCTCTTTTGCTTCTCAATTAGGTGTTCCTTTGCTATGTGAAATTTCTCATTTTCAGTGTAGCTTGACACCTCAATAAGCTCCATCCTGTCAAGAAGCGGCTTTGGAATGCCTGAAACCTCATTTGCAGTTGCAATAAAAAGCACCTCCGACAAATCTACAGGCATCTCGATGTAATGATCCCTGAATCTGCAGTTCTGCTCACTGTCAAGCACCTCGAGAAGAGCGGCTGATGTGTCACCCTTGTAGTCACTTGACACCTTATCTATCTCATCCAACAGCATGAGAGGATTTGAAACGCCGGCCTGTCTTAAGCCATTTACTATACGGCCCGGCATAGCGCCGATATATGTCTTTCTGTGTCCACGGATTTCTGCCTCATCGCGCACGCCACCAAGAGAAATACGCACATATTTCTTCTCCAGTGCAGACGCAATTGAACGGGCTATGCTTGTCTTTCCTGTTCCCGGAGGACCTACAAGACAAATTATAGGACTCTCTCCCTTGCTTGTCAGATTTCTGACTGCCAGAAACTCAAGTATTCTCTCCTTGACATCCTTTAATCCGTAGTGATCATCATCGAGCACCTGTGCTGCATGGTCAAGATCCTTGTTATCCACAGACATCTTGTTCCACGGAAGCTCAAGTACAGTCTCTATATAGCCTCTCTCAACTGTGCTCTCTGATGAGCTGCTGCTCATATTTCTAAAGCGCTTTATCTCTTTTTTCGTCTTTTCCTTTACGTAGTCAGGCGCATCTAACTCAGATAGTTTTTTCTCATATTCATCAGCCTCCGAGTCAGCATTCTCGCCCAGCTCCTCACGTATCACACCAAGCTGTTCACGAAGCACATACTCCTTCTGATGCTTATCCACACGAACCTTTACTTTTTTCTGAAGCTCATTCTTTATGGAAATAACCTCCACCTGGGAGAGAAGTAATGATACTATAACCTGATATCTGTCATTGATATCCTCTGCCTCAAGCACCTGCTGCTTAAGCTCATATGACACCGGCAGATTGTTGGTTACATAATCAATGAGCTTTTCAAGATCCTCATACTGATCTATCTGTCTGATAAGCTCCTTGCTGATTTTGCCGACGACTGCCGCATATCTGTGAAAAGCCTCTCTGACTCCGAGAAGCATGGCTTCCCTGAGATCATCCGGCAGGCTGTCTGCATTACTATCACAATAACAGATTTCTGCCTCAAGGTACTTCTCATTACCGGTAAAGCCAAGCAATGCTGCCCGGCTTATTCCATCTACAAGTATTCTCACAACATCATTCTGTAATCTGACAACCTGCTTTATGTCAGCAACAATACCCATCTGATAGAGGTCTTCCTGAGTCGGGTCCTCACTGTCCACATTCCTTTGTGTGACAAGATAAATCTTTTGATCCTGCTCCATAGCCTCCTCGACAGCACGAAGGGAGCGCTCTCTGCTGATGTCGAAATGGGCAATCATCCCCGGCAGAATAGTAAGCCCTCTCAGCGCTACTGCAGGCATATTCATAATCTGTTCTTCCACTTATATCTCCTGTATTATTACACAGCCATGCATAACAAACCGCTGTGCAATTTATATTATCCGATGCTGTATCTTTTGTAAAATACCGCCATGTACTTACGATGCCGCTTTTTCCTCGATATATGCCTCAGGCACGCAATCACCATCAAGCTTTAAGTTTTCCTCAACGATATCCTTGTCTATTACACATCTGCTGATGCTCTTGTCTGACGGTATACGATACATAAGGTCAAGCATAACAGCCTCCATGATGGCACGAAGTCCTCTGGCCCCTGTCTTTCTCTCAAGTGCCTTGTCAGCGATGGCATTTACTGCATCGTCTGTGAACTCAAGCCCTACTCCGTCAAGCTCAAAAAGCTTGGTGTACTGCTTGATAAGCGAGTTCTTAGGCTCCTTAAGTATACGGATAAGTGCATCCCTGTCGAGTGCCTCGAGAGAAACGGTAATAGGTACACGTCCGATAAACTCAGGAATCAATCCAAACTTTACAAAATCCTGTGGAAGTGCATGCTTAAACGCCTCTCCTACATTGAGCTCTGTCTTTGACTTTACATCTGAATTGAAGCCTATAGATGATGTATCCATACGACTGTCGATAATTTTTTCCAGACCATCAAATGCTCCACCGCAGATAAAAAGTATATTAGTAGTATCAATAGGAATAAGCTCCTGCTGCGGATGCTTTCTTCCGCCCTGTGGCGGTACAGATGCCTCTGTGCCCTCAAGAATCTTTAAAAGAGCCTGCTGTACACCCTCGCCTGACACATCTCTGGTGATTGAGACATTCTCTGATTTCTTTGTAATTTTATCTATCTCATCTATATAAATGATACCATGCTCTGCACGCTCGATATCATAATCTGCCGCCTGAATAAGCTTTAATAGGATATTCTCCACGTCCTCACCTACGTATCCTGCCTCTGTAAGTGTTGTAGCATCAGCGATAGCAAATGGAACATTTATCACTCTGGCAAGTGTCTGCGCAAGAAGTGTCTTTCCTGAGCCTGTAGGTCCAAGCATGAGAATATTACTCTTCTGAAGCTCTACATCTGATGTATCACCTGCCAGAACTCTCTTATAGTGATTGTAAACAGCAACCGAAAGCACCTTCTTTGCCTGGTCCTGTCCTATTACATAATCATCCAGAAATGCCTTAAGCTCCTCCGGAGTAACAAGATTTATATCATCCTTAGCGCTACTTTTGTCCTCATGACCCTCTACGCCTTCTTCCTCAAGAATCTCGGCACATATATCTATACACTCATCGCAGATAAAAGCTCCATTAGGTCCGGAAATCAAACGATTTACCTGGTCCTGTGTCTTACCGCAAAATGAGCAGCGAATCTTTCCGTCGTTTTTTCCTGCCATTATTAACTCCTTTTATTGCATGAGGGCATCCCATATGGGGTACCCTCTTAAATTCATCTAACTTCTGATTATCTGTTTGTTATTACACTGTCTATGAGACCATACTCTGCGGCTTCCTGTGCTGACATATAGTTGTCTCGCTCTGTATCAGCTGCAATTGTCTCGTATGGCTTGCCTGTATTGGCTGCTAAAATTTCGTTTAATCTCTTCTTTGTCTTTAAAATATTTTCTGCAGCAATCTGAATCTCAGTAGCCTGACCCTTTGCACCGCCAGATGGCTGATGAATCATAATCTCTGCATTTGGAAGAGCATATCTCTTGCCCTTTGCACCGCCTGCAAGAAGGAAAGCTCCCATGCTTGCTGCAAGACCGATACAGATTGTTGAAACATCACACTTGATGTACTGCATAGTATCGTAAATAGCAAGTCCTGCTGTAACCATTCCACCCGGTGAATTGATGTAAAGGTGGATATCCTTATTCGGATCCTCGGACTCAAGGAATAAAAGCTGGGCAACAACAAGGCTGGCTGTTGTCTCATTTACTTCCTCTCCAAGGAAAATGATACGATCTTTTAATAATCTGGAGTAAATGTCGTAGTTGCGCTCTCCTCTGCTGGTCTGTTCAATGACATATGGTACTAAACTCATATAAAATACCTCCTTTATAAAAGCTCAAAAGACCGGCTCAGAAAATAGGCTTCTGAGCCAGTCAATCAAATCTTGATTCAAAAATCTTATTCTTCTGTAGACTCTTCTGCATCAGCCTTTTTCTTTGCCTTTGCACGCTCTTTAACGTTGTCCATGATAAGATCTACGGCCTTTGTGATAGCAATGTCTTTCTTCATAGACTCCTTCTCAGCATCTCCCATGTACTCTTTAAGCTTATCAGCCTCCATGCCGTATGCCTTAGCCATCTTCTCTACCTCAGCATCGATATCTGCATCAGTAACCTCGATGTTTTCCTCCTTGGCAATCTGCTCAAGTACAAGGCTGCTCTGGATACGTGTTGTAGCCTCAGGACGAACCTGATCCTTAAGCTGGTCAACTGTCATGCCTGAGAACTGTAAGTACTGCTCCATTGTAAGACCGCTCTGTGCGATTCTCTGAGCAAACTCCTCAACCATTGTCTCACACTGAGTCTCAATCATTGCCTCAGGAAGATCCATCTTTGACTTATCGATAATCTTCTGGATAGCCTCATCCTCTTTAGTCTTCTTAGCTTCTGTCTCTTTCTTCTCTGTGAGGTTCTTTTTGATTTCCTCTTTGTACTCAGCTAATGTATCAACACCTGCTGCATCCTGTGCAAACTCATCATCGAGGTCAGGAAGCTCCTTAGCCTTGATCTCGTTGATCTTAACCTTGAATGTAGCCGGCTTTCCTGCAAGGTCTGCTGCCTGATACTTCTCAGGGAATGTTACATTGACCTCAACCTCATCGCCTGTGTTCTTTCCTACTAACTGATCCTCGAATGTATCGATGAATGTGTGTGAACCGATCTCTAATGGATGATTCTCACCCTTTCCACCCTCGAAAGCTACTCCGTCAACAAATCCCTCAAAGTCGATAACTGCTGTATCTCCCTCTGCTACAGGACGATCTGTAACTGTAACTGTTCTTGCATTTTTGTTTCTCTGGTTCTCAAGCTCAGCGTCAACCTCTTCATCAGAAACTGATGTGTCGATCTTTGTAACTGTAACGCCCATGTACTTACCAAGAGTAACCTCAGGTCTTACAGCAACCTCTGCTGTGTAGATGAAAGGCTGTCCCTTCTCAATCTGAGTAACCTCAACTGTTGGGCGTGAAACAATGTCAACACCGCTCTCGTCAACTGCACCTGCGTATGTCTGCTGCATAAGAATGTTTGCTGCATCCTCGTAGAACACACCTGCTCCATACATTTTCTCAATCATAGCTCTTGGCACTTTTCCTTTACGGAATCCAGGTACACTAATCTGTTTCTTCTGCTTCTGATATGCAGAATCCAATGCTTTCTCTAATTCCTCAGCTGCTACCTCAATAGTAAGCTTCGCCATATTATGCTCTAAATTCTCAACCTGTACACTCATGTCAATCGTTATCCTCCTTAAAAATATATATGAATGGTATGTACATCAAATGTAATGTGGGCATGCTTTTTAAACTGCTAAGCCCAGTCATTGGATGATTATAACACAACAAATCCACTATTTCCAGTGTTTTTTACATTAAATTTGCTTTTGTGTATAATTCCATAAATTGTCAGCAATACCAAAACATATTTTTGTCATTTTACGGCATAATATTTCCATACACATACAGCTTGTGTATAACGTTTTAAAAGGAGGTATTGCATTATGGCAGCATCAAGTAGTAAAAAGGCTTCTGTACCGGAGGCAAAAGAGGCTATGAGCCGTTTCAAGGAAGAGGTTGCTTCAGAGCTTGGAGTTCCTTTAAAAGAGGGCTACAACGGTGACCTTACTTCTAAGCAGGCCGGTTCAATCGGTGGCGAAATGGTCAAGCAGATGATCATGAAGCAGGAGCAGCAGATGAAATAAGCTCTGCAATAGCAGGCTTCAAATGTACGCTTCAAATGCAAGCATAAAAAGAGGCCGCGCACCATGGGGTTGGTGTGTGACCTCTTTTGTTATAATACTAATAATATGATTATTTGCTGAACGTTGTATTAGTATACCAGTCCCTGTCGAATATGCTCTACTGTGGCATCGTCTGTGAAGTATCTGACAAGCTCGAGTGCAAACGCAATAGCTGTTCCCATTCCACGACTTGTAATCACATTGCCATCCACAACTACAGGCTGCTCAAGCCACTGTGCACCGAGCAGCTTTTCCTCAAAGCCCAGATGACAGGTAGCTTTTTTGCCCTCAAGTATATGATTCTCACCGAGCACGCTAGGCGCTGCACATATCGCTGCAACAAGCTTTCCCTCAGCGGCAAATCTCTTAATTGTCTTTACTACGGTCTCATCCGCGCCAAGGTTTAATGTACCCGGCATGCCTCCCGGCAGTACGATTGCATCGTAGCTGTCAAAATCAGCCTGTGCCTTTGTGGTATCTGTCTTAAATGTCACCTGATGAGAGCTTGTCACCTCGGCTTTTTCCGTGATTGATATGGTTTCAATCTCAAGCTTTGCTCTTCTAACTATATCTACTACTGTAAGTCCTTCAATCTCCTCACAGCCGTCTGCCATAAAAATTCCTACTTTAATCATATTTTTCTCCTTTATTTTTCTTTGATAATACTATGATACCTTTTGACCCTTTAATCATACTATAAAAAGCTGCGGTTCGTCCTTGAATTTTTAAATACCGGTCATTATAATCATATATAAATGATATGAGGGTAAAACAAAAGTATAAACCGTAACTATAAATCTACCAGTAACCTGAAAGGATATTCCATGGAAATCGAAAGAAAATACTTACTTAAACAGCTTCCTTCCAATTTAGACAGCTACGCGAGCAAAAAAATCGCCCAGGGCTATCTGTGCACCTCGCCTGTTGTCAGAGTCAGACGCTCAAATGACAGCTATTATATGACCTACAAGGGAGCCGGTCTTATGGTGCGCGAGGAGTACAATCTTCCTCTCACAAAAGAAGCCTACGACCATCTTGTCCAAAAGATTGACGGTCGTCTCATCGAAAAGACACGCTATCTCATACCTCTCGACGGTGATCTGACCGCAGAGCTTGATGTATTTGAGGGTGATCTGGCTCCTCTTACACTTGTGGAGGTTGAATTCGACTCTGTCGACGCAGCAAATGAATTCACAGCGCCTGACTGGTTTGGCGAGGATGTCACTGAATCCGGCAAATATCACAACAGCTATCTGAGCCGATTGGAAAATTCATAGTACTGCCTGGTCTTTATCGTATTCTTTAAATCATCATACCGCTTTTGCAATGGGCCCTCAGGAACTACAACATCCATAACCACCGCTATGTCATCTATAAGGCGGTCGGTTATGATATCCCTCATTGAAATAAGTATATTGTACTTTTCTTCAAAGGTATCCGCATCAAGAAACTCCAGCAAACGCGGGTCCGGTGCCTGGCCTTCATCTGCATCCGGTGCCGGCTCATAACATGCCTGTGTCTGAACACTCACAGCTTCAGGTGCATTAGCTGCAATCTCATTAGTGCTCAAAGAGATA
>ULSU01067333.1_pt1 | contig 20102 bp, 15 predicted proteins | sample 1956941 | NCBI WGS metagenome assembly ULSU01 (sample SAMEA4835715, study PRJEB28245) | human gut metagenome | biome: gut microbiome; material: fecal sample | place: Denmark | collected 2008
TACGCGATGCCACCTCTCCCCAAGGAGAGGCTTGTTGTCTTCTTGCTTCGCAGGCTCAGGCCATGACGACGCAGATGACGCATTATACTCGGTCGCCCTTTTTATTATCTTCTTGCCTTCGCCGGCTCAATATTAACCTTATACCCCTTGATAAAGTTCTTGTTCATCGCACCGATAACCTTTTCGGCTACATCCTCCGGTACTTCAACAAAGGTAAACTTATCATAAATATTGATCAGGCCGATATCACGCGCCGGAATGTCTGCCTCGATAGCAATGGTGCTGACAATATCCTTAACCATAATCTTCTGGCTGCGGCCGATGTTGATGAACAGGCGCACCATGCCCGGACGGCCGCCGGTGTTGCGCAGGTCCTTAGACAAGATATCCTCCTGCGGAGCCTCCAGAGCCTTAATACCCTCCTGCATCAGCTTCAGAGCTGCGGCAGCAACCTCTTCCGCACTGTAATCATCCAGTAGGCTTTCGGCAATCGGCATATAGTCATGATATGCGTTCAGCTCCAGCACAGTCTGCATCTTGCTGATAATCTGGTCGCGCTGACGCTCGATAACGTTAGCAGCGGTCGGCAGCTGACGGCGTTGGATTTTAGTCTTGACGGTACGCTCAATCAGCTTCAGCTGGCGGAACTCACGCGGAGTGATGAAGGTCATAGCTACGCCGGTGTTGCCTGCACGGCCGGTACGGCCGATGCGGTGAACGTAGCTTTCCGGATCCTGCGGAATATCAAAGTTGATAACGTGGGTGATGTTGTCAACGTCGATACCACGGGCAGCAACATCGGTAGCAATCAGCACATCAACAGCGCCCTCGCGGAATTTCTTCATTACGCGGTCACGCTGGTTCTGGCTCAGGTCACCATGCAGGCCCTCAGCCATGTAGCCGCGGCTGGAAAGTGCGATAGACAGGTCGTCAACACCCTTTTTGGTACGGCAGAAGATAATCAGCTTGCCGTCGATTTCTGCGTCCAGCAGACGGCACAGGCCTTCAATCTTATCCTTGGTTTCGAAATAGTATTGCTCAATCAGAGGTACAGTCAGCTCTTCCTTGGAAATGGTTACATTCTTCGGCGCCTTCATGTACTTCTTGGTCAGGCTCAGAATCGGACGGGGCATAGTTGCGGAGAACAGCAGAGTCTGGCGTTCAACCGGCAGGCTGCGCATAATTTCTTCGATATCATCAACAAAGCCCATATCCAGCATTTCGTCAGCCTCGTCCAGTACGAGGAATTTGATATGGTCCAGATGGATAGTACCGCGGTTGATATGGTCAATCAAACGGCCCGGAGTACCGATAACAATCTGCACATTGTTGCGCAACGCACGGATCTGGCGTTCAATCGGCTGGCCGCCGTAAACAGGCAGTGCACGCACGCGGCGGGTACGGCCGATTTTGCCTACCTCTTCCGCAACCTGAATAGCCAGCTCACGGGTCGGAGTCATAATCAGCGCCTGAATATGCTTGAAGTCGGTAATTGCCTGTACCAGAGGAATACCGAAAGCAGCGGTTTTGCCGGTACCGGTCTGTGCCTGGCCGATAACGTCGTTACCCTCGAGCACCAGGGGAATAGTAGCGGCCTGAATCGGAGAAGGCTCTTCGAAGCCCATGTCAGTCAGGGCGGTTACAATTTTTTTGTCCAGCTCTAAGCTGCCGAACATCTCTTTTTGAATGGTCATTAATGTTTATCCTCCATATTGTTTTTTTCTTCTAATAATTTATCAATAGCCATGGAAATAGCTGTCTGAGCTATTCTCAGCTTATTTTCTGTTCTTGTAGACATGAAACGGTGCTCCTGACAATATACCACGTTGTCGGTAGCAACGGCAATATATACAAGACCTACCGGCTTGCCCTCGCTGGCTCCCGGTCCGGCGTTGCCCGTAATGCTCACACCGTAATCGCTGCCCAGCTGCTTGCGCACGCCCAGCGCCATTTCGCAGGCGGTTTCGCGGCTGACAGCACCGTATTTGGCCAGAGTATCTGCCTGTACATTGAGCAGCTTCTGCTTGGCCATGTTAGTATAGCTGACGATGCTTCCCAGCAGATATTCGCTGCAGCCCGGCACATCCGTAACCAGGCTGCTGGCAAGACCGCCGCTGCAGGATTCCGCAAAGGCAATAGTTTTGCCCTGCTTCAGCAGCTCCTGCCCTAAGCAGGCCGCCAGAGTGGCATCATCCACACCGTATATATAATTATCAACGCTCTTGCGTACCTTGGCTTCCATAGAGTCGAGCAGCTTGACTGCCTCCTTGTCATTGGCAGCCTTCGCCGTAAGCCTGATGAGAATTTCACCGTAGCGGGCATAAAGCGCAATCGTGGGATTCGTCTGCGCCATAATCAGCTCGTCGAGCTTAGACGCTACCATTGATTCGCCGATACCGCGCAGATGCAGGGTACGCGACATAATAATGCCGTGCTTGCTGAAGCGCTGCAGCATTCGCGGCAGCAGCTGCTTTTCGCACACATCCGTAAGCTCGCTCGGAGGTCCTGGCAGCATAATGAAGATTTTGTCCTTATATTCCAACCACAGTCCGGGAGCGGTACCCACATCGTTCTGCAGTACCTCGGCCCCGATGGGCACATACGCCTGCTTTTCGTTATTTTGCGAGGGGCAAAGTCCCTTCTTGGCAAAATATGCATCTATACGTCCCCACGTATCCAAATCGAGATAGCCTTCGGTATGACAAACCTCCATCACCATCTCCTTGGTAATATCCCCGCGCGTCGGCCCCAAGCCGCCGCTGGTAATGATGATATCGGCGCGCTGCATGGCCTGCTCCAGCACTGCGCGCATACGCTCCGGATTATCTCCTACCGTAGTGTGATATAAAACATCAAAGCCTATATTGTTCAGCTTGCGGGATAAATACTGCACATTGGTGTTTAAAATTTCACCCAGCAGCAGCTCCGTCCCGGTAGTAATGATTTCAACCTTCATCTGCTGTCACCCTCTCACCGGTTATTTTGACTCTTACAGCAACGCTCTTAAACCAGCTCTGCCACCATTTCATAGGTAAAGCCTTGCAGAATACGCACTCTTACCATCTGGCCTACCTCCAGCTCGGCGGCATTTTCGATAAAGATGTTGCCGTCGATATCGGGTGCCTCATGGTAGGAACGTCCTACCGCAAGAGCGGGGTTTTCTTCATCAAAGCCTTCGACGATAACGTCCAGCTCCTCATCCTCGCGCTCCTGATGGATTTCTTCGGAAATACCTGCCTGCAGCGCCATCAGCTCATGATAGCGGTTTTCCTTAACCTCAGGCTCAATCTGGTTTTCCATAGCGCCGGCCACAGTGCCCTCCTCTTGGGAATACTGGAACACGCCTGCGTTTTCAAAGCGCTGCTTTTCAACAAAGTCCATCAGCTCCGCAAAATCCTCGTCGGTTTCACCGGGGAAGCCCACGATAAAGGTAGTGCGGATAGTAATTCCCGGAATACGCTCACGCATCTTGGCCAGAAGCTCCTCTACCTGCGCGCGTGTATCGTAACGGTTCATGCTGTCGAGCAGTCTGTCGCTGGCATGCTGCAGAGGAATATCAATATACTTGCACACCTTGTCGCATTCGGCAAAAGCTGCAATCAAATCGTCCGTAAAGTTGTTGGGATACAGGTACATAACGCGAATCCACTTAATGCCCTCCAGCTCGTTGAGGTCACGCAGCAGCTGCGGCAAAAGCAGCTTGCCGGTGAGGTCCTCGCCGTAGCGGGTGGTGTCCTGCGCAACTACAATCAGCTCCTTGACGCCGTGAGCAGCAAGGCTTCTTGCCTCTGCCATAACCTCATCATAAGGACGGCTGGTGTAGGGACCGCGCAGCTGCGGAATAATGCAGTAGGAGCAGCAGTTGTCGCAGCCCTCGGCAATTTTCAGATACGCCATGTAATCAGGCGTAGTCAGCATTCTGGGCGGAGCCTGCACATTTTTGCTTTCCAGCTTCTGCAGATGCTTTACGCGCTTGCCTGCCAGCACCTGGTCGATAACCCAGCCGATATCGGTAAAGCTGTCGGTGCCGACGATAGCGTCAACCTCCGGCATGCTTTCGAAAAGCTCGTCAGCATAACGCTGGCCGAGGCAGCCTGTCATAATCAGATACTTGCAGCTGCCCTCCTCCTTGTATTGCGCCATTTGTAAAATTGTGCTGATGGATTCCTCCTTCGCACTTTCGATAAAACCGCAGGTATTAACAATAATCAGTTCGGCATCTGCGGGATCATTGGTAATCTCCAGCTGCTTATCCTTGATAATACCCAGCATAACTTCAGAATCTACCAGATTTTTGGGACAGCCGAGGCTGACCATACCTATTTTCATTCTTTACCTCCAAAACCTGCTGCCCTCACTCTAGCTGTCAGGACAGCAAGCAAGAGCATAAATCACTATAATCTAATCACTGTTCACTAATGACTAATCACTAATCACTGATGACTAATCACTAATCACTATTTACTGAATCTTACCTTACTCAGCCACTTATTCGTCAGGCTGTCCTGCTTAACAGGCTCCAGATAACTGCTGTTGAGCCAGATTTTATCTGCATCGGCAGCAGCCTCATCAAAGCCACGCGGGAACAGGAACAGATAGCCTGTGGCGTTTTCCTGCGCTATTGCCTGCACCTGCTCGCTTGTCATAAGCCATTCCATAACCTTCAGGCCCTGCAAATCATCGGCGGTATTCTTAAACAGGCCTACGCAGAAAAGATTTACCGGCGTGCCTTCCTTGGGATAGACAACATAAGCGGGAAATTTATTTTCCAGATATTTAAAAACGTAGCTTTGTCTGGTAATAGCCACATCCGCATCACCTACCGCTGCCATGCGCACAGGTGTAAAGGGAAACTTAGAATATTGCCCGATAAAGCGGTTGATATTGCCTAAAAACTCCAGCGATTCATCCTCGCCGAAGCGGTCTGCCAGACCTGCCAGAAAGTTTTGCGTGCTGTTGCTGTCGGATAAATTTTCCAGAGCAATACGCAGCTGCACTTTCCCTGTCAAATCCTGCCAGCTGCAGATATTGGCCTGCCCGACAGTACGTGCATACTGCTGATTGACCAGAAAAACTATCGGATCATAGAAAACGCCGTACCAGCTTAAATCTGCGTCACGGAACTTCTGCGGCAGTCTGTCGCCATCGGCAAAGGCCACAGGCTTCAGCCTTCCATGACGCTTCAGGCCGGCAAGTGTGCGCTGCTCGGCCAGCACAACGTCCGGCAGCTCCCCGCCGGGCTTCAGCTCGTAAATAGCCTTCAGCTGCAGCTTATCCTTCTGCTCCTTGTTAAAGGCATCCACCAGATTTTCAGTAAATTTATTATCAAGCTCGGAATACAGGATAACGGTTTTTGCCCCTGCGTTCTGTACAGGAGCAGGCTGCTCACCGCAGCCTCCCGTCAGTATTCCGGCCAATATCAGCACTAAAAAGATACAACGGATCATCTCATCCCTCCGTTACTATCTGCGGCGCTTATCCTCACGCCTTTTTCCACCGGTACTGCCTGAAGCGGTACTGCGCGTTGCCTTACGCGCTCCACTGCCGGCAGCACTGCGGGTTGCATTACGCTTCGGTCCGCGAGATGCATCACGCTTCGCGCCGCGCTGCTCCTGCTCCGTATGCAGCAGGCATTTAGGTCCGCTGCCCACAAGGTCCATACGGCCTGCCTTCTGCAGCGCCTCCAGCACCAGCTTGCGGTTACGCGGAGTACGGTACTGCATCAGCGCACGCTGCATTGCCTTATCATGCGGATTGCGGGCCACAAATACGGTTTCACCGCTTTCCGGGTCGACGCCGGAATAATACATCGCCGTCGCCGCACTGCCGGGAGTAGGAATGAAGTCCTGCACCTGCTCCGGATTGTGCTTGATATCACGCAAAAACTCTGCCAGCTCAATAGCATTGTTCAGCGTGCAGCCCGGATGGCTGGAAATAAAATACGGCACAAGATATTGCGGCAGGCCGATTTCTTTATTTTTTTGCGCATAAAGGCGCATAAACTTCAGATAAACATCCTTGCCGGGCTTGCCCATACGCGCCAGAACCTGCGGTGCGATATGCTCGGGCGCCACCTTCAGCAGACCGCTGATGTGATAGCGACACAGCTCATCCAGGAAATCCTGCTTTTTATCCGCCAGCATATAATCATAACGGATACCGCTGCGGATAAACACCTTCTTGACGCCCGGTAAAGCGCGCAGCTTGCGCAAAAGTGCTATATAATCGCTGTGGTCGGCATCAATATTGGGGCACGGCTTGGGGAACAGGCACTGTCTGTCCTTGCACACGCCGTATTTCAGCTGCTTGGCACAGGAAGGATGGCGGAAGTTGGCTGTAGGGCCGCCGACGTCATGGATATAGCCCTTGAAGCCGTCAAGCTGCGTCAGAATTTTAGCTTCGCGCAGAATAGATTCATGGCTGCGCGCCTGAATGATGCGTCCCTGATGCGCATGAATAGCGCAGAAGGAACAGCTGCCGAAGCAGCCTCTGCTGCTGACTAAGCTGAACTGAACCTCCTCGAGCGCCGCTACGCCGCCCTTGGCATCGTAGCTCGGATGCCACTTACGCATATAGGGCAAATCGTAGATAGCGTCCATCTCCTCCATCGTCAGCGGGAAGATGTTCGGATTCTGCACGATATATTTCTTCTGTCCCTTTTGGACTACGATTTTGCCATAAAACGGGTCCTGCTCCTTGCTCTGCAGCTTGAAGGCTCTGGCAAATTCCTTGCGGTCGTCCTTAATAGCCCTCCAGTCGGGAAGCTCCACATATTCCTCGTCAGGCAGAGTGTCGGACATATACGCCGTACCGCGAATGTAATGCATGTCCTCGGCGCTGGCACCGCCTGCCAGATAATCGGCAATTTCCACTACCTGCTTTTCGCCCATGCCGTAAACCAAAAGGTCCGCACCGCTGGCCTCCAGAATGGAGGGCATCAGCTTGTTTTCCCAGTAGTCGAAATGTACAAAACGGCGCAGGCTGGCTTCAATGCCGCCGATAATTACAGGCATATCCGGCCACAGCTTTTTGACGAGCTGCGCATAAACGGCCGTAGCATGGTCGGGACGCTGTCCCACCGCGCCGCCTGCGGTATACTTGTCGACAGCACGCTCATTCTTGGCTGCCGTATAACGGCACAGCATGGAGTCAAGGTTGCCGCCGGAAATAAGCACGCCCAGTCGCGGCTTGCCCAGCTCTGCCAGATATTCTGCTTTATCCCAACGCGGCTGGCACAGCATAGCTACCTTGTAGCCCTGCGCCTCCAGTACACGGCAGATTACTGCCGGACCGAAGGATGGATGGTCTACATAAGCATCGCCGCTGATAAACAGAAAGTCAATCTGCTCCCAGCCACGCTCGGCAATTTCTTGAGCGGAAATCGGTAAAAACTGTTTCATTAAAAACTCCTGAACAAATTATTATTTCTTCTTATCGGCCTTCGCTTCGCCGGCAGCCTGCGGCTGCTGCGGCTCAGCCGGCTTAACCTCAGCCTGCGGCTTCGGTTCTTCTGCCTTCGGCGCAGGTGCGGCTGCAGCGGGCTGCGGCGCTTCCTCTACTGCGGCAGCAGGTGCAGCCTTGGCTTCGGGCTCGGACTGCGGTGCAGCCTCCTCTGCCTTAGCTGCGGCTGCAGGCTGTGCGGGAGCGTTACGCAGATAGGTCTTGACGGCCACGCCATGCTCGCCCTTCAGGTCAACAGCCTCGCCGTTCACCTTGATGCGTACAACACCGATATTGCCGTATTTGATAATCAGCTTATCCTTAGCCTCGAAATGCTTGCTTTCCTTAGCATGCAGAATGCCGGCAAAAAGCTCCTTGCCGTCGGCACTTGCCTCCAGCCAGCAGTCACCCTCGGCCTCCAGGTCAACGGTAACCTTATCCAGCACTGCAGGTGCTTTAGCTTCAGGCTTAACCTGCTCGGTCTGCTTTGCCTCTTCCTTAGGCATATTTTTAAAATAGTTAATGGTAGCAGGAATAGCAAAATAGCCTGCCGTGAGCACCGCTACCGCTGCTAAGCCTGCCAGGCACTGCTTCATCGGCAGCTTCGGCAAGCCCGGCATTTCAAAGCGGCCTGTACCGCTGCCGATATCACGCTTATCCTTCAGCTGGATGTTGAGGCGGACCTTTTCCACCTCGCGAATACCCTTGCTGCGTACAGCCTCTGCCGCCATACCGGCAGCACTTGCTTTATATTCATTAACAAGCTCCGGACCGTTCAGTCCCAGATAATTACCGTAGTTGCGGATTATTCCTTTCAGGAAAACCTCGCCCGGAGTCTTGTCATATTCGTCATTTTCTACAGCCTGCAGATAACGGCTGCGGATACTGGTAGCCTTTTCGGCATCAGCAAGAGAGATACCCTTAGCCAGTCTTGCTTCTTTTAAAATTGCGCCGACAGTCTTTTCCTTATCATCCATTTCGCCTGCACCTCCGCTTATTCACGGCGCAGGAAGCGTTCCTCTGCTTCCTTACGCGACATTATAACCTCTCGTGGCTTGCTGCCTACGGATTGACCGACAATGCCCAGCTCCTCCATGGTATCTACCAGACGCGCCGCACGCGTATAGCCTATGCGGAAGCGTCGCTGCAACATGGAGCTTGATGCCTGCCCCATATCCAGCACAAGGCTCAGGGCATCCTCAAAAAGCTCATCCTCTGCAGGCGCATTGGAGCCTGCATCCTCGGCATTATGGCCTTTATTATCACATTCCAGCTCCTGCTCTGTTACCTCTTCGCTGTAATTTACAGGAATGGACTGCTTGATAATGAAATCTACTATTTTATTCAGCTCATCATCGCTGACGAAGGCACCCTGCACACGCACGGGCTTGTTGTAGCCCATGGGGTAAAAGAGCATATCGCCCTTGCCCAGCAGCTTTTCGGCACCGCCCATATCAATAATGGTGCGCGAATCTGTCTGCGAGGATACGGCGAAAGCAATACGTGAAGGAATATTCGCCTTAACGATGCCTGTAATAACATCTACGGACGGACGCTGGGTTGCCAGAATCAGATGGATACCGGCAGCGCGGGCCTTCTGTGCCAGACGCAGGATGGCATCCTCCACATCAACCTTGGCTACCATCATCAGGTCTGACAGCTCGTCGATGATGATTACGATATAGGGCATCTTTTCGGCAGCCTGTGCGTTATAGGTTTTGATGTCACGCACACGGCTGTCGGCAAACGCCTTATAACGGCGCTCCATTTCCGCTACCGCCCAGTGCAGCGCGCTGGCTGCCTTTTTCGGCTCGGTGACAACAGGTGTCAGCAGATGCGGAATACCGTTGTAATTAGACAATTCTACAACCTTGGGGTCGACAAGAATCAGTTTAACCTCGTCCGGGGTAGCACGGTACAAAAGACCGGCGATAATCGTATTGATGCATACCGATTTACCGGAGCCTGTGGAGCCTGCTACCAGAAGGTGGGGCATTTTCGCAAGGTCGGCGGAAATAATATCACCGCTGATATCCTTGCCCAGACCGATGCACAGATGCTCCTTGGCGTTGCGCACACTGCCTGCCTCCACAACCTCACGGAAGCACACGGGATCGTTCTTTGTATTCGGCGCTTCGATGCCGATGGCGGATTTGCCGGGAATCGGCGCCTCGATACGCACACCGGGCGCAGCCAGACGCAGGGCAATATCATCCGCAAGGTTCATCACCGAGCTTACCTTCACGCCTGCCGCAGGCTCCAGCTCAAAGCGGGTAACCGACGGTCCGCGCGTTACGGCAACAACTCTGGCGCGCACCTTGAAGTCTGCCAAGGTCTGCTCCAGCACCGCACATTGGTCCATGATGTCCTTCTGATAGGTGGACGGGTCGCTGGCCTTCGGCGTATCCAGAAGCTCCAGCGGGGGCAGCTGATAGCTGCTCGCAGCCTGCGCTTCAGGCTCATATGATGCAGCGGTCTGCTGAGCAGGCGCCGCTGCGGCAATTTTATCTGCGCTGTCAAAAATCGTTACGGCCGGCTTCTCCGGTTCAGGCTCAGGCTGCGGCTCCGCCTTGGCAGGCGCTGCACACGCTGCCGCCTGCTCCTCGCGATAGGTATTGCGGATTACGGAAGCAGGACGCTCCGGCTCAGGCTCAGGCTCGTGTTCGGCAGCCGGCGGCTCCGCATCATCCAGAAAGCGGCTGTCCGGCTCGTAATCATCGTCATAATTGATAATCGGTCTTACAATGACCTCAGGTTTGGACTGCTCCCATTCGGGCAGCTGCACCGGGTCACGCTCTATTTCCTCTTTTAAAGGAGATTTTTCGTAAACACTCTTGTTTTTCGCAAAGCCTAAAATGCTTCTGAAAGCACTTTTCTTCTGCACGCCCTCGTTGAAGGCATCAAATTCAGGGCTGGTATAGTTGCTGATAACGTTATCCGCGGGAGCGGCATGCTGTTGAGGCGCGGCACTCTTGCGTTTGAACACAGCTCTTACCGCAGGCTCGGGACGCACGCGCTCCTCTCTTATCTTATCACCTGGGCGCACCAGCGTAATCTCATCGGAGGTCAGATAATCCTGCCACAGCTCCCACCATTTGCGCAGCGGCAGCACCAGGCCAAGCAACCACAGCCAGCCTAAGGCCAGAATAATATAAACCGTTACATCACCGGCAAAGGAACGCAGCAGCTTCAGCAGCAAACCGCCGACTAAACCGCCGCCCTCCGCTATCAGCGAAGGCTCCAGCTCAGAGCCAACAGGCACAAAAACATGATGAGCTGTGCCTGTAAGGCACAGCGTCACCAAAGTAAAAATTAATGTTCTCTTGTTAAAAACACCAAATTGTCCTCTAAGCAGCTGCCAGGACGCAGCAAAGAAAGCCAAAGGCAGCAAAAAGATACCCTTACCCAGCAGATGCTGCTCCACCAGATAAGCATAATGCATTACGCCGTCCTCAGCCGTCATAAGAAGAGCGGCTGCAAACAGCAGACCCATAAGCAGGCAGACAACGCCGACAGGGCGCGAGTAGCTTCTATTCTGTTGCTTCCTTCTTCTTTCCTTGCGCAAGATAAGACAACTCCTAAAATCGCAGCTGCCGGCAGTCATCCTTTATCAGCTGACTGCTGACAACCGTTCACAAAAAACTATTCACTAATCACTAATCACTAATCACTAATCACTGAAAGCTATCAGATCTCCATGATAATCGGCAGAATCATCGGGCGACGACGGGTTCTTTCGAACAGGAAGCGTCCCAGAGAATCACGCACGGTGGACTTGATTGCCGACCATTCGGAAACATTGTTTTCCTCGCAGCGGTCCAGCGCAGCCTGCACCTTGTCGCGTGCTTCATCCATCAGGTCCTCAGCCTCGCGTACATAAACAAAGCCGCGGGAAACGATATCCGGACCGGAAACCACATGGCAGGATTCCTTGTCGATGGTTACAACAACAATCATGATACCGTCCTGAGAGAGCTGACGGCGGTCGCGCAGTACAATGTTGCCTACGTCGCCGACACCCAAGCCGTCAACCAGCACCTTGCCTGCAGGCACCTTGCCGTTAATGGTAATGCTGCTCTTGGTCAGCTCGATAACGCTGCCGTTTTCACCAATAACAATGTGATCTGCCGGCATGCCAAGGGATTTAGCCAAGTTAGCATGCTTAACCAGATGACGGTATTCGCCATGCACAGGCATGAAGAAACGAGGACGCACCAGATTGTGCATCATCTTGATTTCCTCCTGGCTGGCGTGGCCGGAAACGTGGACGCCGTTGCTCTTTTCATAAATAACGTCCGCACCCAGCTTGTACAGATGGTCAATAGTACGGGAAACGAGCTTTTCGTTGCCCGGAATCGGTGTAGCAGAAATAATTACTGTATCACCGGGCATAATATCAACCTTTTTATGGTCATTCATAGCCATACGGGTGAGCGCGCTCATCGGCTCGCCCTGACTGCCGGTGGTGATAATAACAACCTTTTCCGGCGTATAGTTATGAGTTTCATCAATATCAATCAAAACGCCCTCGGGAACCTTTAAGTAACCCAGCTCCTTAGCGATATTTACAACATTCACCATGCTGCGGCCGATAACTGCTACCTTACGGTCGTACTTCACAGCAGTATCAATAACCTGCTGGATACGATGTACGTTAGAGGAGAAGGTTGCTACTATAATACGATGCTTAGCATAGCGGAACTCCTCGTCAAAGGTCTGGCCTACCATTTTTTCGCTGGGAGTGAAGCCCGGGCGCTCGGCGTTGGTGCTGTCTGCCAGCAGGCAGAGCACGCCACGGTCGCCGTATTCGGCAAATTTATTGAATTCCATAACCTGTCCGTCAACAGGAGTGTGGTCGATTTTGAAGTCACCGGTGTGGATAATAACACCGATAGGAGTAGTAATCGCGATAGCAACAGCGTCGGGAATGCTGTGGTTTACGCGGATGAAATCGAGCTTAAAGGCACCGGCATTAATCTTGTCACCGGGTTTTACTACGTGCAGGTTTTCGTTGCCTACACCGTTTTCCTTCAAGCGGCCTTGTAAAATACCCAGAGTAAGTGCGGTACCATAAACGGGACAATCAATTTGTTTCATAACATAGGGCAGCGCACCGATATGGTCCTCGTGACCATGTGTCAGAAAGATACCCTTAATTTTATCTTTATTCTCAACCAAATATGTAATATCGGGAATAACCAAGTCAATGCCGAGCATATCGTCTTCAGGGAACATCAGGCCTGCATCAATCAGGATCATGTCGTCCCCGTAACGGAATACCGTCATATTTTTACCAATTTCGCCCAAACCACCCAGCGGGATAATCTGGACCTTATGTTGAAATTTACCCAAAAAAAATACACCTCCATTTTTTATTTTACATTCTTCCGTACAAATGTAGAAATTGAATTTGATACTGTGTCCGCACACATACTCTCTACTTTATTATACACTAAATATGGGCTATTGACAAATAGTGATACATATTTTTTGTGAAAAGTTTGTTGCCAAACGGATGATTTTTGGGGAAGAGGTAAAGCGCATGCAAAAAAAGGTTGCAGGTAATGCGCCCCCTGCACCCTTGACATTCCCTTCTATTTCAAGTAAACTTAAACTAAGTTCTTCAAAACCGCAAGTAAGCTTATGCATCCGGCTCATTTACCTGCGGACAATTAAATAAGCAGTATATCCTGCAGATGCACTTTTTCTGCAGAAGCTTAAGCAAGGCCATTTATATTATCATTTATATTATATGGTACATTCTAAGAGTAGTACGAACTGACGATTTTTAATCGCCAGAGTACTGCTCTTTTTTGTTTTTGCGCTGCTTATGTATTTTTTACTTTATCTGTGTTAAAATGAAAGGAGAAAAACCATGCAAGACCTGGCAACAAAATTTGCAAACCTGACTATCCAAAGCGACTTCATCTTCAAGAAGGTTATGTCGCGCAAGCGCATCTGCAAGCATCTGCTGGAGGAGCTGCTGCAGATAGAAATTGCAGACATTAACTACATTGAGGCAGAAAAGACGCTTGAGCCTGAGTACACCAGCCGTGGCATCCGCCTTGATATCATCGTAGCGGATGATAAAAACACGCATTATAATCTGGAGATGCAGGTGAAAAACAAGAAGAATCCCGATACGGACACCTACGTTCTTCCCAAGCGTTCCCGTTATTATCAGGCGCTGCTTGATATTGATTTGCTGCAGAAGGGACAGCCGTATGACCTGCTGCCACCGACATTTATTATTTTTATCTGCGTTTTTGATTTCTTTGAACAGGATAATTACGTTTATACCTTTAAAAAGTGTTGTCTGGAGAATCGGGAGTTGGAGCTTCCCGATGAAGCGACCACCATGATTTTGAACACCAAAGGTACGCATGGCGCTATCTCCAAGGACATCAAAAGCTTTTATGATTATGTAAACAACCACATTGTAACTACTGATTTCACCAAGCAGATTGACGATGAAATCAGCTATCTGAAACTCGATACGAAAGTGAGGCGAGAATTTATGCTTATGGAAGCACGTTTATTAGATGAGAGGCGTGAGGGCGAAGCTGTGGGTATTGCCAAAGGCAAGGAAATCGGCCTTGTTGAGGGTGAAGCTATCGGTCTTGCTAAAGGTGAAAGTAAAGAAAAACTCGCTACTGCTAAACGCATGTTGGCCAAAGGCTGCTATTCTCTCGAGGTTATTGCTGAGCTTACAAATTTATCTCTCGCTGATGTGGAGAAGCTGAAGGAAGATGCTTAACCACTCTAATACCGATTTCACCAAGCAGATTGACGATGAAATCAGCTATCTCAAACTCGATACGAAAGTGAGGCGAGAATTTATGCTTATGGAAGCAAGTTTATTAGATGAAAGACGTGAGGGCGAAGCTGTGGGTATTGCCAAAGGCAAGGAAATAGGTCTTGCTGAAGGTGAAGCTAAAGAAAAACTCGCTACTGCTAAGCGTCTTTTCAACATGGGACTTTCTGTGCAGGATATCGCCAAGGCTACTTCTCTCCCGATTGAGCAAGTCGAAGCATTGCAAGCCGAGCAAGCCTGATACACACACACAACATTAAAGCAAAAGGCGTTCTACCGCAGTTGGGCAGAACGCCTTTAGTCTTTTATGTTCGCCGTGCGCTTTACTTCTTCTTGCGGTCGAAATTAAAAAGCCCATACAGTCCACCGGTGATTAAATTAAGAAAGTTATTAGATAGAGGCCAGTTAGTGTCTTTCTCTCGCTTCCACGTAATTATACAAAAGAACGGACCTATAATGTAGCTGCTCTTTTGCCAGTATGGATCGAAAAACATAGCAACTAACATAAAGAGGTACATACATCCTAAAAGTTTAGCATATTTTTTACGCGTCATAAATTACTCCTTTAAATCGTCAATTTCTTCCTTACCGTCAGCATCCAGCTGGCGGTATTTACTTCTTTATGTTTTTAGTTTCCTGCTCCAGTTCTAATAGGTCAAGCTCATCGGCTTGCGCTGCATCGAATGCTTTGCGACGTGCGTCAAATTCTTCGTAAATTTTACGGGCGTGTATCTGGGCTTGTTCCATGGTAATTCTCCCGTGGGATTGCAGCAAGGGGACGCCATGATCTAAAAGCAGCTTATCTACACTGGCACGCCAGAAATCAAGAGTTAAGTCTTTACGCATTTTTACATGCAATTCGGCACTTTCAAGGAAGATAGTTACCAAACGGTTAAGAACGTCTATTTCGTCAGATGTAAGGTAATTTTTGACAACGATAACATCAGCTTTGCGTACGATTGAACCACTCCATGAGGTCAAGGCCATATTCGGAGCATCTGCATTTGCACGTGTATCTATAATTTCAGCAGCAGTTTTTCTTGTGACGCCAAAAAGCAGTTTGTTTTGCGTGTCTGCAAAGAATAAGTTCGTTGCTCTTTCGGTAACTTTGTAGTCGCTGGAGAGAGCGAATAAGTCACGCAGCTTCTGATAAAAACGTTTTTCGCTGGCACGAATGTCGCGAATCTGTTCCAGCAATTCGTCGAAATAATCCGGACGGCCATCCGGGTTTTTCAGGCGGTCTTTGTCGAGGATAAAGCCTTTCTGCAGGTATTCTTTCAATGTATTGTTTGCCCACTGGCGGAACTGTGTGCCACGTGGGGAGCGAACGCGGAAACCAACGGCAAGAATGACATCAAGACTATAGTATGAAACAAGATAATTTTTCCCATCTGCTGCAGTTGTTCGGATTTTCCGAACAACTGAATTTTCATCTAATTCGTCTTCAGAAAAGATATTTTTTATATGCTCACTAATACTGGATTTACTGCTGTTAAATAAATCAACTATCTGTGCCTGTGTTAACCATACAGTGCCGTTATCGGCGTAAAGTTTAATTTCAGCTTTGCCGTCTGCAGTGTTGTAAATAATAATGTCTGCCATGTATTCATTCCTCACTTTCATAATCTATTATCCTAAACTCTCCACGTCTTCTTCCGCCTTGCGTTGGAACTTGGCCAGCTTAACATCAATCAAATCGTCAATTTCTTCCTTGCCGTCAGCATCCAGCTGTCGGTATTTTTTTATGTGTGTTTCTTCTTGCTGGGAGAGAGAGAGGGTGGCGCAGGAGCGTCTTTCCAGCCCATAAGGTAAGCAGGTTTTACTCCTAGAGCTTTAGCAAAAGCAACTATTTTTGATTGAGTTATATCGTTTTCACCAGATTCTATCTTTGCTATTGTAGAACGTGATTTATAACCTAATCTTTTTGCGAGCTCTTCTTGAGACATATTTAATTCTTCTCGCCTTGCTCTGATTCTATCGTACAATGTCATGAGCAACACTCTCCTTGCTTGATTGTTTGATTTCACTTCTATTGTACCAAGTTTTAAGGCTTTACGCCTTTTTTATCTTCTGAGATTTGCAGTTTTCAAGGAATTAAACTGATTTTCGGTGTGGTAAGTTTAAGTAAATAAGATTGTTCCTTTCGTTTTTTCGCATCAACTAAATCCCTATACTCATCACGAATTAAAGCATAACTTAATATGTTTTCTATAAATTTAACTATTTCAGCATCATTCATACAAAGCAATCTATTATTATTAATTGTTCCAAGATCAATTTTACCATTCTTCAAAAGAAATGGTGCTTTCTTCGTTAAGAACTCTTTAAATTCACTAATCTTGCACGCGCCCCATTTACCACAGGTTAAATTTCCTTTATGTATAAAATGAAAAGCGTTACCAATTTTTCCTACCTTCTTTAGAGAATACTGTAGGGAATTATGATTCTTCCCCTTACTATCTGATGATACAGTTAATATATTATGATCTTTAGACTCAGAACCATAATCGAATATCGATATATTCATAAAAAATTCTTGTCCATTTTTTCTAACTTTAAACGATCTGTAATATCCAACATATTTACCCCCAGAAGAATTACCTACTTTTAGATATCTTACACCATAGTCCTCTACTAATTCAAAATAACGATATTTACCTTTAGGCATTTCATTTTTATCTAGTATCAAGCAATCATACAAGTTAGTTAGAAACGTCAAATGATCCGGATTTGTTTTTTCACCTAAAATCGAACGCTCATTAATCAGATTATATTTATTGGCTTCTAACTCCTCAAACTTAAACCTTTCCGGGGGTTTATAATAATCATCAAATTCTACATCTTTGTCAATCATTTTCTGATATTCAGGTAGTTTCTTTAATAGGTTTTTATATCCATCCCTATTATCATACAACCAACAGCAAGAATAAACTCCATTCACTACTACAACATAGTCAACTAATAAATCATCAGCGTAACCGAATACTTGCTCTTTTACATCTTCTGTCATTATATCAACATCTGGAGCCTTGCATTCTATAACCCCCAAAGCATACCAGTATCCATCATTAGGTTCATAATACCAAACAACAATATCCGCTCTATTCTTGCTGTCAATACCGGCTTTAGACAATAAATATTCGACACTAATTGCCTGCTTCGGCACTCTCAATACTTTCATAAGATATTGCAATATTTTCTGCCTTACTTCTTCTTCTGGAGTTGCTGGGACATACTTTTCTCTAATTGGATCTAAATAATGTAAACTCCCAGCATGCATAACTTTTCTAGGTGTATTTATATTCTTTAAAGCTCTCTTAAATTCCTGAGCATCCATTTTGTGTCAACCTCCATTTAATGATTTATTTCATATCACTTATTTTCTTACGTGTATTTTATCATACTAAATCGCTAAATTAAAGCGTGTTGTACCGAATAAAATAACCCCCTCTATAGGCAGAAGAGAAACAAAAGCTGATAGATACTTCGCAACCTTAATATACAAGTATTGATGCATTAAATACAATGGTTCAAATGTCAAGACCACTTTGAAAAATGATTACATACAAAAAGTCCTGCGCAGCATCTGAAATGCACGCAGGACAATGAAACTTGCTATGAAATTTTCGGCTTACAGGTCTTCTCCGTCTTGCTGAATCGCACCCTTAACCTTGTTCATGCGCTGCCATACATAGGCAACAGCAACGAGCGCAACACCGATACCATCGGTAAATACGCCGGGGATAATCATGCAGATACCGCCAACGAGGAACAGAATACGCTGCGGAATGTTCAGCAGATTGTTGCAGAAGCCGATCATCGCCATGGAAGCACCCCACATACCGACAATCGCGGTGAAGGCGCTGTAGCAGATGGTGAACGGAGTTGCGTTAATCATCAGCAGCTCAGGTGCCAGTACGAAGATGTACGGTACGATGAACGCAGCAATTGCCAGCTTAGCAGCGATAACGCCGGTACGCATCGGGTTAGCACCGGCAATACCTGCGCCGGCATAAGCAGCCAAGGCAACAGGCGGTGTAACGTCGGCAACGATACCGAAGTAGAACGCGAACATGTGCGCTGCCAGCACCGGTACATTCATCTGCACCAGAGCAGGCGCTGCAATGGTAGAAGTAATTACATAGTTGGCCGTTGTCGGCACGCCCATGCCAAGAATCAGAGAAGTGATCATGGTAAAGAACATTGCCGGCAGCAGATTACCGCCTGCCAAGTCCAGCAGAGCAGTTGCAATCTTCAGGCCTACGCCGGTTTTGGTTACAACGCCGATGATGATACCTGCGGTTGCACAGGCAATCAGTACGCCAAGCACACCCTTGGAGCCGTCAATGAGGCCTTGGACGATTTGCTTGAAGCCGATGCGGGTGGATTTACGCAGGCAGGCGCAAACGATGGTCAGCACGATGGCTGCCAATGCAGCACGCATAGGAGTATAACCGCTTACGAGCAGGTAAACGATAACGATTAACGGAATAGCCAAATGGCCTTTTTCGAGGAACAAAGTCTTGAACTTCGGCAGCTGGTCACGCGGAGTGCCCTTCAGACCGAACTTTTTAGCTTCGTAGTGAACGCCCAGCCATACGCCGATGTAATACAGCATTGCCGGGATAACGGCAGCCTTAACAACATCAAAGTACGGAACGCCTACAAATTCTGCCATCAGGAAGGCAGCAGCGCCCATTACAGGAGGCATCAGCTGACCGCCGGTAGAAGCAGCAGCCTCAACAGCGCCCGCAAACGCCGGACGATAACCCAGCTTTTTCATCATCGGGATGGTGAAAGCGCCGGTGCCGGCAACGTTACCAACGGAGCTGCCGGAAACAGTACCCATGAGGCCGGAGGACAGTACGGCAACCTTCGCCGGTCCGCCTGCTGCCCAGCCTGCGATAGCGTTGGCAATATCAATGAAGAATTTGCCGAGGCCGGTGGTTTCCAAGTAAGCACCGAAGAGGATGAACAGATAAATAAAGGTAGAAGATACACCCATAGGCGTACCGAAAATACCCTCGGTAGTGAAGAACAGATGGTCAAACATTTCCTGCACGCCAACGCCGCGATGCGCCAGAATACCGGGAACGTAAGGACCTAAGAAGGCATACAGCATGAAGCAGAAGGCAACGATAATCATCGGCCAGCCTACTACGCGGCGCGCTGCTTCAAAAACCATAATCGTACCGATAAGGCCGACGATGAAGTCGGTTTCCGTGTTCATGCCGGCACGCAGCACCAGCTCCTGATAGTTCACAACCAGATACATGGCAGTACCTGCGCTGAGCAGTGCCAGGAAGGCATCAAAGGGATGCATCTTGCTGCGGGACCAGGAATGTCTGCTGGGATACAGCAGGAAAATCAATAAAAAGCCGAAGGCTAAATGAATAGCGCGCTGCAGATGCGCGTCCAGCACACCGAAGGTGGCCGTATATAATTGGAAAAGTGCAAACAGAATACAGATTGCGGAAATAATTTTACCCCACACACCTGTAAGCTCACGCTTGTCTGATTCCTTGTCAAATTTTTGCAATACCTCTTCTGCTGAAAGCTCTTTTACTTTCTTTTCTTTTTCAGACATGGGTATCAGCTCCTCTCATTTAATATAATAAAACCTATAAGTACCGTTCCAGCCAGTACTGATATCGATACATGGCCTTCACCGTTACCGCAGTCCCCTGCCCGTACAGAGCAATCAGGTCGTAGCTGTCGCCGCCGTGGACAATGTGCGGCATTGCCTGCTCGGATATACGCAGGGCAACCTCCTTATAGGGACGGTTCATCTCCATATCAAACTTACCGTCGGCGGTCTGCGTCAGCTTGCCGTCGGCAGCCGAATACG
>ULSU01054326.1_pt1 | contig 19924 bp, 9 predicted proteins | sample 1956941 | NCBI WGS metagenome assembly ULSU01 (sample SAMEA4835715, study PRJEB28245) | human gut metagenome | biome: gut microbiome; material: fecal sample | place: Denmark | collected 2008
ATGACATCACACTCACCGTCGCAGTCAAGAGAGGGGAGAAGTGGGTGTCGCTCAAGCCGTTCACAATCAGCGTGTCGCCGGACGAGATCGATCCGTACCTCTCCTACAGGCTCATCCCTCCAGGCTATCAGGCTTGGAAGAAGATGGGGATTTACCAGAGGTGTCTGGAGACATATTCACAGACCGCTGTTTTCGAAAATTCGCTGACCGGAGGCAACTGCGTCAACTGTCACACCTATTGCCAGAGGGATCCCTCCAGAATGCTTTTCCATGCGAGATCCGAGTTCGGCGGGACAGCGATGATCCTGAATGACAAGGTCGAGAAACTGAACACCAAGACCGATTCCACCATCAGTGCCCTTGTCTACCCCTACTGGCATCCTTCGGGGAAATATGTCGCTTTCTCGGTCAACAAGACGAACCAGAACTTCTTCAGCCACAATGAGAACCGCATCGAGGTCTATGACTCCGAATCTGACGTGGTAGTCTATGACGTGGAGAGCCACGAGATCTTCTGGTCGGCGCTGACCCGCTCTGAGGACTCGTTCGAGACCTTCCCGACCTTCTCGCCAGACGGACGTAGCCTTTACTTCTGCTCTGCCAAGGCGGTCTCGCCGATGCCAGATGAATATTCAAAAGTCAAGTACAGCCTCTGCCGCATTGACTTCGACCCCGAGAGCGCCACGTTCGGCGATGCGGTGGACACGCTCTATAACGGAGCGGCGAACGACAGAAGCGTCTCATTTCCAAGAATATCCCCTGACGGCAGATTCCTTGTCTTCACTCTTTGTGAATATGGCAACTTCTCAATCTGGCACAAGGACGCCGACCTCTGGGCCGCGGATCTTTCGTCCGGTGAGATATTCCCGCTTGACGCAGCCAATTCCGACGATGTGGACAGCTACCATTCGTGGAGCGGCAACAGCCGTTGGCTGGTCTTCAGCAGCCGTCGTCTGGACGGCCTTCACACAAGGCCTTTCATCTGCCACATCGACGGTGACGGCAAGGCTTCCAAACCTTTCCTTCTCCCTCAGAGAGACCCTCTGGAGTACTACGAGTCCCAGATGAATTCCTACAACCTTCCCGAACTGATGGAACGCAAGGCCACAGTCAATCCCCACGACATCGCCACCGCCCTACGAGACACGCCCGGTACGGATGTGGCTGTAAGGTAGTCCGGTTATTTGTCAAAAGGGGTCTTTACGGGAAATGTTGTCCCGATAAAGTCGTTGTACACGACTTCCTTATTTTTCTTTACCTCCTCTCTGCTCTGTTTTATCAGTTCGTCGGGGAGGCAAAGTATGTTGCGGAAATCCTCGTTGAACACCGGTCTTTTCTCAGCCATACTCATAAACCTGTCGTATAGGTAGATGTACCTGAAATCCAACCTTCTGGTGGCGTTCGACGTGTCTTTGAAGGCAGCCGTGAACTGAAGAAGGCAGATGCTGTCGTTCTCATAGACTATTTTCAGATCCTCGATTTTGGGATCGCTGAATCCGTTCACGAATTTACTCAATCCGTATTCAAGAGAGACAGGTAACTGCCGCTTGGCTCTTTTGGTTATTTGGCACTCTCGTTCGCAGCCGCAAATCATCATTAGGCCTGCGAGCAGAATCCCTGTGAAGAATGTTCTCATTTCTTTAATATTGAATATTGCGTACATAAATCAAAAGGAGGTGCGGAAAACTCCCCGCACCTCCTCTCTGATTGATTTATAGACTATTAATAGCCAGGGTTCTGAGGATATTCAACCTTGTTGTTAGACTGGATAACCTGAGTAGGGATAGGGAACTGATAGTTCCAAGGATGGAAGGCTGAGCGATGTCTTGTCTTTCCATACTTGTCCACGTAGGTCTCCCTTGGGTTGTTGGCCATATTCTCGAATCCGAATCCATACTTCTGAACACGGGCGTAGGCGGTGTTTGAAGTAAGGGCGTCCTGAGTAGGATACTTGCTTGTGACATAAGATCCGCAGTTAGGGTTGCAGGACAGACGGTTGAGAGTAATCATACGATGCTCCTCTCCGAAGAACTCACGAGTACGCTCGTCAAGGATGTAGTCGATGTCAACATCGCTTGCTGAGCAAGGTTTGGCATTGGCGCGCGCCCTTACCTCGTTGATGTCATCGGCTGCCGCCTGAGTGTTGCCCTGTGCGAGATAGGCCTCGGCTCGGAGCAGGTAAGCCTCCGGAACACGGATCATATACCAGTCTACATCGTAAGCCTTGTTGCCGTTTGTGGCAAAGTCAGGATGCACGTCGTCAGAGAACTTCCAGAGACGAGGCCAGAGCATAGTCGTGTCGCTGGCGTTGACCTTGTAGGCGTTCTTCTTTTCTTCTGTGTTAGCTCCAGGGCCAGGGAAGGTCTTGGATCTTTCGTACATCTCTTTCTTGGCCTGAAGCCATCCTTCGCCTCCAGGGAGGTAGAAGTTCTTCTGCATCATAACCTCAGATCCACGGAAGTCGTTAGGATCGTCCCAAAGACCGTCCTCCACAAACTCGCCGGCATTGTAAACGTACTCGACAGGGATGCAGGTGGTTCCGATGTAAGCCACTCTACCACCGATGGTGTCCTGTGCGATGTTGGCGAGCTTACGGTTAGGAAGGATTGGAGAGTAGGCTGATGTGGCGGCAGAGCCAGGTGCGAATGTGGCTGCGTCGTCACCGTAGAAGTAGAATGTGTAGGTACTGTCTTCGCCAGCCTTGTTCTTGAGCGGATTGGTTCCGGCCTCGTCAGAGCAAACCTTGTAGCTGCGTGTTGTCTGTGTTCCCATAATGACATTAGGAAGCCAGTTGGCCTCGGTGCAGAGGCTTCTTACACGCCACCAGCCGTCACCACCACCACCGGTGGAGTAGGTTCCGTAGTTGTACTGTACGACCCAGATGGCCTCTTTGTTCTCAGCGCTGCTTGGGTTGTCGATGTCTGCCTTCTTGACGGCATTGCCGCTGGCGTCACGTCCCCAGGCCTGACGGAAAAGATCCCAATAAGGATTCAGGGTGTTGCCGTAGCGGTCTGTAGCCTCGTCCTTACGTGAACCGAAACGGGTCTTCATAATAGAGTAGCTTCCGTCTGTTCCGTTGATCACGCGTGTCGCGGCCTCTTCGGCGCCTTTGAAATCACCAAGGGCAAGATTTACCTCGGCAAGGTAAACGTCAGCGGCAGCCTTTGTGGCGGTTCCGGTAAGACGGGCAACCTGTGGAAGGTGTTCTGACGCCCAGGTGAAGTCGCTCTTGACAAACTCCCATACCTCCTGACGTGTGTTAGGAGTGTAGCCATAGTTGGCCTCTGTCGTGCGGTGCTCAAGGATTACTACATTACCGAACATTCCGGCCAGAACCCTGTAGGCCCAGCCCCTGAGGAACACGGCCTCTGCTCTAAGCTCATCCTTCTTTGTGTCGGTGGAATAGACAATGTTCGAACGCTCGTCGATCATATCGATCACCGTGTTCGCCTTGTTTACAAGGGTATAGACATTGTCGAACCAGTGACGGGAGATACCGTTGTCGGCATTGATGTCCCAGTTACCGAAGGTCGATGTCGATCCGGTGGCTGAGAATGTGTCCATTCCCATACCTGTGATAGCATAGGAGTGTGTGCCGTGCGGCTCACCCAACATAAGGTACTCTACGGTGTTATAGCACGGGTTCAGAGCCATTACGATGTCCGATTCCGTGTTGTAGAATGAGTTGTCATCGTAGTTGTAGGAGTGCTCCTTGAGGAATTCCTCATCGTTGCAACCAGTGAACCCGGCAAGGGCTACTGTTCCCGCTACAATGCCTGCAAATATTTTGTTGATTTTCATATAACTATTCCTTTATTTCAAATTAGAATGTCAGGTTTACTCCGAATGTGACGGTCTTGTAGGTACCGTTGCTTCCGAAGCGGGTTGAGCCAGTGTCTCCAGCGATAGTACCTCCGGTCTCAGGATCAAGACCTGACCATCCGGTGATCGTGAAGAGGTCTGTGGCGGCGACATAGACGCGCGCTCCGCTAAGGCCTACCTTCTGGATGAGGCCTGGATTCACGGTGTAGGAAAGTGAGAGATCCTTGAGCTTCAGGAATGAACGTGAGTTCCAGAACATATAGTTCAAAGAGTTGGAGTAGTCACGTTTAGGGTATGTCTGTGAGTGATTGGTCTCTGTCCAAGGATCAACGGCTGCCAGCTGAGCGCCACTTGACTGGTTCGTTCCGAAAGCGTACGGGTCGAATCTGAGGAAGTGGGTGTCGTCACCCTGCGCCCAACGGAAGTTGAAGTAGAGTGAGAAGTTCTTCCAGCTGATGGTGTTGCCGAAATTCAAAGTGAAGAGAGGGTCAGGAGAGCCAATGAAGTGGCGGTCTTTCTCATCGATCACACCGTCCTCGTTCCAATCCAGGAACTTGATGTCACCTGGCTTGGCGTTAGGCTGGATCATATTGCCATCCTTGTCTGTGTAGTTCTTGATCTCGTCCTCAGAGTTGAAGATGCCGAGTTTCTTGAGGTCGTAGGCTGAACCGATAGGGTGGCCGACCTGAAGAGCGTAGTAGTTGTCGAATCCGTAAGCCACAGCGTTGGCAACGTCGTCAGCCTCTTCACCCTTGTAGTCCTTTCCGTAGAGTTCCTTTACGCAGTTGGCGTTGGAGTCGAACACGATTGAGGATGTCCAGCGGAATGTCTTGTCGCCGTCGCCATTGATGTTGACTGTGTTGAGTGTGACCTCAATACCGTTGTTGGTGACGAGTCCGACGTTGTCATAGATTGATGTGAATCCAGTCATATAAGGAGCTGAACGGCTCACGATCATATTCGTGGTTCTTCCGGTGTAGCCGTCAATGCTACCGCTGAGTCTTCCCTGAAGTGTGGTGAAGTCAAGACCGAAGTTCAGTTTCTCGACAGTGGCCCAGGTCAGGCTTCTGTTAGGGATTCCGAGAGGCTCCACACCGAGGTTGCCCTGGTTGCCGAGCCAAGCCCAAGACATTGAACCCTGCCTTGTGCCGACGATGCCGACATTGGCGAGAGTCTGGTAAGGAGACACGGAGCTGGCTCCGTTCTGTCCCCAGGACGCGCGGAATTTGAGGAAGTCAAACCAGCCGAGATCCTTGATGAAGTTCTCGTTGCTGAGAACCCAGGCAGCGGAAGCTCCATAGAAGTTATCCCATTTGAAGCCGTCCGCAAGGCCTGAATAACCGTCACGACGGAATACAACGCTGGCGTAATATGTGTTCCTCCAGTTGTAGTTGGCGCGGGCGAGGTAGCCGACACGGCTCCAAGTGGTGCGTGAGCGCTTGAGGATGGTGTTGGAGTTGTCCGCTGCGTCCATCTTGTAAACACCGAGATAGGTCGGGCTGCTGAATCCCTTGAATTCAACGTTGAGTCCCTCGGTATTGTACTTCTCACGTGTGTAACCGGCCATTAGGTCGAAATGATGCTCTTTGATGTCCTTGGCGTAAGTGAGAATGTTATCCACGTTCCAAGTCTGTGAGTAGCTCATCGCGGAGCTTCCCTCTGCGTTGACGTTGTACTTGGAAGGATTCTCCATATCCGCTGTGTTGTTTGTGTCGACCCAGAGCTCAGGGTTGTTGAACACGTCGCTGCGGCCGGTGTTGTGCTGGCCCTGGACAGTGATCCTGTAGGAAAGGCCTTTCAGGAACGGGAAGTCGATCTGAGCGTAAGCCATACCGTTGGCGTTTGAGCTGAAGCCTGAGCGGTCGGTGTAGAGGTAGGAGTCATCCTTTCCGGCGCCGATAAGCGGGCTGGCGGTCTTTCCGTCAGGATAGTAGTTGTACCAGTCCTCGTAGCCAGGAGTCTGAACCATAACGTATGAATATGGTGACATCCAAGTCGCGTTCTGGATTCTGGCGGTCTGTCCCCAGCTGTTGGCTCCGAGGTAGCTTGCCTTTGCGCCGACTGTGAGCCAGTCAGTTACGTTTATGTCAAGTTTGGCGAGGAAGTTGTACTTCTCGTAGTCGTCTCCGAGACGGATGCCCTGCTGTCTGGTGTAGTCACCGGAAACATAGTAGGCCACGTTCTTGGATTTTCCTGCGATGCTGAGGTCGTATTTCTGACCGACACCGGTGCGGGAGATTTCTTTGAGCCAGTTGGTTCTGGTACCATCCTTGAAAGCGGCGAGCTCAACGTCTGTCATAAGTTCGGCGGCCGCTGTCTCAAGAGATGAGTAGTCAGACCACTCCTTGGTCTTGAACGCATCCCTGTTTGCCTTGTAGGACTCGAAACGGTTCCTGAGGAAGGTCTCGTCGTCGGTCACCATCTTAGGCATACGTGTCCAGTCTGACAGGCTGACGCTTGCGTTGAAACTGACAACCGGTTTTGCGCTGGTTCCCCTCTTGGTGGTGATGATGATGACACCGTTGGCGGCGCGGGATCCGTAGATCGCGGCTGCGGAAGCGTCCTTCAGCACGTCAATGCTCTCGATGTCCGTCGTGTTGATCGTGTTGATCGAACCGTAGGAGATCACGCCATCGACGATGAGCATAGGCTGGTTGACACTCTGCGCTCCGTCCGATGCACTTGAAGGGATGGAGTTCTTACCACGGATTGTCATTGTTCCGGTGTTGTCACCAGACGCGCTGCTTGTAGGAGCATAGCTGAAACCGGCCACCTTGCTGGACAACGCCGAAAGGGCGTTAGGGTTAGGCAAAGTGCTGATGTTCTTGTCGCTGGCGTAATTCACGCTGGCGATAGAACCGGAAAGATCCCTTCTACGAGCCGTACCGTAACCGACGACCACAACCTCGTCAAGGTAGTTGGTGTCGTCCTCAAGCACAACGTTGATTGTTTTCTTTGATCCCACAGTGATTTCCTGAGTGGAGAATCCGATGGAGGAGAAAACGAGGATGGTGTTGGTCTTCACATCTGGGATGTTCCAATTTCCATCCAAATCTGTCATAGTACCGGAGTTGGTGCCCTTGATAAGGACATTGACTCCGACCAGTGGTTCTCCAGCCTTGTCCGTCACCTTGCCGGAAACAGAGGACTGGGCGAATGCCTGCGCCCCGATTGTCAGGAGCACAAGCAGAGTCGTAATTAATCGTTTACCCATAACTGCTTTTTATAATGGTTTTGTTAAACTACTGATTTAGCAAAATCACAAAATCATAAATATTGTACATAAAGCGCAAATATAAAACTAATAGTAGAATATATCGGAAAATTTTTGGTGAAAGTACTTTGAAAAATGTTCCTGCCCTCCTGTGTCGTGTCCTGATTTTCAATCGGATTTTTATCAAATCAGTAGATTGACAAATTATGAGACCGCAGTATGATTTTGGTCATAAATTTCACATTACGAACCCATTTTGCGCTGTTTTGCGAAAAGGTTTGCGTAAAATTTTAGGTGTAAATCAAATTTCAAAGTATTTTTATCAATATTTCAAAAAGCGGGGGATAATATTCCTTACTTTTGCCAATGTTTTTGGTTTAAATGTCACAGACGTATAATAGCACAAGGTAAACTATGACCATATTCACACTTTCCGCCGTTTTACGCCGCCGTCGGCATGTCCGGCAATATGTCCCCACATATTCGTGACACTGTTGCAATCCACTTGACAAGACTGATTGAGAAAATCACAAAACCATTATTAAAAACACAGTTTATGGGTAAACGTTTCATCACAGCTTTGCTTGCGCTCCTGTTAGTCGGGGTGCAGGTATTCGCCCAGAAAGCCGTTTCCGGAAAGGTCACGGACGAGACAGGGGAACCTTGTGTCGGGGCCAATGTCCTCATAAAGGGCACGACCTCCGGCACAATGACAGACTTTGACGGTAACTACAGTCTGCCACACGTGAAGCAGGGAGCCATCCTTGTTATCTCAAGCATTGGTTACACCACACAGGAAGTCAAGGTTGGCTCCTCGGCTGTCATCAATGTAGTTCTCCAGAGTGACAACAGGTATCTCGACGAGGTTGTGGTTGTCGCCTATGGTACTCAGAAAAAGAAAGATGTGACCGGTTCCATCACCGATGTGAAGTCAGACATCGTCGCCATTCAGAACACGACCACGGTCTCCAGAGCACTGGAAGGAGCCGCTCCAGGCCTTCAGGTCTCAATGGTCGATGGCCAGCCTGGTTATGACATGGCTATCCGTCTGCGTGGTGTCAGCTCCACCAACGGAGCCTCTGCCGCCGCCCTCGTCGTGATCGACGGTGTGGCCCAGCAGACCAACTCCACTTATGAGAACCCTCTTTCCCAGTTGGACCCTAACGACATAGCTTCCGTGACTGTCCTCAAGGATGCGGCGTCAACCGCTCTTTACGGATCAAGAGCGGGTAACGGTGTCATCCTCATCACCACCAAGAGAGGCTCCGAAGGCAAGTCAAAGATCTCCTTCCAGAGCCGCTGGGGATGGAACTCCATCGGAAACTACAACGTCAACTCGATCGACACCGCCGCTGAGTATTATGAATATGCCTGGCAGTCAATCTACAACTCTTACCGTTACGGCGTGAACGGAACCGGTCTTCCTGGAGTTGATGCGAACGGCAACTACTACACAAACATCGCCACTCCGAACCACACAGACGAGGAGGCAAGGCTATTTGCCAGCCAGCACCTGTTCGACTACAACGGAAGCGAGACCCAGTTCCAGAAGAACGCACTCGGCAACAATATGGCCTACAATGTTCCTGGGGCGATCTACACGCCTACGGGATCCGGCTCGAACGCATCCGCGACTATGAGCGGTGCTTACCTTGTCGATCCAGTAACCGGAAAAATCAACAAGGACGCAAGGCTGCTCTACAATGGTGACGCAGCTGACATTATGTTCAAAAAAGCCTTCCGTCAGGAATATAACCTTTCGGCCAGCGGCGGATCAGACAAGATCCACTACTACGCTTCCCTAGGTTATCAGGACGAGCCTTCATTCTTGATTGCGAGCTCGTACAAGCGTTACAGCGGACGTATGAATGTCGATGCCCAGGCTCTCAAGTGGCTGAAGATCGGCGCCAATGTCGGCTATTCAAAGACCAGCACCAGAGCTCAGGCCGGTAAGTGGGGCTCCCGTCAGATCGGTGGAGCGTATGGCAACGCCATGCTTCACGTCAAAGGATGGCAGCCAATCGAGCCAGTCTACACCATTGACAAGAACGGTGACTATGTTCTCGATGCCAACGGTGACAAGATTCTGAACACCAAGAACGCCTCGTATTCACCGCTCGGTGTCGCCACAAGTCCTTATGGCAGTGACTTCAAGTACATCGCCGAGACCAACATCGAGCGTCAGGACATCTCAACATGGACAACCCGTCTGTTCGCCGATGTCAATTTCCTGAAGTATTTCAACTTCAACGTGAACTTCAATATGGACGAGTCACACTGGAAACGTACGATGTACGTGAACAGTGTCGCGGGCCGCGGAACTCCTAACGGAGGATTCGGTATCAAGACCTACCAGCGCCGAATCATCAACACCCAGCAGATCCTTACCTATAATCAGGACTTCGGCAAGCATCACGTTGACGCTATGCTAGGTCACGAGTATGAGGATCTGAACAGGGATGACCTCAATTTCGGCACTGGTTACGAGCTGATTCCGGGTTATGCCATCGCCGGAAACTTCATCGGCCGCTATGTCAACGCTGGTGGTGAGAACTCCACTACCCCTGGCTTCAGTACAAACATCTACAGGACAGAGTCTTACCTAAGCCGTTTCAACTACAACTACGACAGCAAATATTATCTGTCTGGATCCCTCAGGCGTGATGCCGCCTCCAAGTTCACAAAGGACAACCGCTGGGGTACATTCTGGTCAGTCGGAGCCGGTTGGCGTTTCTCAGAGGAAAGCTTCCTTAAGGAGATGAAGACATGGCTTGACAACGCCAAGCTGCGCGCCAGCTATGGTGTGACGGGTAACTCCAATGGTCTTACCTCTTATTATCTCAACCACTACTGGTACTACGCTGTCGCCACGTGGCAGACAAGCTCAAGCGGTACCGGCGTTCCTGCCTCAACCGCCATCAGAACCGGCAACGACTTGGTTCGTTCCGACCTGACTTGGGAGAACATCCACCAGTTTGACCTCGGCCTTGACTTCAGTGTCCTGAGGAGCCGCATCACCGGTGCGCTTGACTTCTATGACCACAAGACTGTCAACTCTCTCTTCAATCAGTCAGTCTCCCCTCTCGCCAGCGCCGGCTACACCACCGTTCTTGGAAACGCTGCCAAGGTCCGCAACAGAGGATTCGAGATAGAACTCGACGCTGACATCATCCGCAAGAAAGATCTCACCCTCAGCGTTGGCATCAACGGAACACACTACCGCACCACGCTTCTGAGCGTTCCTGCCGACCAGATTCCGAACTACGACGAGACCATGGATCTCCCTAAGGGCTGCTGGACCGTCGCGACTGAGGATATGGCGCAGGCCGGAACTGCAAGCCACGCCGGACGAGGAATATTCTACCTCCGTGGAGAAGGGAAGGATCTTTTCAACCTCTATATGCCTAAATATGCCGGTGTGGACGAAAAATCCGGTCTTCCGCTTTATTGGCACAGAGTCACTTACTATGATGTGAATATGAACGAGACCACAGGTGTCTACGAGCACGGAGGACGTTACGCCAACTATAAGGTGGGTGACAATGTCAAGACAGACGTGGCGGCAGACGCATCTTACTACGAGGTAGGATCAGCCACTCCTGATTGGATCGGAGGTCTTACCCTCAGCCTGAAATGGAAAGATTTCGATTTCAGCGTCGTTTCCGCTTACCAGATCGGAGGCAAGTTCTTCTCTATGGAGTACTCCCAGCATCTGTTCCGCGGCTCATCTATGGGCAGACAGCGTATTCCTGTCTCAAAGGATCTCGTGGGCAACACCTGGAATCCGGACAACACCAGTGCCTATTACCCTATGCAGTGGTTCCCAAGTTCAGGTGCAAGCAGTTACTATCTTGATGGATCTTTGCTGCCAGGCTCTCACAACTACACAGACATGAGCCTCTTTGACGCAAGCTACTTCCGTGTGAAGAACGTGACCATCGGCTACACCCTGCCTAAGAAACTCACAAAAAAAGTCAACATCAGTGCCCTCCGTGCGTTCGTCTCAGCTGACAACGTGTTGATTTTCTCTCAGCAGAAAGGTGTGGATCCTACTTTCTCAACAATCGGAGGAAAAGAGGTTGACACCTTCATCTACCCACAGATGCAGACTCTCACCATCGGTTTGAATCTTGATTTCTAAAATTAAATGCGAATAAATATGAAAACATATAAAAGTCTTTTGGCTGCCGCGATCCTTGGCTTGAGCTTTTCATCCTGCACCTCACTGCTGGATGTCAACAATCCGAACTATTTCACGGATGATGAGATGGCAGAATTCATCAATGGAAGCGAGGAAGCTGAGCAGCAGGTTCTGACAGGTCTCGTTGGTTCTCTGCCGGGTTACATCAACATCTACAACGCTGCGATCGCCGGTGGCTATTCCAACGCTTCCGCTTACGAATCCAATTTTGAGTTTCGCCGTTTCTGCCAGTCTGGCGATGTGGTTGAAGGCGATAGACTGAATCAAGGAACATACTCGACTTGGTATCAGAATCTTGCAAACAACACTTATTGGAGAACAGATCAGGAGATCCAGAACTATGGCTACTATCTCGCCCCTGTACTCAAGCTCGGACCAGCACTCAAGGCGCTTGACTTCCTTACCGAGGAGCGTGTCGAGAAGTATCCAAGAATGGGTTCCAGCCGCGCCCAGGCACTGACAATGAAGGCTATCTGCTACATGATGCTGATGGAACGCTACACAGACCTTCAGGATGTAACCTCCACTACAAAGCAGGGCTGGCCGATCTACGATGCCTACACCTATAATGCCGCCAAGGCTCCGCTTTCGGTCGCCGAGACCTGGAGTTGGATCAACACTACGCTCAAGGAGGCAGTGGATCTTTTCCACGATTCCACGCTCGGAGAGAAAGGCTATACCATCGGTAACGAGGCTGCCCAGATCTACGACATAGACTGTGCCGTGGCACAGTACTACCGTTGTCGCGCCGCCCTCGACAGCAAGGACTGGAAGACCGTGATAGAGGCGGGGAATGACCTCCTCAGCCATTTCCCTAACCTGATCAACGCCGAAGATTATGGTATGAAGGCAAGCTTGTTGGCCTCTGTGAACTCTCGCGCTGGTGTCACCGCATCCCTGCCTCAGGGAACCTCTTGGAACGGATCCGACTTCAACGCCACACAGAACGCCTTCTACAATCTGGAGAAGAATCCAGAGGCGATTTTCGGCGGTGCCAGAGGCTCATCCAACATCTTCTGGACTAACGCAGGTCTCAATGCCCTCAAGCGCAGCCCTTCAGGCTACTATCAGGTGGACAAAGGAATCTATGACGCACTTTCGGATGATGACTGCCGCAAGGCTTGCATTCTCCCTGAGGATTTCGAGGATTTCCACGTTTACACCAACGACGGAGCAGACACGACATGGTACCAGTACACTATGCCGAAATACACGTCTCTCAAATGGGCGGCATCCTCGGCTATCGGTTACAAAAACCACACGAACGAGGCTACCACATCCGACAACATATACCTCCGTTCCTCAGCCGTCTTGCTGATGGTCGCTGAGGCATACGCTCAGGGTGGGCAGGACGCTCAGGCAAAGGCATTGCTTGACAAACTGCTTGCGGCCCGCACAAAGAGCGGCGCCACCGCCATGACATGCGACAACACGATGCCTGGCAAGAGTGTTATGGAGATGGTCAAACTTCAGTGGCGCATCGAGATGTGGGGAGAAGGCGATTGGGCGTTCTTCAACCAGAAGCGCTGGGGCGTTCAGAACGCCCGTGGAGCGAACCATTGGAGCGAGACTCAGATTCCTGCCGAAGGCTTCACTTGGGAGATTCCTCAGAAGGAGCGTCAGGGCAATCCTTACTGGAACTAACAGTCATTATCCACAACTAGAATTATATTCAGATGAAAAAAATATTATTGACATTCGCTTGCGCTCTTTCCGCAATGGTAATGTTCTCAGCCTGCGACAAGGGAGAGGATGTGAAGGAGTTCAAGGATGAAAACGCTACCGTGAAGGCCTTGACAATCGAGGCTACCCTTCCGTCCGCACAGGGTGAGGGCATGAAGACTGCTTTCACAGCCAAGGATTTCCTCCGTATACGTTTCGCGAAGGCTGACGGTACTTCAGTGGGAAGAACCCAGATCCTCAGAGGCGAGGCGGCAGAAGGCAAGACCGCGTCATTCAGCAACCGTGTGGCCGTGCCGAATGACGCAGAAACGGCTTTCGTCTATGTTGACAACAACGAGACTAATCTCGTGAACTATGGATCCGCTCCGACATTTGTGAATTTGAGCGGTCAGAAAGGTACGCTTGCTGATGCCATGGCACATCAGGTGATTGTTGGCTCCACCCCTGTCAGCGGCCTGTCAGGAGGTAAGGGCTCCGTATCACTCGCCTACAAGACCGGTATCGCAAAGATCGTGGTGTCTTATCCGGAGGGAACCAGAGTCAAACAGGGCGAGACCACAATAACGCTTGGTGGAGACGCACAGTACAACAAGATTGAACTGATGCTTGATTCTCCTGAAAAGTCAAGCACGAAAGGTGCAATCACCGTCCCTGCCATTGTTGACACGGTGAAATGCACCTCCACCGCTTACGTCGCCATCTGGCCTGTAGGTGGAGAGTACACCAACACCAACCTCATCTCCCACATCCAGACTACCACCTACGGCAATGCGCTTGAGGTCACGAACATCACGGCAGGGAAGACGACCGAGATCGTTCAGGGTGTTGACGCCAAAGAGTTCAACTATTGGATCGGCGATGAGGAATATAAAGTCCATGATGTCTATGCGAAGGTTGAGAGCGCTAGCAAGTGGATCACAGTGAAGGATGGTGTCCTTACAGTCGGGGAGAACAAGACCGGTAGCGTACGCGTCGGAAAGGTTGTGCTTGACAACGGTCACACCTACATCTTCACCCAGATCGGAGCCAACGACTTCAAGGGAAGCTGGACGCTTTACTCGAAATTATTTGACCCTAACAAGACACTGGGTAAGGGTAACACCAATGCGGACAAAACTGTTGTCACATTCGGTGAGCCACGTCAGCGAGAGACCTTGAAGGATGCCGCTGGCAAAGAGCACACAAACAACCTTGGCATCAAGGGCCTTTATCTTGATTCGGTTCTGGACGCTTGTGTCGAGATTGACTACAATGAAAGGACTGTCAAATTCGGTGTGTTCTTTGACCGCCGCGCAGCCCAGAAAGCCGCAGACGGAAAGTTCTGCACATATATTCCTGAATGTTCTGGCGGAAACGGTTGGGGCAACTACAACTTTGCTCCTGGTGACAAGGGATTCTCCGATTCCAACTACGAGTGGCTCTGGTTCACGGTGAGCGAAGACCTGAAGACCCTAAAGTACCAGTACTATGGTGCAGGTCAGATGACCAGTAACGGCAAGTACTACATCTGCGGAATCTCTATTCCGAAGGCCACTTCAACCGACAAGGCTTCCATTGCAGGCAGCTATGACGTGATTTATCAGGCCAACTACAACGGAAGCAACGAAGAAAGCATGTACTTCAAGAAGTAATCCTGCATTCAGTCAATCCAACAAAAGAAGGCGACCGGAAACCCCGGCCGCCTTTTTTCTTTGGCAATGGCAGTTAAAAGCATCACCTTAAAGCCCCTATCTGCTCTTTGGTAAGCCCGGTCAACTGTAGGATCTGCCCTATCGGCATGCCGATTTCCAGCATGGCCTTGGCTACTTCGGTCTTACCTTCGGTTATTCCTTCAGCCTTACCTTGGGCCATACCTTGGGCCATGCCTTGGGCCTTACCTTGGGCCATGCCATCTGCGATTCCTTTGGCCTCTCCGTCGGCATAGCCTTTCTCGAAGCCCTTGCGCTCGGCGAATACGCGCTGCGCCAGAATGTCCCTCTCGTTCATCTTGTCGATCTCGTATTTAAGTTTCTTCTCCTTGTCGAACGCCGCCACCTCGCACGCCTCGGCGAGCCGTCTGGAGATTCCTCCGGCCTCCTCGATCCACTCCGGAATCTTTTGGAAGCCACCGCTGTTCCTGAATATGTAGAACAGCCTGTCGGACTCCGTCACGCACTCTTCCAGCGTCTTGGTGAACAGTGTCATCTCCACAAAGATAACACTAATTGTCTGATTCGCAACCATTCCGGTGCGTTTTTCGGAGAACCGCCAATACGAGATGAAGTGGTCGGTGTCCCAGAGGGACTCGTCGTCGTGCCTCAGGCGATAGTTCAGGAAGGAGACCACATAGACCGGGTGGAGCTTCCCGTACAGATCCCCCTCCGACAGTTCCAGATGGTACAGTCCTGACGCGTAATAGACGCACCTCTCGAAGAAGCTGTCCTCCTCCGAGGCCTGCATCTCCACGATGAACGTCCTGTCGTCCTTGTCCACACAGACCAGGTCGAGCACTGTCTTCTTCCCGTAGATCACATCCTGTTGCTGCTCCCTGTCGGAATACTCCTTGATGTCCTCGATTCTCGCCTCCGTAGGCAGGATCTGGTTCAGCACCCCGATGAGGATGTCCTTGTTGTTCCTGTCCGCGAACACGGCCTTGAATCCCACGTCGCTCCGCAGGTTGACGAACGGAGCGAGCTCTTGTCTCTTTTCATTGAAATACATAGTTCAAATTTTAAACAAACATTTGAACAGCAATAATATGCACAATAAATGTAAAAAACGAAAAGAAACATATACGGATTATAAAAAACAGAAATATTTTCGGTTGTTACTCCCTTAAGTAACATGAAAAAAATAAGTTGCTTCAGATTAAGAGAAGATTTTCGAGGATAGATCTTTTTTTGAAGAAGGAGTGTGCCGGTGGCACATGACTGATGAGAAAAGAGATATATACCGAAAAGATTCCTTAAGATGATGCAGGTTATTTTTTGAAGGTTACTAAATACCACTTGGAACCTATCTAAGCGGCTAGCCCGATGGTTCGGGCTCACAAACCATGGTTCGGCAGACTCTGTTGCCGTACGATGGCAGACGCTTTGACGAGCTCAGCGACCACCAGCGTATCAGAACCGAAGAGCTGCACAGCGCCCAAAAACTTTCTCCGAACGCAGTGGGGAATAAGCGATTGAAAATCAATTACAAAAGCGAAGCCCTTTAGCTGATATCAACTGAAGGACTTCGCTTAATATACTGTGAAACAGAGGCTTACCCTTTGCGGGAAGTTACTTTGCTTTTGCGGAAAGCGAGTATGGCTTGTCGGCAGGCTTCTGGCCGCGGGCCTTGTTCGGCTTGGAGGCCATGACGAACTCGAGGGTGCCTCCTTGGAGGAGGTCATCGTGGGTAATGTAGAGTTTCTTGAACTCAACACCGTCGCGCAGTACCTTCTTGACATAGCGGTTCGTGTCGCTGACGCCGTCGGCCTTCACCTCAAGGGTCTTGCCGTTAGGAAGGGCGATACGGGCGTACGGAAGGTACGGAGCGCCGAACACGTACTGGTCGCTTCCGGGGCAGACAGGATAGAATCCAAGCACGCCGAAGATGTACCAAGCGGACATCTGACCGCAATCGTCATTCCCTCCCAATCCGTGAATATCAGGACGATACATCCTGTTGATGATTTCCCTCATCCAGTACTGTGTCTTCCACGGCTGACTTGTCCAGGCATAGAGATAAGGAATATGATGGCTCGGCTCGTTGCCGTGTACGTAGCCACCGATCAGGCAGTCTTTCGTGATGTCCTCGTTGGTTGCGTAGGCATATTCAGGAAGATCGTGGTAGAAGAGTTCGTCCAGCGCGGAGATGAACCTCTTCTCGCCGCCCATCAGCGCCATCACGCCGAAAACGTCCTGCGGGGCGTGGAAAGAGAAGTTCAGCGAGTTGCCCTCGATGAAGCCCTCGCCCATCGTCTGCATGATGTCGAAATCCTTCTTGAAGGAGCCGTCAGCGTATTTCGGACGGGCGAAACCGAGTTCCGTGTCAAAGACATTCCTGTAATATTGCGCGCGTGTGAGATATTCATCGGCCACCTTGTCATTACCCGCGAGCCGGGCGGTGTGCCAGATGGTCCAGTCGTCGTAGGAATATTCCAGCGTGTTGCTGGCGGCGGTGGAGATCTTGTCGTAAGGCACGTAGCCGAGCCTCATATATTCCCCAAGCCCGGCGTACCAGTCTGCCTTTGAGGTGGTTACCATCGCCTCAAGGGCGCGGTCACGGTCGATGTCCAGCCCTTTGGTGATGGCGTCGGCCAGCACAGGGACGGCATGGTAGCCGCTCATGCACCAGTTCTCGTTGGCACAATGGCTCCAGACAGGAAGGAAGTGCAGCACGTTCTGGTCGTAGTGGGCCAGCATCGACTCCACCATGTCCCTGTCACGGTCTGGCTTGAACAGGGCCAGGAACGGATGCTCGGCACGGTAGGTGTCCCAAAGTGAGAACACTGTGTAGTTCGTGAAGCCGTCGGCCTGATGGATCTCGTGGTCGAGGCCTCTGTACTTCCCGTCCACGTCCATGTAGACTGACGGGTTGATCATCGTGTGGTAGAGGGAAGTGTAGAACATCCTCTTCTCGTCCTCGGTTCCCTGGATCTCAATCTGGGAAAGCTCTTTCTCCCAGGCGGATGTCGCCTCGGCGGCGATCTGGTCGAAAGACTTCCCAGAGGCCTCCGCCGCAAGGTTCTTCAGTGCGCCCTCCGCACCGGTCGCCGACAGGGCCACCTTCACGGTCAGCTCTGGGTTCCTGGAAGTGGCGAACTTGAACCAGGCCACCAGCTTGCGCCCTGCCATCGCCGGGAAGTTGTGGTACTGGTCGAACTTGCTCCAGCCTCCTTTATAATTGATCTTCTCCCGGTCCGCGTAGCCATATTCAGAAATAGGCTGCGAGAAGGAGATCGCGAAGTAGGTGTAGTTCGTGCGGGCCCAGCCGTTGGTGATGCGGTAGCCGGTCAGGAGGGTGTCGTTCCGCACCTGAACCTCCGCCCAGAGGGTCTTGCCGTCGTAGTTGTAGATTCCGTGGATGAGATCCAGAATCACCTGCCCGTCAACTCCTTTCGGGAATGAATATTCATGGACTCCGACTCTGGTGGTGGCGGTCAGACGGGCCTTTACGCCGTAGTCGTCCAGCGTCACCTCGTAGCGTCCCGCCGAGGCTTTCTCCGTGGAGTGCGAGAAGCGGCTGCGGTAGCCGCCGTCCGGGTTGTCCGCCGTTCCGGGGTTAAGTCTCAATGCTCCCGTGGTCGGCATCAGGAGGATGTCGCCCAGGTCGGAGTGTCCCGTGCCGCTGAAGTGGGTGTGGCTGAACCCGACGATCGTAGGGTCTGAGTAACGGTAGCCGGCACAATATTCATAAGCCCTCGGCTGGTATTTCCCGTTCACATTGTGAGGGATGGTGTCCGTGTCAGGACTAAGCTGGACTCCGCCGAAAGGCACGCACGCCCCCGGAAAAGTGTGTCCCATACCGTCGGTTCCGATGAACGGATCTACATAACTAGCCTTGGAGGAAGGCTGCTGCGCGGCTGCCCCGACGCAGAGAAGCAGGAACAGTCCTGCGTTAAACAGTTTAAATTTCATAGGTCAAATATACGTAAAACTATTGTTTTTTGTTAAATTGTGGCTAAATTTGTTTTTCATATCTTTGCGCCAAGAGTTTTTGGTACGCATTGGTTAAATCGGTTTATCATCAAAGTAGGACTCAATATTAAGATAGGTAACACTTTAATTAAACAACAAATTTTATAAAAACGTTTATGTATTTCAAAAAGATCGCAATGACGCTTGCGCTCATCCTGAGCACCGTTGCGGCCGTGGCCCAGACCAAGACCGTCAAGGGTGTGATCTACGAGGAGGAGACTGGCGAGCCTATGCCGGGAGCGACGGTCTCCGTCGAGGGTTCCACCCGAGGTGTGATGACCGACCTTGACGGCTCGTTCGAGCTGACCGGTGTCAAGCCTACCGACAAGCTAAAGTTTGAGTGCCTTGGAAAGGAGACTCAGGTTCTGCAGGTCGGTACTATGACCAACTTCGTCGTGAAACTCAAAAACGCGGCAAACGAACTTGACGAGGTGACTGTGGTCGCCTTCGGTAAACAGAGGAAGGAGAGCGTCATCGGCTCCATCTCCACGGTTGATGTCAAGACCCTGAAGGTTCCTTCCAGCAACCTCACCACCGCCTTGGCCGGAAACGTGGCCGGTGTGATCGCCTACCAGCGTACCGGTGAGCCTGGACAGGACAACGCCGACTTCTTCGTGCGTGGTATCACCACGTTCGGCGCGAACACCAGCCCTCTGATCCTCATCGACAACATCGAGCTTACCTCCACTGACCTCGCCCGCCTTCAGCCGGACGACATCGAGAGCTTCTCGATCATGAAGGACGCCACGGCGACGGCCCTTTACGGAGCCCGCGGAGCCAACGGTGTGATCTTCGTGACCACCAAGCGCGGTCAGGAAGGTCCGGCGAAAATCTTCGCCCGTGTCGAGACCTCGATCTCCGCCCCGACCGATGTCGTGGAACTCGCCGACCCTGTGACCTACATGAAGTCGTACAACGAGGCCATCTCCACCCGTGACCCTCTCGGAGAGTTGATGTACACCTACGACAAGATCGAGCAGACCGGAAAACCGGGCGCCAACCGCCTCATCTATCCGGCCAACGACTGGTACGATATGCTTTTCAAGGATTTTGCCACTAGCTACCGCGCAAACGTTTCAGCGCGTGGTGGAGGCAAGGTTGCGACCTACTATGTGTCCGGTGCCTACACCGAGGACACGGGTGTTCTGAAAGTCGATAAGCGCAACAGTTTCAACAACAACATCGACGACAAGAACTACACCCTGCGCTCCAACGTGGACATCAACGTCACCCCGACAACGAAGCTGGCTGTCCGTCTGACCGGTAACTTCAGGGACTATCAAGGCCCTCTGAACGGAGGTAGCGATGTCTATCGTCAGATCATGCACTCCGACCCTGTGC
>ULSU01075034.1_pt1 | contig 19069 bp, 9 predicted proteins | sample 1956941 | NCBI WGS metagenome assembly ULSU01 (sample SAMEA4835715, study PRJEB28245) | human gut metagenome | biome: gut microbiome; material: fecal sample | place: Denmark | collected 2008
CCAAGAGAAGAGCTGTATGTGAGAAATCATATAGCATACCTTAAGGATAGAATAAACAATGGAAACAAAGATTTCAGAATAGTTGAGTTTGACCTGTTTCACCTGATGGTTGAGATATTGCAGGAGGAAGGCTATCTGGAAGCATTCTTTGATTTGGAAAAAGAGAATGGATTTTTTGAAATGGCAGACAGTCTTGTAGAAACATTGGGACTGGATGAGACAAATGAGCTGAATCTAATCATATCAAGAATATTGCAGGAAGATTTGACAGACAGTGTGGTATTTCTTACCGGAGTAGGCAAGTGCCATCCGATAATTGCAAGTCACAACATCTTAAATAACCTGCATCAGGTGCTTGATAGTGTGCCGGTAGTGCTTTTCTATCCGGGAGAGTATAGCGGACAGGATTTGAAATTATTTGGAACGATGGATTCACACAACTATTATAGGGCATTCCGTCTGGTGTAGAGGAGGAAATACAATGCAGATTAAAAATATGTTTGAAAAGCAGATTGACCGTGACATCAAGGGCGTTATTAAAGTAGGTCAGTCGGATGAAGAAAATGTATATCAGGAATTAGATGAATATGTAGTGACCAAGGAACTTCTGAAGCATTTCCGGGATTTCTTTAACAATTATGAAAAAGGTGTAGATGGATATACAGATAAGATGGGTGTCTGGATTTCCGGATTCTTTGGAAGTGGTAAATCTCACTTCCTGAAAATACTGTCTTATTTATTGAAAAACAGCACAGTAGAAGGTAAAAGAGCCATTGAGTATTTTACAGATGGTAAAAAAATAGAAGATCCAATGCTTATTGCAGAGATGACAAAGGCTGGAACAATTGAGTCAGATGTCATGCTTTTTAATATTGATTCAAAAGGCTCAGCGAAGGTAGGCTCCGGTAAGGAGGCTATCGTTGAAGTGTTTATGAAGGTGTTCAATGAGATGCAGGGATATTGTGGTTCAATACCTTATCTCGCAGAATTTGAGCGCCAGTTGGATAACGAGGGCAGATTTGAAGAGTTCAAAGCGAAGTTCGAAGCGAATGCAGGAGCACCTTGGGAGAAAAAGAGACAGGCATTTGCAGTTATTCAGGATAAAGTAGTAAAGACATTAGTTGAGATGGATTTCATGAGTGAGGAAGCAGCCCGCAACTGGTGCAAGAATGCAAAGGGCAGCTATGACCTCAGTATCGAGAAGTTTGTATCACTTGTGCAGGAATATTGTGCGAAGAAAGGTCCGAATCATCATGTTATCTTCTTAGTTGATGAGATCGGTCAGTATATTGCAGATGATACACAGCTTATGCTCAACCTCCAGACAATCGTGGAAGACCTTGGAACAGCCTGCAAAGGTAAGGCATGGGTTATCGTAACGAGCCAGGAGGATATTGACTCTATTACAAAGACAAAGGGAAATGACTTCTCTAAGATTCAGGGACGTTTTGATACGAGACTTTCTCTTTCGGCATCCAATGTTGATGAAGTAATTCGTAAGCGTGTGCTTGCAAAGAATGAGACAGCAACACAGACGCTTAGACTTCTCTATGAGCAGAAAGAATCAATTATCAAGAATCTTATTACATTTACAGCGGATACAGCGGACAAGAAGCTGTATGCAGATAAGGCGGATTTCGCAGACTGCTATCCGTTCATACCATATCAGTTCAATCTTTTAGGACAGGTACTTACTGCCGTCAGAACACATGGCGCAAGTGGAAAGCATCTGTCTGATCAGTCACGTTCTATGCTTGCACTGTTTCAAGAGTCAGCAATCAGATTAATGGATAAAGAAGATGGTGTGTTGGTTCCGTTTAGCTTCTTCTATGATCCATTACATAAGTTTATTGACCACCAACACAGTCAGGTAATCTCAGATGCAGAGAATAATAGTAAGCTGGATGAGTTCGATGTAGAGCTTTTGAAAGTTCTCTTTATGATTAAATATGTCAAGGAAATCAAGGCAAATGTAGATAATCTTACTACACTTATGATTTCAAATATTGATGATGACAGGATTGAAGTCCGTTCTAAGATTGAAGAATCATTAAAGAAACTGATTAAAGAGACACTTGTACAGAAGAATGGTGAAATATACATCTTCCTGACAAATGAAGAGCAGGAAATCAATAATGCCATCAACAATGAGTCAGTAGAGATGGGAGAAATCATCGGAGAAGCGTCTACAGTTATCTTTGAGGAAATCTATACAGAGAAGAAATACCGTTACAGCAGCCGTTACTTATTCCCATTCAACCAGAAGGTGGATGACCGATTCTTCAAGGGCAATCAGTCTAACGATATCGGAGTGACAGTTATTACACCTTATGGCGGGGATTATGCAGACTCTGCACTTCGTCTGCTCTCAGCACAGGAAAGCAGTGTGATTGTAAAGCTGCCAAATGACAGCACATTCCTTGATGAGATTACAGAATCCATCAAAATATATAAATTCCTTAATAAAAATGCGTCCGGAGCCAGAGGCAGCTTTGACAGCATCCGCAGGGCAAAAGAGGATGAGCGTATTGAGAAGAAGGACAGAATCCGAATCTTTATTGAGGATGCATTAAAAAATGCTGATATCTATGTAAATGGCGATAAGGCAACCATTTCAGCTAAGGAGCCGGCAACAAGAATTAATGAAGCACTTGGTAAGCTCGTAGCAATGAAATACAATAAGCTTACCTATATGGAGACAGCACCGGAGCTTTCAGATATCAGCGCCATCTTTAAACACAGCGATGGTCAGATGAGCTTCCTTGGTACAAGTGATACCATACCAAATAAGCTTGCGTTGGAGGAAGTGGTGCAGGTAATCGGATTAAACAATTCCAGACATATGAAGACATCCCTCAAGTCATTACAGGATAAGTTTGGTGCAGCACCTTATGGATTTGATCCAAAGGATGTGCAGTGGCTTGTTGCAATGCTGTTCAAGCTGGGAAGAGTGTCGCTTACTCTTAACAGTCAGAGTCTGTCATTGCTTTCAACGAATTCGGATGAACTGGTCAGATATATTACAAAGCGAGAGTATGTAGAGAAACTTCTGATAGACATCAGAGAAAGAGCAACTGACGGACAGATTCGTTCCGCAAAAGAAGTTATGAAGGATTACTTCGGATTTACTATATCCAGTGATGATGATGACAAAATCATGAGCAGCTTCAAGAACAGAGCAAAGGATAAAGTTGAAGTATACGATGACATCCTTGTAGAGTACAGAATTAATCCGAAATATCCTTGTAAGCGACTGATGGAAGAGGCTAGAAAGAGACTTGCTGAAATCCTTGATATCAATGAGCCTACAGAGTTCTTCAAGACAGTAGATAAGAAGAGAGATGACCTACTTGATGATGCAGAAGATACTGCACCTGTATTTGATTTCTTTAAGGGAGACCAGAGAACGATTTTTGAAGAGGCAGTGAAGAACCTTGCATATTTTGGCAATAGTAAGACTTATGTAAGTGACCAGGAGCTGTTAAAAGTAGTCGAAGAGATAGAGACTATCGTGAAGGACAGCAAGCCTTTCGGTAAGATTCAGAGATTACCGGAATTAAATAAGAGATTTGAAGAGCTTCATATGGGATTGCTTGAAAAGGAAGCAGCTATCATGGATCCATTGGTACATGACGACTTCCTTAAAGTGAAAGAAGTATTGGATACTAAGCCATTTGCGGAAGTACTCCGTCCTCGTATCAATCAGAGATTTGATGAGATCTGGGAGAAACTCAGAACATCCAGTGATATCGCTGCAATTAAGAATATCAAGCTGGAAAGTGACACTTTAAAAATCAAGTGTCTGGATGAGATAGATGAATATGAGAGGGCACATCAGCCTGCACCGGAACCACCTGTTGCACCGGTAGTACCTGGTAAAGAGCCGATTGATCCTGCACCAGTACCGACTAAAGTAAAGACAAAGAGACGTAAGAATGTTTCCATCAGCAATGTAGCAGGGGCTAGAACATATTCGATAGAGTCAGAGCAGGATATTGATAAGTTTCTTGCCGAGATGAAGCAGAAGCTTATGAATGAACTGGAAGAAGACACAATAATTACATTGAGCTGATAAGCTTGATTGGAGGATATAGCACATGAACAAAAATGCAATTAAGAAATTTGCAATAGATGCAAGAAATAAGCTGATAGCATCCGTTACGGATAAAGCCGGTATGCTTGGAATTACACCGGATAATTGCAGTGAAGCAATTACAAAAGGTGCTGATTTCGAGGTATACAAGACAGCAGCAGGAACCGAGGTAACACTTAACAAAAAACAGTGTGAGCAGAGAAGAAAACTGGTAGACCAGATTCATGCAAGAGGCTATGAAACGGTAGTGGAAGAAGTGGCATATACATGGTTTAACAGAATCTGTGCTATCCGTTTTATGGAAGTGAATGACTATATGTATCCCGTAAGAGTTCGTGTGCTTTCTTCCGAAAAAGAAGGAAAAAATGAGCCTGATGTGGTAACTATGGCTCCAGATATTGACTGGGATTTCACTGATAAAGAGAGAGAAGAAATCATTGATGCCAAAATGAATAACAGGCTGGATGATTTATTTAGAATGCTTTTTATCAAACAGTGTAATCTACTTCATGAAGTTTTACCGGGACTTTTTGAAGAGACTGAAGACTATACAGAAATGCTTCTTAACATCTCATTCACAAATGAAGATGATGTAATTCGTATGCTTGTAGATGGTATCGATGAAAAAGATTTTAACATTACAACTGTTGATGAGGATGGTAAGGCAGCAGGACAGGTAGAAATCATAGGCTGGTTATATCAGTATTACAATACAGAACTTAAAAATAAAGCATTTGCCAAGAAAGCCAAAATCACAAAAGAAGAAATACCGGCAGTTACCCAGCTGTTTACTCCGGACTGGATTGTACGATACATGATTGAAAACAGTCTTGGCAGAATGTGGGTAGAAGGACATCCCGATGAAGAACTGAAGAGCAAATGGAAATACTATCTGGATGAGGCAGAGCAGGAAGAGTCTGTACAGCATGAACTTGATAAGATAAAGGAAGGGTATGCAACATTAAAGCCGGAAGATATAAAGCTAATTGATCCATGTATGGGTTCCGGACATATTCTGGTGTATGCATTTGATGTATTATGCAGATATATGAAAATGCAGGATGGTCTCAGAGAGATGCTGCACAGAGCATTATACAAAATAATATATACGGACTTGATATAGATGACAGAGCTGCACAGTTGAGTTATTTTGCAGTATTGATGAAAGCAAGACAGTATGACAGAAGAATCCTGACAAGAGGAATAGAACCGAATGTATATGCTGTGCAAGAGAGTAATGGCATTAATCGTGACCAACTTAAATACTTTGGTGCAGGACTGACAGAAGAACAGAAAAAGGTAGCTTTAATGCAGATGGAAGGACTTCTTAATACATTAAATGACGCAAAAGAATATGGTTCTTTGCTTAATGTGGAAAGCTATGATTGGGAGCTGTTAGAGAAATTTGTAGAGAATACAGATACAGAAAGCCAGATTTCTTTTGACACATATGGATTGGATGAGACAGCAGAACAGTTGAAACGATTGATTAGAATTGGCAAGGTGATGGCACAGAAGTATCAGGTTGTCGCTACGAATCCACCATATGCTGGAACAAGTAATCTTAGTGCAAAAGTGAACAATTTTGTAAAGAAATATTATCCGGATAGTAAGGCTGACTTATTTGCAGTGTTCATTGAGCGTTGTGGCGAAATGCTTAAGAAGAATGGATATCAGGCAATGATAACACAGCATTCGTGGATGTTTTTATCAAGTTATGAAAAGTTACGTATGAAGTTACAACAAAAAACAATTATCAATATGGCGCATTTAGGTGCAAGAGCTTTTGAAGAAATTGCGGGTGAAGTAGTCCAAACTACAAGTTTTGTATTATGTAATAGATTTCAATCCAAGTATAAGGCAAAATATAGAAGATTAGTAGTTCAAAATTCACAATTAGATAAAGAAAAGGCATTCATTAACAGAGAAAATGAATTTGTTGCACCACAGAGTTATTTTAAGGTTGTTCCAGGACAACCAATTGCTTATTGGCTATCGCAGAAAGCAATCAACAATTTTGAAAAAATGAAAAAAGTGGGAGATTATGGAGATGGAAGAATTGGTCTTATTACGGGTGATGCAGAACGTTTCTTACGACTTTGGCAAGAAGTTTCATACACAAAAATAGGATTTAATATTCATTCCAATGAAGAGTCTATTAGCTCTGCTTGCAAATGGTTTCCAGCCCAAAAGGGAGGAGAATTTCGACGATGGTATGGGAATTTGGCATATATTGTTAATTGGGAAAATGACGGATATGAAATGAAAAACGATAATTATATGGGAACAAGAGTCAGATCCCATAATTATAATGGAGACTATGGTTTTAAAAAAGCAATTACATGGACAACTATTTCATCAGGAGATTTTGTATGTAGATTATCTGATGATGGTTATATATATGATACAGCTGGACCTTTTTTACATGTATATCAAGAAGATGATATTGTGATTATTTTAGCATTACTTAATTCGCATGTGGCAAATTATTATTTAAAAATAATGAATCCTACAATTAATTTTCCACCGGGATATATTCAAGGTGTTCCATTTTCAAATGAATGCAGAAATCTTAAAGTGAGTAAATTAAGTGAAGAATGTATTTCTATATCACGAAGCGATTGGAATGCGTTCGAAACATCATGGGATTTTAAACGCCATCCATTAATATCTGTTATTTCAAAAAATAGAGCATTGCTTGATGATATCACAGACATTGATTTAGCTGAATGTTACACTTGTTGGGAGAATGAATGCAATGAACGCTTTAATCAGCTCAAAGCAAATGAGGAAGAATTGAATCGTATTTTTATTGATATTTATGGCTTGCAGGATGAATTGACACCAGAGGTAGAAGATAAAGATGTCACAGTTCGTAAAGCAGATTTACAGCGTGATATTAAGAGCTTGGTTTCTTATGCTGTTGGATGTATGTTTGGACGATATTCATTGGATGAGGAAGGTCTTGTTTTGGCAGGACAGCCTTTTGAAGCACATTTCTTTGAAGCATCAGCACCAGTTTGTGGAACTGGATTTGCCGGAGCACCGGGGGCATCCGTTCCAATAGGTGAATTTTATTATAAGACAGATGAAGGTGTGAAAAAATGCACTTATAATCCTGACAAAGATAATATCATTCCTATTTGTGATGAAGAATATTTCTCGGATGATATTGTTTCAAGATTCTGTGAATGGGTGAAGATTGTATATGGTGAGAAATCATTGGAAACAAACCTTGGTTTTATTGCAAAAGCACTTGGCAACAAAGGAAACACAAGCAGAGAAGTAATCAGAAATTATTTTTTAAACGATTTCTTCAAGGATCATTGCAATACTTATTCTGTTACAGGATCTGGTAAGCGTCCTATTTACTGGATATTTGACAGCGGTAAACAGAATGGCTTTAAGGCACTTATTTATATGCACCGATATGATGCTGATACAGTTGGCAGAGTAAGAACTGATTATCTGCACAAGGCGCAGAAGTATGTGGAGACTGCAATGCAGAGTGCTCAATATACGATTGACAATGCGACATCTGCATCAGAGAAATCGAAAGCCACAAAGGCGGTAACAAAGTACACTAAACAGCTTGCAGAAATGAAGATATATGATGAGGCAATTGCTCATGTAGCTAATCAGAGAATTGAGATTGACTTGGATGATGGTGTAAAGGTGAATTATGCAAAGTTCCAAGGGGTGGAAGTAGCACAGGAAGGTAAGAAGGCATTAAAAGTAGATTTGCTGGCAAAGATATAGTGTATAGTTGAAATCAAGCAAAATTATATTTGGAAAGGATTATATATGGAAGATATTTTTATTACAGAGTTTTTGAACTTGGATAACGAATTTAAAGAACTTGGTGTATTTGATTCTATAATTAATAGAGATAGTCCATTTTTTATTAATTTACTTAGACTTAAAGTAAATAAAACGCCAGAGTTTCAAGGTTCTTATGAAAGAATTAATAGTTTCTATCGAAAAATAATGATTTTGCTTGATTCTTCAAAAAGTAAGGAAGATAAGTTATACAGGGCTGCACTGAAACTTTTTCATTTTCCAGGAGTAAGTGGAATTAATCTTGGCGTTTCAGAAACTGGAATTGATGCAGGATTCGGATCGGTTTTGTCGAAACAAGTAATAAATGATGCTTTTGATATAGTTAAATCAGGTTCAGAACAGCCGGAAATATTCCAGCTTGTAGGACTTTTTGAAAAGAATGTTTCAGCAGATCGCTTGAGTGACATGATAGCAACTATTATATTGCCAGATATAAGAAACTATACGATAGGGATAAATAGAAAGTTGAACATAAATACGGATAAATATCCTGATATTGAATTTCAAGGGGAAATTGCAATTAATCCATATAAAAAATGTGAACTTCTTTATTTACCAGAAGAGGTTTTGCATGAGATTCCAATAGCGAAATCTTGGAGTGATATTGATAGAGTGATTCAAGAGAATCAAGCAATTCGTGACGAGGTAAATGAGGCAGTTGGAAAAGAATGGAGAAAAATGTGTTCGGCAGATAAGAAAGAATATTTGAAAGAACATATTTTCAAAAATTCTGAGCGATGTGGCAGAATGATAGAAAACTATCGTACACAGACGATAGCACCATATGAAATTGAAAGTAATGCTGAATATTTGGTAGCAAGCACATTTAAGCAGATTAAAAGAGAGGGAATATTTGATGTGCTTTCACATTCTGCAAAGAGAGAACTAAGTAGTTTGGAAGCAACCATAGAAGTCCTTTCAATATTTAGAGATTGGATAGAAAACAATCGAGGTTGGGACGAAATATTGTCAGCATCAACAAGCAAAAGAGAAAAATCATTACAAAGACTTTTGCATCTTTCGGGAAAGTATTATTGCACACAAAATAATATAGATATGGCATTTGAAGCAAATGAAGGTCCTGGACCAGTAGATTTAAAAATGAGCAGAGGAAATGATAAGACTGTTGTTGAGATAAAGCTTTCATCAAATGCTGATTATATTCATGGATACGAAGAACAAATTGAAGAGTATGCAAAAGCTGAGGGTACTACACAGAGAGTATTTGTATATGTTAAAGTTGGAAATCCTGTACGGGATGATAAGATTGAGAGTCTTCATAAGTTTAGGCTGGAAAATGGGGAGAATCCACCTAAATTATTTGTCATAGATTCTCAAAAACAAACATCAGCAAGCAAAAGGTAAAAATTGGTAGTTTTTGCAAGGACAAAAGTTGTGAATAAATCTTAAGCAGGAGGTTTTTTATTATAGATGAAGCATGAAATATTGAATGAATTGAACCTTGTCGAAGACCATGAGCGAGAATGCAAATTGGCAACTGGTGGACTCCCAGAGAGCATATGGGAGACTTACTCTTCTTTTGCAAATACCAATGGTGGCACGATTCTGCTTGGAATAAAGGAACACAGAGATTCTTTTACAGTTGAAGGCTTAACAGACAAGCAAATTGTTAAATATCAGAAGGATTTCTGGAGCACTTTAAATGACAGAAATAAGGTGTCAAAGAACATCTTACTGAATCATCATGTCAGACCTGTGACTGTCGGAGAAAAGAAAATATTAAGAATTGATGTTCCCGCAGCAGACAGACATGATAAGCCGGTATACATCGGGACAGATCCAATGAAAGGTACTTATAAAAGAGATTATGAAGGTGACTTCCTTTGTACAGAAGAGGCAGTCCGTGCGATGTTTGCTGACCAGAGAGATGTATCTGGTGATGTGGAAGTGTTGGATGAGTTTGGATTGGAAGTGCTGAATCAGGATACAATAAAGGGTTATAGAATTATTTTTGAACAGCTTCACAGTGGACATCCTTGGAATGCTTTGGAAAATGATGAGTTCCTTATGAAATTAAGGGCAGCAGCAAAGAATAAGGATGGTACATTATCTCCAACGATAGCAGGACTTTTATTCTTTGGAGAAGCTTATCATATTACGGAGATTTTTCCGAATTATTTTCTGGATTATCGTGAGGAATGCGATGATAAAGCGGTACGCTGGTTATTCCGGACACATTCAAACGAAGGTGATTGGAGCGGCAATATATATGACTTTTTCTGCAAGGTCCGTACCAGAATGGACGATGATGTAGCAGTTCCATTTGCGAACAGACGAGATGGATATCGTGTAGATAGAGTGGATGTGCATGATGCATTGGAAGAAGCATTGGCAAATGCACTGGCACATGCAAATTATTATGGTAGACGAGGAATTCTTGTTGTTAAAAAGGGTAAGGAACTTAGCATTTCCAATCCAGGTACTATCAGGGTAACAAAAGAGGAATTTTATGCAGGTGGCAATAGTGATCCACGAAATCCGAATATCTTAAAAATGTTTGGGTTTGTAAATGTCGGTGAGCGTGCCGGAAGTGGTGTCGATAAGATTATGACAGCATGGGCAGAACAAAATTGGAAAAAACCGGAATTTGATTTCTCAGAGCGCAGTGACCGGGTAACATTAAAGCTCGAAGTTGGACAAGTGGTATATATTCCAGGGGCTGCTAATATCAGAAATGAAAATACAAATCAAACAGAAGCAGTTGCTTTGTCAAAAGAAGATAAAATACTTGAGTATATCAGGCAGAATGGAAGTATTTCTTCTCAAAAAGCCGCTGATATAGGTGGTTATAAGTCAAAGACAGGAGCTAGAAAATTGCTTGATAAGATGATAGAAAAAGGATTGATTACGAAGATTGGAAATGGACCGGCAACTAAATATGTGATTTAGTGGTCACATTGCTACTTATCGAACACTTTATTGAACACTATCGGACACTTTTGCGGACTATCGGATACAAAGTGTTCGATAAGTGACCGTTTATCGGACACTAATTAGCATAGGCTGAATATAAATATTTGTGCAGACTATCTGCACAAATGGATTAGAAGGTGAAATATGGATTTACAGAACATACAGGATCAATTAAATACAGAATTCGCCAAGTCAGAGACAAGAATCATATTCTGGTTTGATGATAAAGGTGAATACGAGGATGAGGTATCGGAACTGCAGCTTGGTGATGTAAAGCTGCACATTCTTGATGGTATAAACTGGCTTTATTCAAAATATTTATTAAACGAACAAGATAAAGAGAGTAAATATCTTGTCTATGCAGCCTTTGCAAAGCCAAGTGATGCAGAGAATCCTCTTGCAGATATGTATTATTACTCAACACCTTATTATACTGACAGAGTATCGCAGATGTCACAGGAGATTGGCATTGATAATCGCTTTAAGGAGCATTTATCACAGTATGGTAATTTCTGGAAAAATAAGCATCGTATTGAGAAGTTCAAGGAACTTGGAATTGACAACTACAATGCTCAGACAATTGATATTGGTTTGATTGCTGTACTCACGGATGTAAAGACACCAAATTTTGAGGAAGTAGTTAAGCAGATGATGCTCGGTGACAATGAGAAGTATTTTAAGGCATTGGATGATAATGGATTGACTGAAAAGTTCTGGGAACTTTGCGAAAAATTCTTTGGATATAAATCTGAAAAGCCAAACATGGATGATTTGTCAGCCTGTATGATATTAACATATGCGTCATCTACATTAAAGGCAACAGTTCCGGAAGCAATGAGGACTTATATTCTTAAGAAACGCAATGATGTTGTAGTCTTTATCCGTAATATCATGGACAATGTAAACTATCAGGATGCCTATGACAAGCTGGTAGAAAGAATAGATAAGTCGTTGCGTTTTGTGACAAGAATACAGGATGGATTAAAGAAAGATGTGGAGAAGAAAAAAGATAGTTCTCTCCAGTTGGCGGACGTTTTCGCTTGTGATGCGTTTGCCGGGTTAGATGACATTATTATTGACTGGGCATTGGAACAGTTAAATGATAAGATTTTAGATGCACAGATTGATGGACTTAATATTGCTCAGGTAGCTGACCAGAGAATGTCTAAGGCATATCATTATAGCGAAAGATACAAGAATGAATATACAACTATCAAGTATGCGTATTTGATGATGAAGTCTGTATCACTTATGGAGTTTTCAAGTGATATTCAGACATTGGTTACAAATTATCAGAAAGAGTCATACTTGATAGATTCATATTATAGATGGTTTTATTATGCATATGACCAGATTGAAGATAACAGTAAATTCTCTGATGTAAGACAGAGAGTAGAGAATATTTATGCGAATACATATTTGCAGAAGATAACACCGAAGTGGAATGAGAATTTTACAAATGATGTAATGAATGCTACAGACCTGCCAAAGCAGGAAGATTTCTATAAGCATTATCTTAGAGGCTACGGTGGAAAGCAGAGAGTCGTTGTTATTATTTCCGATGCTTTTCGATATGAGTGTGCAAAGGAACTTTTCGGTAGATTGGAATTGGATGAGAAGTGTACACCAAAGATGGAGTGTATGCTTAGTTGCCTGCCTTCTGTTACATCAGTAGGAATGGCGAGTCTGCTTCCACATAAAGAGATGCAGGTGGATGGCAACTTGAATGTGACTGTTGATGGACAGGCATGTACAAGTATGGAACAGAGAGACAAGATACTGAAATCTCATAATGAAAATAATGTGGCATTGTCATTTGATGAAGTGGCAAATGCTAATCAGGCTCGAATCAGGGAGTTGATTCAAGGCAAGAATATCGTGTACATCTATCACAATCAGGTGGATGCAAGAGGAGACAAGCCTGCAAGTGAGAATGAGGTATTCAATGCTTGTGCAGAGGCGATAGAAGAGATACATAAGTTGGTTAAGAAACTGACTGGTTATGTATCGGCACCAAAGTTTTTCATAACTGCAGATCATGGCTTCTTATATAAGAGAGACAGATTACAGGAGTTTGACAAGGTATCATATCCAAAGGATAAATGCCTTTATACAAACAAGAGATTCCTTATTACAGAAGATGCAGTAAATGAGCAGGGAATCATGGCAAGAACAATGGCGTACCTTAATAAACTTTATGTAGATACACCGGTTGGAGCAGATATTTTCAAGGTTGCCGGAGGTGGACAAAACTATGTGCATGGTGGTACGTCCCTGCAGGAGATGATGGTTCCGGTCATTGAACTTACAACGAATACCAGAGGTGTGGCATGCGATTATGTGGATGTTGTCCTTACATCTGTTACCCGTAAGGTGACAAACCTTATCACATACTTTGATTTCATTCAGACAGAGAAAGTCACCGACACAATGAAAGCAAGAAGTATTGTGGCTTACTTTACTACGGAAGATGGCGAAAAGATTTCATTTGATGTGCCTATGATTGCCAATAGCAGGGAAGAAGCACCGGAGAAGAGAACTTTCCATGAGAAGTTTACTTTGAAGTCAAGAGAATATAAGTATGGCGATAAGTATTATCTTGTATTGGCAGATGCTAATGATGAGAAGAATATCTTGCAGCAGTATGAGTTTATGATTGATATTGCGTTTGTGGATGATTTTGGATTTTAAGGGGGAGTAGTGATGAAAGCAAACAGAAATACAATATATATAACGCTTTTTATGACTATTGTTTCAGCCGTAATATATACATACTGTATTTTTGGCTGGAATGAGGTATGCATTACGTCATTAAAATGGAATACATATATATCAAATTTATGTTTGGGGATATGGGGAAGTTCTATAATTTCTTTATTTATCGGATTTATCAGTTATAAGGAATCTAGAAAAAAGTGTGTTGAACGATTTATGCATGCAAGAAGAAAATTGTTTAATCATAGTGCATTAATTCGAGAAAATAATAGCAAGAAATGGTTTGATGAGTATGTTGACTTGTACCAAGAATTAAGTGATAGTTGGGCAGACATTTGGTTTTTATTTGATCCGAGAAGGCATCGATTGTATTTGAAAGCATGCGTTGATTTCTATGGGGATTTCATTCAATTGACACAAGATAACTACTATTTGTTGGATCAGCCGCTTGATGAGTCCACAAAACAGAGTTTACTAGATTCAATCTATAAAATTGCGATTAAAGAGAAAACAATTAATAGAGGAATAATGCATTTTCATGTTAATGAGAACAATCTTACTGCTGATATGGAACTTGTGATTAAAAGAATAGATAATATATACAGAAACAAAGAAATTTGCAAAAGCTATGTATTTAATAAAAGTTTATTAAATAAAGATACATTTGTAACATTAGATCAAAAATATGAGAAATATATTAGGGAATTTGTTAAAGCCATTGATGAAGAAAATAAGACGGAAATAGCATATGTTATGCCAATCGAGGATGCGGAGTACTTAATCAAGGCTGGATATTTGCATGGTTATACACATGGGACGAATAAGATGACAGCAGGTGTTGATTGTAGATTTATTGTAGATCATTATTTTGACATGAAAAAAAGAGTAAAATAAACTTACAAGTTAATTAGTGAAACATATTATTTTGAAATGTATCTACGATAAAACAAAAGCTAGATGTAAAGGAAGGTAAATCAATGGACGAATTTAAATTTTCGCCAGAAGTAACAAGCGAAACCGATGACAGACGAGAAATTATAAAACAGAAACTCCGCCAATACTATGACGGACGTATTGTTCGCAAGGACTTAACAAAGTCAATCCGCGAAGGAGCCAATGTTCCGGTATATGTGCTGGAATATCTTCTCGGACAGTATTGTAATTCTGATGATCCAGAGATTATTGACGAGGGAGTAGACAATGTGAAGCGTATTCTTCGTGATAACTATGTCCGCCCGGATGAAGCACAGAAGATATTGTCCCTCCTTCGAGAGAGAGGAAGCTATACAGTTATAGACAGGATTACAGTAGTCCTCAATACCAAGGAAGACAGATATGAGGCAACATTCTCTAATCTTGGAATTAAGAATATTCCTATCAGTGCAGATTATGTGAAGGATTATGACCGTCTGCTTTGTGGCGGTATCTGGTGTATTCTTCAGCTTGACTATGAGTTTATTGAGGAAGATAAGAAGAATACACAGCCTATCCGTATCAGAAAGCTGACACCAATTCAGATGCCACATGTGGATATGGATGAAGTAAAGAATGGTCGTAAGGCATTTACTAAGGAAGAGTGGATGGATATTCTGCTTCGCTCTACTGGTATGGAGCCGGACAAGCTTTCTGACAGAGCTAAATGGTTATTGATTGCCCGTATGATTCCACTTGTTGAGAACAACTTTAATATGTGTGAATTAGGACCTCGTTCTACAGGTAAATCATACATATATGAGCAGATTTCTCCAAACAGTATCCTTGTTGCCGGGGGACAGACTACAGTTGCAAATCTGTTTTATAACATGTCTAACAATACAGTAGGTCTTGTCGGAATGTGGGATGTTGTAGCATTTGACGAGGTTGCAGGTATCAAGTTTAAGGATAAAGATGGTATCCAGATTATGAAGGGATACATGGCATCAGGTGCATTTTCCCGTGGCAAGGCTGAGATACAGGCAAAGGCATCTATGGTCTTTGTAGGTAATATCAATCAGAGTGTGGAAACTTTGCAGAAGACATCAAGTCTGTTTGATCCATTTCCTCCTGAAATGGGTACGGATACAGCTTTCCTTGACCGTTTCCATGCATATATACCGGGATGGGAGATTCCTAAGTACAGACCGAATTCGTTTACAAATGATTATGGATTTATCACAGATTATCTGTCCGAGTTTATGCGTGAGCTCCGTAAGGATAATTACAGCAATATTGCAGAGAAGTATTTCAAATTAGGAAATAACTTAAACCAGAGAGATGCAATCGCTGTTCGTAAGCTGATTTCCGGATTTATCAAATTGATTTATCCGGATGGAGAAGTCAGCAAGGAAGAAGTTGCAGAGATTATGGATATTTCACTTGAACTTCGTAGACGAGTAAAAGAACAGCTTAAGAAGATTGGTGGAATGGAGTTCTATGATGTGAACTTCTCATACATAGACAATGGCAGTTTTGATGAGCATTTTGTATCCGTACCGGAGCAGGGCGGTGGCAAGATGATACCGGAGGGTATGGGAAAACCGGGATGCTTATATACAGTATCAAAGTCAAAGACTGGAATGATAGGCTGCTATCGTCTGGAAACACAGATGATGCCGGGAAATGGAAAACTGACTTGCACAGGTATTGGTTCAGGAAAAGAGCCAAAGGAAGCTACCAATACAGCATTTAATTATTTGAAGGCTAATGGTAATGCAATATCTGGAAATATCAGTACAACAACTAAGGATTACATCATCAATTATCAGGATATGCAGGGACTTGGTATGACGGGAAATCTTGCACTTCCTACATTAATTGCCATTTCATCGGCAGCACTTAGTAAGCCTCCAATCAGCAGTCTTGCAGTACTTGGTGAGATTAGTATCGGTGGAACACTTATTAAGGTAGAAGATTTAGCAAGTACATTGCAGGTGTGCCTCGATAGTGGAGCTAAGAAAGTTCTGCTTCCAATTACATCGGCAGCAGATTTAGGTACTGTGCCGTCTGATTTGGTGGGAGCATTTAGTTTGATATTCTATTCTTCTCCCGAGGAAGCAGTATATAAGGCTCTGGGAGTTGAATAAATAGGAGAACTGATAATGCAAGACTTAAAAATTCAGTATTATCACGAAGATAATATAAATATGTTATGGACTAAACTTTGTTCAGATTCACTTAAGCATAATTTCTATAGACAGTTGCAGTTTATTGCTGATAAAAGATGGGATGGAAGTGAAGTAAATGAGGTGCCGTTTGGTGAGTCATATCCTCGTTTTGCGGTAATGAATATGCAACAATTTATATTTTATTTTTATTACCGGACTCAGATGCTAAAACGCAATTATATGATTCCGATGCACATATCTTATATTTATGTTTTTGTATATGAAATATTGACAGGGGTTGAAGAATTAGATGTAGAAGAATTAAATTCATTATTGAATTATTTGATAGACAATATTAGGAAGCGTTTTACTTTAAATTTATATGGTGGGGATGGTGATTATGCACTTACATCGAAGATTGAAAAATGGAAACCAAATATATTCAAAGTCTACGAATACAAAAGAAATAAGGTATTGCCAGCAAATGTGGATACTATATCATTTGCAAAAAATGATATCAGATTATGGGAAAATATAGGTCATTATAATATTGAAGAAAGTGTGTTCATTAAATCATATAATTTGATGAATGATGTTTGTAATGTACTTAATACCATTATCGAAAAGTTAGAGAATGAGTTCAAACCGAAGAACATAGATATAATAGAGCATATGGTTGGCAAGTTGGATAAGAAACTTGATTTTGAAAGCTATTTTCATACATCAGTATGGACGAATAGTTCTATGCAATATTTTTTGCCATTGGAGTGTGCTCGAATCATATATAATTACAGGCAATCAGAAAAAGTTGATATTGTAGATGATTATGGTAATACGATGCGACAGGTATTTATGAATGTTGATGAAATTGAAATTAATTTTGCAGGGTATGTATTAAAATCAATCGAATATTGGTTTAGATTGAATACTAATTACAAAGCAAAACTGCATCAACCAAAGATTGATATAAGTAAACCTGGAATTGTATCTGGTAGTGGAAAAAGAAAAGTGAGATATTATTCTGCTGATGCAAAAAAAAGAGAACAACAATACCAATTATTAAAAATGATACCTGATATTTTAGATATTATAGACAAGACTATTACGAAATATGTATTGGATAATAAGTTATCATTTGAAAAATTGTGTTCAAATCATAAATATGATTTACTAGATAAAGAGAAAACAAAGGGTGAAATAAACCAAACAGTAGCAAACAAAATAAAATTAGAAATTATTGATGAGAAATCGTTGCAAGCCGCAAGAAATGTGTTGTATGAAAATCAGAATCTGTTAATAGTAGATGATGATGTAGATAGCATTCAAATTGAAATGAGAGAAGAAGCTAATGAAAATAGCACATTATCTATTTTGGAAAGAGAATTTCTGGATGTGTTATTGCATAATGGCGATATAGATGCTTTTGAAAAGAAAGCAATGGAAAATTATATTTCTTTAAATATGTTAACAGAGAATATAAATGTTAAGGCTATTGATGAAATTGGAGATTATATTATTGAGAATAATAATGGGGCGTTATCTCTTATAAAAGAATATAATGACATATGTGAAAAGTGGGTAAATAAAGATGAATGATATTAAGGTTCCTAAAAGAATTGAAAATAGTATTATTAATGCGTTACAAGGTGGTGTGGTACCGCGTGTAGGACTAGGGTATATAGCAGTAGGAAGAGAACAAGAAATTAAGGCGTTATTAAAGGATATTGAAATAATTCAAGAGGGTGGTTCTACATTTCGGTTCTTAACAGGTGATTATGGTAGTGGAAAAACTTTTTTATTGCAGACGATAAAAGAACATGTTATGGCAAAAGGATTTGTTGTAGCAGATGCAGATTTATCCCCAGAAAGAAGTTTGGTTGGAACGGGTAACAAAAAGAAGGGATTGGCAACATATAGAGAGTTGATGAAAAACCTGTCAATTAAAACAAGTCCAGAAGGAGGAGCCTTAGCCCTTATCTTAGATAATTGGATTGACTCAATGTGGATGGAAGCTGCAAAAAGTATTAGTGGTGGTGTTTCAGGGTTAAATCTTGAAAAGATGGTCACTGATTCTATTTTAACTACTATTATGGATATGCAAGTAATGGTACATGGATATGATTTTTCAAATATGTTAATTATATATTGGAAGGCATATAAAGCAGGCGATATTGAAACAAAAGCAAAAGCATTAAGATGGTTAAGAGGGGAATACCAGCTAAAAAGAGATGCAAAGGAAGATTTGGGAATTAATAATATTATCAATGATGGTGACTGGTTTGACTATATAAAAATATGGTCCGAATTTTTTAAAAAGATAAATTATAATGGATTTTTAATCATGATTGATGAAATGATAAATATATATAGATATCGAAATTCGGCAACAAGATATAACAATTAT
>ULSU01012818.1_pt1 | contig 18982 bp, 17 predicted proteins | sample 1956941 | NCBI WGS metagenome assembly ULSU01 (sample SAMEA4835715, study PRJEB28245) | human gut metagenome | biome: gut microbiome; material: fecal sample | place: Denmark | collected 2008
GGCCAATTGGGCATTGGTATGGTTGGGCAATTTTGCCGGAGCATTAGCATTTGTAGGGCTCTTTGTCCTCGGAGCCGGAACCTTGGACGCAGCTCCTTGGCACGACGCTGCCACCGGATTGGCAGAGGCTAAAGTCTCGATGCCGTGGCTCACCGTATTCTGCCGTGCCGTCGGAGCCAATTGGTGCGTATGCTTGGCCGTATGGATGGCACTCGGAGCCGACACCCTTGGCCAAAAATGTCTGGCGTGCTGGATGCCTGTAGCCGCTTTCGTAGCTTTGGGATGGGAACACTGTATCGCCAATATGTTCTTCATCCCGGCGGGCATGGCCACAGGCGCCGATGTCTCGGTTGTACAGATGCTGTGCGACAACCTCGTACCGGCCACCTTGGGCAACATCGTCGGCGGCGCTTTGCTCGTAGGTTGCACATATACCCTATTGTTCAAGCCCAAACGCTGAGCCGCACGCACGTTCCCAAGCTGCAGTGGCAATACGCTACATCTATTGTCCTTCCGAATCGAATATCCGGAATAGAAATCGTTGTATCGGTCGATAAAACAGCCGACGCCGGAATACTCGTACTATCACGTACAGCAGGACATACACTCCGGCCACGGACAGATAGGCCCAATGAGAGGCCATTACCATTTCCAGCAATCGGACCACGCCGATGCCGATAAAAACAGCGACCATCAATATCAAGGTCATCGATACGGCAAAACAAGCCATCGCGCCAAGGATATCGCCGGTCCGCATAATGGCTCGTCGGCGTATCTCGGCACAGTGCTGACGCACCGTCAGACGTACGATTCGCGTTCCGATATTCAGTAAGGTTTGTATCATTTCATTAAGTATTAAGGGTATATTAACCATCCATAATTGTATTTGCAGCGCAACCTTCCACCTCCTTCGCACAAAGCCGCGGATGCACGGTCACCGATGGCCTATTGTTACAAAGCCCGTGCCGATACATCCGCGCTACTGTGCCAGGGACTGACAGCATTTAGCCGTCAGCTTCCGATAAGCCTTAGTCTTCGTCGTTGTCGGTGGCTTGGTCGCATTCGCAGCACTCCTGCTCGTCACACTTGCACGGACGGCAATGACGACGCATATACTCGCATATCGCGGCTCGTGTCTTTTTGCCGCAGCGGGGTGCAAACAGTAAACCTAAGGCTGCGCCGGCCAATGCGCCTACAGTGGCGGCAACCATTACATCTGAATTTTTCATTTTGTCGTGTGTTTGGTTAAACAATAAAGGTTTATAACTACGCAATCCGTCTGTATTGCGCCTTGTATATATACAACAACCTAAGGCCGGACTTTTGTTCGCCATACAGCACATAAAAAACCAAATCGACAATTTACCACCCTGTTTCCATTGTCCGGACACACAACCGGAATGACGCCATTTACTTAACGGCATCTCTCATGCAAATAATTATAAACCAGACAGATTGATTACTTGCCGCGACGGTAGCGCGCACGTAGCGAAAAGAACAGCAGGACTATGACTGCAACGGTCGCGGCAATTATCCCGAAATATTGCAATGCAGACATCTGTCCGGCAGCATAACGCGGATACCCGACAAATGCCATCGCGGCAAGGTATACCATCAATAATACGGGGACAACTTTGTATTTGGGCGGACGAGCGGACATCTGAGTATAATGATATTTTGCCTCGTAAATACTATTCGGCAGCAGTATCCGCCATTGAAGGTACATCATTCGACAGCACCCCGGCATCCGACTTTACATCCGCAGCGGCCTCCGTATCGGTATGTTCGGCAGCATCTTCGGAGACCTCCTCTTCGTGCACAATGTACGGCGAAGTGTACGGGTCGAAATGTCCTTCGCGCATATAGCGGTAAAGTTTGAGGCAAGCCCATGCGTCTATGGCGGCATATATCTGCTGTGCCGCGGTGAGCCGCGGTGCCTCCCAATTGGTCAGGCGCTGGGCCTTGCTAATGCGCTCGCCGAAAACAATGGCATAAATTTTCTGCAAGGATATATCCTCGATATGGAAAGTGCGTGCATAGTCTTGCAGATCCAAGAACCCTGCCGGATTGATTTCGCCACGCCGACGCAACGCGTTGTAATCGTCATGGACGCTAAGTCCCACTTTAATGATTTCCGGGTCTTCGAGCAACGATTTGGCCGCGTCAAATATCCCCGGCATGTTAAGACGAAATAGATAGCAGTGCGCACCGGACGACAATTGGAGTAGTGCCACCTTGTTCATATGTCCGCGACGGAACGATGGGCGTGTCTCGGTGTCAAATCCTATATGCGTACAATTTCGCAAGGCACGCAGAGCGATACGTGCCTTGGCCACCGAATCGATGACAGTGACAGCCTCGATGCCTCCGGGATACTCTACTGCGTCCATCGAGGCTACTGTCTCCTTACTTATCGATATTATAGGAATTTCTCCGGTCATTTTTACGGGCACAAAATTACGCATTTTTTTGCATAGTGCCAATGCCCCAACGCGAAAAGACATATCTTACGCGCATTATCCGGCATTATCCCCAAATAATCTCCTTTCTCGGTTTCCCTTCCCCGGCTTTTTGATTGTCGTAAAGTATTATACCCGAGATTGCTTATACGCCGAAAAAAAATCGACGACTACACACCCAAGGTATGAGTCGCCGACTGTATGTCGCATCTAAACCGGGCGTTATAAATAGCCCGAGTCAAACATGATTACTTATTGCTACCGTCTTCGATGGTGCAGACGCTGACACGGTTCCAGCTCTCCTCGGAGAACATATTGCCGATGCCTTCGCCTTGTGCACTGATGCGGTTGGCGTTGATCTTATACTTGTTAATGAGGGCATCCTTCACAGCCTGTGCGCGTGCATTGGCAAGACGGATGTTGATTTCCTCGGAACCGTCGGGCGAAGCGTAACCCTTGATGTCAACCTTGGCATCTTTGTGGTTCTTCAGGTAGGAAGCTACCATCTCGACATTGGGCTGCTGGTCGGCAGTGATGGCGGACGAACCTATGCGGAAGAATACGAGACGTACGCTGTTGAGGATATTGGTTTCTTCCTTGACTTGAACTACCTCGGGCTTGCGGTTCTTGCAAGCTGCCAGTTCGTTAGCAAGGCCATTGGCTTTAGCTTCCCATGCGGCGGCATTGGCGTTGCAGTCGTTAAGCTGACCACGAAGTTCATTGATTTGTCCGTTGAGGGCATCGATTTCGGCTTGGTCGAAGGGTTTAACACAAGTGAAGCCGGGGCCGAAGTGGTATGTCACACCTGCTTGAAGGTTGAATACGGCGCGATTGGCATCATAGTATGTGGTACTCTGCGAACCATTTCCATCCATGTTCCAAGAAATGCTGGGCTGGAGAGAAATGGTTACCTTCTCCGAAACATTGAAGTTAAAATTCAAGCCGACCTTGGTTACAAAGTAGTTGTTGTCAGGACGGTATACCAGACGTTCTGCTTCTATATAGCTGGTATTGAAGTTGTGTCCCCAACCGGCACCGGCAAGAGCCTCGATGGTGAAGGGGCGAGTTTCGCACTTGTAACCGCCAAAGAAGTTGAAAAGATCAACTTTGCCATAGACACCTACATACGAGTTGTCGAAAGCAGTGCGAGAGTGTATTTCCTGTGTCCAGGAAGAGGTATTGACGCCGAACTGGCCTTCAACACCGAGTGCGAAAGAGGGTGTAATCTGCTTGTCAATGTGCAGACCTACCAAGCCGCGCATGTTGGGAAAGAAGGAATAGTTCTTCAACGGGGTGGTGACACCGCCATCAAGTCCTATCGACCAATTGTCAAAGAATTTGGGGGACTCAACTGCTTGAGCCTGTGCTGACATTGCACCTAGTGCAATAGCAGCCAAAAGAATAATCTTTTTCATATTGATAGATGATAACATTATGTTGCTATTCTCTGCAAAGGTATGCCTTTTTGTTATTATAGCACACTCTTTTTTACTTAATATTTTTTAATTCGCAAGTAAAAGTCTCTTTAACTTCAACATTTGCATCGTTTCACTGTTAATTTTCGCTCACGAATGTTTTAAAAGCAAAAGGCAATAACCGTGCCAAAAGTTCAACATTCTCTTTTACACGACCTATCGCAAAGCGCTAGATCTGCATTGCAGCCACCTCGGCAAATGCCTCGGCGATGTGTTGTATATCCCGACCGGAGATAGAGGCGTTGAGCGACAAGCGAAGCCGCTCGGTGCCCGGCGGCACGGTGGGCACCCTTATAGGAAGACACAGCACCCCTCGGAGTTTCAGTGCCTTGGACAGTCTGACGGCGCGTGCCGCATCTCCTATTATTATAGGGATAATGTGCGATGGTGACACTTCGTGCATAGCCAGACCGGAGGCATTGACAGCGGAAGCCACGTCCCGGCACACTGATTCGAGATGACGACGACTGTCCTCCATGTCTACCGACCGACGTATGACATAGGCACTCCATCGAGCTGACAGGGGCGGCAGAGCAGTGGAGAAAACCAACGAACGCGCAGCATTGACCATATACTCGCGCAACGTTTCCGAAAGAATGGCATAGGCACCTTGCGAGGCCAAGGCCTTACCCAACGTGCCCACAAGTATGTCTACATCGTCAAGATACGGCACGGCCAATCCCAGCCCTCGAGGACCGCACACGCCCACTGCATGTGCTTCGTCTATATAAAGCAATGCATTGGAGTGCAAGCGTTTGGATGCCACCAACGCAGCAATATCAGAGCGGTCACCATCCATGGAGAACACGGATTCGGAGACGATGAGCACACGTGCATACTCTCCGCCGAATTTACGTAAAAGCATCTCTAAATGCCCGTAATCGTTGTGAGCATAACGCATAAATCGGGCGCCACTTAGCCGCATTCCATCGATAATAGAAGCGTGCACCAAGCGGTCGGCAAGTATCAGCGTATGCTTGTCGCCCAAGGCGGCAATCATTCCCGTATTGGCGTGGTAGCCACTATTGAACAATAACGCAGGCTTACCATACAGCCCGGCCAACAGTTCTTCCAACTCTTCATACTGACGCTGGTGCGTAGCCAGTAGACGTGAGGCACTGGCCGTGAGCATAAAATCTTCATCATCAAGGCTTTCCCGAAAACTGCGTCGCAATTTGACATCCCCGGCAATGCCGAGGTAGTCGTTGGACGTCAAATCGAGGACGTCTTCGCCTGTCGCAGCGGTGTCATGCGGGATAGTCCGCAGGTTGCCGCTGTCTGCAAGGTGTTGCAAGGTCTTTTCTATCGTCTTCACGGCAAAACGTTTACGGTAAAGTCCTCACAATGTCCACCATAGTATCCGTAAGGAAAGCCAATTGAGTATCCTCAATCACGTATGGCGGCATGACGTAAACATTGCGTCCGAAGGGACGTATCCACACGCCACGCTCGACGCATATCTTCTGAAACTCGCCGACGTCCACAGGGTTACACATTTCGATGACCCCTATGGCACCCAATGTGCGCACATCGGAGACATTGGACAGAGTACGCGCGGGTGCAAGATGACAAGAGATAATCTCGTTGATTCGAGCTATACGTGCATGCATGTCCTGACTATTGAGAAGACGCAGCGAGGCCACGGCAATGGCACAGGCCAATGGATTACCCATAAACGTGGGCCCGTGCATCAGCACTCCGGCTTCACCGCGACTGATGGTGTCGGCCACATCCTTCGTAGTAAGCACGGCACTCATAGTAAGATAGCCGGCAGTCAGCCCCTTGCCTATACACATAATATCCGGTACAACTCCGGCATATTCCGAGGCAAAGAAGCGTCCGGTGCGCCAGAATCCGGTGGCAATTTCGTCAAAAATGAGGTACACGCCATACCTATCACAAAGTTTGCGTGCCTGACGCAGATATTCGGGATGGTAAAACCACATACCACCGGCACCCTGAACGATAGGTTCGAGTATGAGTGCAGCGATCTCGTTGTGGTGTTCTTCGAACACCTTTTGCAATGGTTGGATGTCGCAGGCGTCCCATTCGCCGTCAAAGCGCGATTTGGGCGATGGCACGAAATAGCGTATAGGCAGCGATGTACCGAAAGCAGTATGCATTCCGGTGACCGGGTCGCACACGCTCATGGCATTCCAAGTATCTCCATGATAGCCGCGGCGTATGGTCACAAAATTGGTCTTGCCGTGATCGCCGCTGCGCGATATGGCGGCCTGTACGGCCATCTTCATAGCCACTTCCAAAGCCACGCTGCCGCTATCGGCATAGAATATATTGTTCATACCCTCGGGTGCAACTTTCAAGAGCATCTTGCCCAGCGTGATGGCCGGGTCGTGTGTCAGGCCGCCGAACATTACATGGCTCATATGAGAAAGCTGCTCGGTAGCAGCGGCATTTATTACCGGATTGTTATATCCGTGAATGGCGCACCACCACGAAGACATTCCGTCCACAAGTTCGGTGCCGTCAGACAGCGTGATGACGCATCCGTTGGCATGGTCTACCTTGTAGGTAGGCAGAGGATCTATGGTCGAAGTATACGGATGCCATAGGTGAAGGCGATCCCAGTCGCTATGTACTGAAGACTCGCCCGAAGTGTATGTTGTCATATTCTATATTGCCCTCATGGGCTGAATTATTGTGCCGTAAATTTTATGCGTCCGGAAATAAAAGTCCGAATGTCAAAATGTATATCCCAGACGGAACGAGAAAGCAAGGTTGTGGACATTCACATCAAGCACGCCATAATTGCGTGCCACGTCCCTAAAGCCGTAGCGCATGACAGCCTTGAGCGTCCAATGGCGCAAGTACTGCAATCCGGTGGAGAGGTGTATGCCGACATCATTACGGCCGATGCCGTTGAGTATCGGCGTGTCAGCGTTGTAATACGCATGGTCGTACCGAGTGCGAGTCACCTGCTGCTGCCCCAACTGATTGACCGCCGCAGTATAGGATGTAATGCGAGTACGGCCGCCGGTGCCGAAGCTGAGGTACATGCCGCCCTCGTTTGTCCAGATGATACGCGACCCCAAATTGAAGCGTAGAGACACGTATATCGGAATTTCGAAAGCTCGGTATGTATTACGACAATATGATGTACTGAACGTATTGGGCTCGGAATTGATGACAGTCATTGCCCACGAGTTGTTGCTGATTACGAAATCGGCACCGGTACCTATAGCTATATAGCGACGCAAAGGCACTTCGACAGTTGCGCCAAAGGCACTTTGCAGCCCTGAGGAGAGATGGAAGTCTGCACATCCGGGCACGGCGGAAGCATAGTTTTGGATTTGGGTGGAGACTCCCAACCCGACATGTACGCCTATATCCAAAGGCTTGGAAGGACGTGACGTATCCATAAATGGATAGCGGTCCTCAGCGAACGCAATGTTTGACCGGCACAACGCCGCAACGGCCAACAGGGAGATTGCGATGAATTTGCGTATTATCATATCTGTTGATTTTATCGTATGTGGATTTATATTCGGCTGGTAGGCTGTCCTCCGCTACGCATACGTTCTTCCTCGACAGTGGCGCGAGCCGAATGTGCATGTCTGAACGGATCCTCGGCTGCGCCGCCTATCCCGTGGTCGCCCATGGCTGCCGCATCAATACGGCGCGACAAGTCATCGCCCTCACGCTGCCCCTCCGGTTTCACCTTCACCTTCATTTGGTCAAAACCGCGTCCGTAGACGCCGTTGACCTTGCCTTGTGTAATAAAAGCATTACCATCGACAGACTTGACAATGCGGAAAATGGTGACCGACTCTATTTTGCGGCATACGACAAGTAGCATCTTCACCGGCGACTTACTATACCAACCCATGGCATCCACCACAGTACACCCGCGGTGGGCATCGTTGTTGATGGCCGTGGCAATCTCGCTCCACCGTGGCGATATTATCGTAAATTGCACTGCCTGGCGGTTGGTATTGATTACCATATCGGCTACATACGAAATAATGCCGGTAACCATAAGGCCGTATATCACCTTGTTGAGGTCGTGGAACAGGAAGTAGGACGATGATATGATAAAAAAATCGGTGCACAACATCGTACGGCCTATTGTCACATTAGAGCGCTTGGAAACCATGGCAGCTACGATATCGGTACCGCCGGAAGACCCGTTGTGCACAAAAGTAATGCCTATAGCCACGCCTATGATGATGGCTCCAACGGCAATACTCATCGCCGGACTTTGGACCAAAGGCCCATGTACAGCGACAATACGTTCAAAGATTGGCTGGAACAGGCCCACCCACAGCGAAATCATAGTGGTGCCGTAAATGGTCCCTACAACAAATTTGCGTCCCACTATACGGTAGGCGACTGCGAGGAGAGCAAGATTGCACAGATACTGCGTGATTGCCACAGGTATGCCGGTGCTGAAATACACAAGAGTACCCACACCGGCAAGGCCACCTATGACGACCTTGTGCGGCAGTATAAAAGCCGTGAAGCCAAAAGCATACAGCGCCATTCCAAAGGTAATGAAGAAGTAATCCCTTGAATTGCGCCAAAGATTGTCGCGCGAAAGTGCCATGGTGTTATATTTTTTTTCGAGTTATAAAACTACATTGTCAGATGTACATATGTGTCATTTGCACAGGTTGAGGTAGTCTTCAAGCCCCAAGACAATCTTTTCGGCAACCTGACGGCGAAAGGCCGGGTCGGCAAGGCGCTGTTCATCCTCGGGAGAGGTCATGAACATTCCCTCGACAAGTATATTGGGGCAAAATGTGGGCGCATTGAGCGAGAAATTGAAGTTGCCGACAACGCCAAAGAGGTCAAGCCCCGTCTGCGTCAGACGCCGTGCAACACACATCGCCAAATCACGGTTAAAAGCATGCTTGTACAACACTGCAGTTCCGGAAACTTTATAGCTGCCGGCGGCATTATTATGCACGCTCACAGCCAAGTCGATATTGCCTTCGCGCCATATCTCCTTGCGACGCGACATCGATGGTCCGTCATCTTCGTAACGAGTCAAGACGGTGCTTGCCCCGCGCTTATGCAGCAAGTCGCGCACACGCATAACGATATCGAGGTTTACATCTTTTTCGAGCAACCCTGACGGAGAAATAGCACCCGGATTCTCGCCGCCATGTCCGGCATCCAGCCCTATAGTCATTCCCTTGAGTGTCAGCTCCGGACGATGACGCACACTAATACGCAAGGTGCTGCCGATGCCGTCATATCCTACTGTATACCCCCACACATGCGAAGTCTTCAGATATATATACACCCGATATGTGTCCTCTCCTACTTGACGGAAGTCGGTATGATCTATGATTCCGAGGTCAAGCGTGCGCTGCGTTATCCAGTTGGAATTGTCCGTGGCACCAAAGATATCAACGACAATAGCCGATGGGGAACTCTCCGTACTATACCGGTAGGCCAAACGCCTCGGCAAGCCAATGGTTACATCATCCGTACGTCCGGTGTTGACAATGCTCCATGATTCGGTATTAACGACACCGGTAGGCGTTGCCATGTCTGCCGGGCGGGTCAATCGCTTGGGTATATATGCAATGCGGTCAGAAGCCAAACGCACACAGTACAAACTGCCCTTAGTGCCTATGACCTCCAGAACAATCTCCGGGTCTATAAATCCCATCTTCGAGCCGCCGAGACGGTCATCGCCGCTGCCATATTGCAGGAATGCATCTTCAAGTGTCACCACCCGGCGAGGCGAGGCAAACATCATCACCGGAGCTTCATCTTCTGTAGCTGACCGGAACTCCGCCTGGGATTTTTCGGCGCGGAAGCATTGCTGTGTGTGCATCGCGCTGGCTCCATCCGAGGTTACGGCCTCCACGCAAATATCGTTAGCTCCGAGCGAAAGGTCCACGGTGGTCGCAAAGGTGCCGGTTTTGTATACTTTCACTGCAATGCCATTGACCGTCACGAATGCTCCGGGGTCGGTAACTCCGACTATTTCGGCAGTGGCGCGAGTCACGGTGTCACGCGGAGACTCGACTATGCGCAACGCCGGAACACTTCGCGCAGTGGCAGCTTGTCCCAACATAATGATTGTGGCTGCAACCAAAAGTAGTTTGTTCATATTGCAATTAATAGTGACACACCGCTACGGATGCATCTCGGTTAGGCCGTGTACAGGTAGCGCTTGATTGAGCGCTTGGGCGTCTTTTCAAACTCTTCAGGCATAATCACCACCGAGTCTATGCGCTCGAAAGGCGCCAATGTCCCGTTGAGCTTGACACGTGCGGCATCAAAAAGCTTGAAGCGCTCGTCTTCGTCCATGATATTGTCGCGTTCGAGTGCGTCCGCATCGGGCACCACAAGTACTTGCAAGTGACCGTCGCGCTCGACAACGAGGCTTTCGAGAACATAAGGCAACGCGTTGACACGGTCTTCTATGGCCTCGGGATATATGTTTTGGCCGCTGGGACCGAGTATCATGGTCTTGTAACGTCCACAGATACGAATAGTGCCGCCGTCGTGGTCCACGGTACCCATATCGCCGGTATGCAGCCACCCGTCTTCGCTGATGGCATCGGCGGTTAAGCCTGATTCTTTATAGTAGCCCTGCATGACATTGCGACCGCGCACAAGAATCTCGCCGGGTATATTCTCAGGATCTTCGCTGTTGATGGCCACTTCCATAATGCCGTCAAGAACATGGCCGCTGGAAGCCGGGCTGAAATGTCGCCATGGAGTGTGCGAAATCAGCGGCGCACATTCGGTCATGCCATAGCCGACTGTGAACGGAAAACGTATGCGATGCAGAAAAGCCTCGACTTCGCGGCTTATGGGCGCTCCACCGACAATAACCTCCTCGAATTCGCCGCCAAAAGCCTTGACCAGACGCTGACGTATCAGTCGGTATATGGTTAAACGCAACCCGGGCACGGCCAAGGCCACGCGAATATGCCGCTTCTGGAGCACAGGGACTATCATGCGGCGGTAAATTTTTTCGAGAATAAGCGGCACGCATAGTATCAACGACGGGCGCACTTCCGCAAAAGCCTGCAGTAATATGCGCGGCGACGGGGTCTTGCCCACCAATGTGATATGGGTTCCGACGGCCAGAGGCACAACCATATCGAAGGCACAACCATAGGCATGAGCCAAAGGCAGGAACGACAGCGCACGAGAGTTACGGTAATGCAGCTTGGAACGCACTCCGTAGGCCAAATTGCCGGCCAGATTGTCCAACGAAAGCATCACTCCCTTGCTGAAACCCGTTGTTCCGGATGTGTAATTAATGATTGCTGTATGGTCGGCCGGTATGGACAGGTCATACTTGATGTCTTGCGGTCCGAAAGAACCGTGATAAGCATTCTCGAACTCGGTATCCAATGCCGCAGCAGCATCTGCAGCATCTGAGTATCCATCCACCTTGCGGCTGTTGGCAAGGCTATAGCTTTCCAACAAGAAAACAGCACAAAGTCCGGGCATAGCCTCGAAGTCCAAATGCTTATATATGTTCTCGGCCGCAAAAAGCACTCGCGACTCCGAGTGCGTAACTATGTGCTGTATGTCATCATGCGAAAAGTCGTGCAAAATCGGCACAATGGTGGCACCATAAGTCACTGCAGCCATAAACACGACTACCCAGGACGCACTATTGCGCCCTACCAGAGCTATCTTGTCGCCACGGCGTATCCCGATGTGTTTCATCAGCAGGTGAAGTCGCGCTATCTGTGCCGCCATGTCTCCGTAAGTGAGCGCACCGCGACTTTCGCCGTAGTCAGTCAATGCCGGCAAGTCGAAATTGTCTCGCCAAGCATTCTGATATAATTCTATGACATTGTCAAAATGCATAGAGGATGTATCTTGTGTATCGCTTCGCATGGTATGCGTTTTGGGTAATATATAATGATGTGGCATAAGACACAATAAAGCGCCAAACCGCCACAATAGTTCTAAATTATTTCTTGTCTAGAGCAGCGATTACGCGTTCAAAGACTTGGTCGACAGTGCCGTCGCCCTTTATGGGCACATACACACCCTCGCCGACATAATAATCGCGCAGGGGTTGTGTCTGCTTATGGTACACAGCCAGACGCTTGCGTATAGTCTCGGGATTGTCATCGCTGCGTCCCGACTCTTTGCCCCTAAGCACCATACGCTCCATAAGCTGGTCCTCGGGCACTTCAAGCCCTATGACAGCATGTATTTTCTGACCGCGACGCTTCATCATATCTTTGAGAGCCAGGGCTTGAGGTATCGTGCGTGGGAAACCGTCAAAGATGACGCCTTCGGCTGTCTTGTCGGGGTTGTTGTCAAGTTCATGCTCGAGTACACGAAGCATCAATTCGTCCGGGATAAGCTGTCCTTGCGAAATATAGCTGTCGGCAGTGCGGCCCAATTCGGTGCCGCGTGCGATATGGTCGCGAAGGACCTCACCCGTCGAAATGTGATGCAAATGGTAGCGGTCTATGAGTTTTTCGCTTTGGGTCCCCTTACCGCTGCCGGGTGCCCCGAAAATTACAAGATTCAGCATTGTCGATTAAGCATGGTTTTTGCGACCCGCAACGCATGGCTCACAGGCACTGTCGCATGGTCGGAGTGAAGGCCCCTTTATGGAGCCGCTTTTTCAGTCAGCGAACTGGCTCTTTAGTACGTATATATCTTGAAGATTACGTGCAAGTCCGTCAAGATCCAATCCGAAGCCTATGATAAACTTCTTTGGTATCGAGAATCCCACGTAGTCCGGGTGCACGTCTCGTTCGAGCGCATCAGGCTTGAACAGCAGCGTAGCCACCTTGATTTCTGCAGGTTCGTGTGCACGTAGATCCTTGACCAAGTTATCTATAGTGTTGCCGGTGTCTACAATGTCCTCTACTACGATAACAGTACGACCCTTGATGTCTTCGCACAGGCCCAAGACCTCCTTAACAGTTCCGGTGCTGGATGTTCCGCTATAGCTTTGCAAACGAATAAAGCCTATCTCGGCATCGCCCTCAAAGGCGCGGAAAAGATCGCTGGCAAAAGGAAAAGCCCCGTTCAGCACACAGACGAACAAGGGCGTTTTTCCTGCGCAATCGCGCGTTATATCCTTTCCCAGCTCTTGTATTCGGGCGGAGATCTGGTCTCTGGTGATGTAGGGCTCGAATGTCAGCCCCTGGTATGTCACTTCGTTCATAGATGATGCGTGAGCGTATATGTAAAATTTGGGCAAAGTTAAGGATTTTTCAGCAAAGAGACAAGGACTAACGCCTTTTATACCTGTTAAATTTTTGCGACCACGCCTGAAAATCCGGATATGATGACGACTTACGCTTATTTCGGTGGACATGGTATTGACCGAGGTCGACAAACACAGCACGCCGTACCCGTTTTAGCTCGGGCACGGCGTGGTATTTGGAAGTGTTTATGTCGATTATCAGGCGAGGAAGCCCAGGAGGACACCGGCTGCAACAGCCGAACCGATTACACCGGCGACGTTGGGGCCCATAGCGTGCATCAGCAGATAGTTCTGCGGATCGTATTCCAAGCCGAGGTTATTGGAAATACGTGCACTCATAGGCACGGCGCTCACGCCGGCATTGCCGATGAGAGGATTGATTTTCTTGCTCTTGGGAAGGAAGAGATTGAAAAGCTTGACAAAGAGCACGCCGCTGGAGCTGGCAATGACAAAGGCCATAAAACCGAGGAAGAAGATGCCCACAGTTTCGATGGTGAGAAATTGCGAAGCCTGAGTGGAGGCGCCCACTGTCATACCGAGCAGAATTGTCACGATGTCAGTCATGGCGTTGCTGGCAGTCTTGGCCAGGCGTGTGGTGACACCGCATTCGCGCAGCAGGTTACCGAAGAAGAGCATTCCCAACAGGGGAAGTGCGGAGGGCACAACGAAGCAGGTCAGAAGCATTCCAACGATAGGGAAGATAATCTTCTCGTTCTGCGAGACGGCACGCGCGGGCTTCATGCGGATGAGGCGCTCTTTCTTGGTGGTGAATAAGCGCATCAACGGCGGCTGTATTACCGGCACAAGTGCCATGTACGAGTATGCCGATACGGCAATAGCTCCCATCAGGTTGGGGGCAAGTTTGCTGGACATGAATATGGCCGTGGGGCCGTCGGCGCCGCCAATTATGGCGATGGCTCCGGCCTGGTCAGCCGCAAATCCCAAAGCAAGGGCTACCATATAGGCACCGAAGATACCGAACTGGGCAGCTGCGCCGATAAGCATCAGCTTGGGGTTGGCGATAAGCGCGGAAAAGTCGGTCATGGCACCGATGCCGAGGAAAATCAGCGGAGGATACCAACCGGCTTTTACGCCGTTGTACAAGATATTGAGTACGGATCCTTCTTCATAGATGCCGATTTCGAGACCGGCACCGGTATTGAAGGGGATATTACCTATGAGTATGCCGAAGCCTATGGGCACGAGCAACAAGGGCTCGAAGTTCTTCTTAATGGCTAACCATATAAAGAACAGTCCGACGGCAAGCATGACAAAGTTGCCAATTTCGGCATTGGCAAAACCTGTCAGTTCCCAGAACTGGCTCAGGTTGTTGGACAGAAAGTCACCGAACATTTTTCAGAAATTGTAATGAATGTTGTTGAGTGCGTATTAAACCTTTCTGTCGATTACTCGATGGTGACCAATGTGTGACCTTCGAGTACGCTGTCGCCTACATTGACATCGATGGAAGTGACCTTGCCGTCGCGTCCGGCATGGATAGCGTTCTCCATCTTCATGGCTTCAAGGGAAATGACGGTGTCGGACGCTTTGACAGTATCACCTACCTTAACGAGGACGCTCATGATGACGCCGGGCAGGGGTGACTTGACAGTGTACTTGCCCGTGGCAGCCGGAGCGGCTTTAATCACTTTTTCGCCCGTGGCGGTACGGGGTGCGGCTGTGGGACGGGGTGCAACGACCGCCTTGGTTTCGGGAGCCTTATCAAACTCTACCTTGTAGGGGGTGCCGTTGACCTCGACTTGCGCAATATTGCCTTCGATGTCGCCGATGGCAACATTATATGTGCTGCCGTTGATTTTATACTTGTATTTTTTCATTGTTTCGTACAGTATGTTTGGTTGTGTTCCGGGTTATTTGTGGGGGTATTCGCGCAGGCCGTAGATTTTCGAGCTCCAGGGCGAATAGGCGCGTTTGACCTTATTGATGGTGAGGATGGCGCTTTCCTTGTCGTGCACGTCAAGGTGTTCGTGCAGGGCCATAACTATGGCTGCGATGGCTTCGCCGCTGTCAAGGTCCTTGCGGTCGATTTCGACTACTTCGACACCCTTGGCACATGCCTTCTTGCTGCGTGCAAGGTATTTGCTGATGGTGCCTATACCTACAAAGCAGAGGCTGAGCACAAACAGGGCTGTGAACACGATGCCCATGGCCATAATTGTCATCAGGAAGCCGAAGCCATCTTTTTCGGCGAACATTTCGACTTTGGGATTCTTGTCTTTGATGACGTTGGCGCTCGAAGGCGTGATATAGTCATCGGGGCCACCGTCACGCACTTGCCATACGCCTGCACCATCTTCGCTGCGGGCATACGAATATCCGGCCAAAAGACCGGCGGGAATGGTCACCGAGTCAACAAGGGTCTTGCGGTCGCTATCATACAGTCCAATCCAATTGTCCTGTCCTTGTACGAGAGTGAAACTCGTATGGAAAGTTCCCTTATTGGGATTGTTATCGGCCCAAAATACGACATGCTGGCGCTTGGAAATGCGAGTTTTGACATCTCCTAAGGGTATGGGATATTTTGTGGGATTGTTTTTGTCGTTGGTGAGATACATGCTGGATATCTCCAATGGTGCGAAGTTGGCGTTGAACAGCTCTATCCAAGCATGGTGTTCGCCGTAATCGTCAACAATGGAGGTGTCGTTGACGATCATGACCTCGTTGATACGCAAGGACTTGCGATCCTGGGCCTGTGTCGCCACAGCCATTGCAGCCACCAGCACTATCACCAACAGTGTTATCGAACGTTTCATGTGCGTTGTCTTCTGTATTGTCTGGGTGGGTTATAGAGGAATGTTGCCGTGCTTCTTGGCGGGATTGACGACTTTCTTGGTGGCAAGCTGCTGAAGTGCACGGATGACGCGGAATCGGGTGTTACGCGGCTCGATGACATCGTCGATGTATCCATACTTTGCAGCATTGTAGGGATTACAGAACAACTTGTTGTATTCTGCTTCCTTCTCGGCGAGTACGGCCTTGGGATCTTCGGCTGCCTTGGCTTCCTTTGCATAGAGGACTTCCACGGCGCCGGCACCGCCCATGACGGCAATTTCGGCTGTAGGCCAAGCGTAGTTCATGTCACCACGAAGTTGCTTGCAGGACATCACAATATGACTGCCGCCGTAGCTCTTACGCAGGGTGACGGTAACTTTGGGCACTGTAGCCTCGCCATAGGCATAGAGCAGCTTAGCACCGTGAAGGATGACGGCGTTATATTCTTGCCCGGTGCCGGGGAGGAATCCGGGGACATCCACCAGTGTCACCAAGGGAATGTTGAAGGCGTCACAGAAGCGTACAAAGCGTGCACCCTTACGCGAAGCGTTGCAGTCAAGCACGCCGGCGAGGTATTTGGGTTGGTTGGCCACTATGCCGACGCTCTGCCCGTTGAAGCGCGCAAAGCCTACGATGATGTTCTTGGCGTAATCGCGCTGTACTTCGAGGAATTCACCGTTGTCGACAATAGCACCGATGACTTCGTACATGTCATACGGACGGTTGGCGCTGTCGGGAATAATTTCGTTGAGGCTGTCTTCGAGGCGGTCGATGGGGTCGTTGCATTCGGCCAAGGGAGCCTCTTCGAGGTTGTTTTGAGGTATGTAGGAGAAGAGCTTGCGGATGATGCGGATGGCGTCCTCGCCGTCTTCAGCTGCGAAGTGGCATACACCACTCTTCTGCGAGTGCACCATTGCGCCGCCGAGGTCTTCTTGCGAAACATCTTCGCCGGTAACGGTCTTCACCACCTTGGGGCCGGTGAGGAACATATACGAAATACCTTTGGCCATGATAGTGAAGTCGGTGAGTGCGGGCGAGTATACGGCACCGCCGGCGCAGGGGCCGAGAATGGCGCTAATTTGGGGGATGACACCGGAAGCCATGATGTTGCGCTGGAAGATTTCGGCATATCCGGCCAAAGCATTGATACCTTCCTGGATACGTGCGCCGCCCGAGTCGTTAAGGCCGATGACGGGGGCACCCATCTTCATGGCCATGTCCATGATCTTGCATATCTTCAGTGCCATAGTCTCGGACAGCGAGCCGCCGAAGACGGTGAAGTCCTGTGCAAAGACGTACACCAAGCGACCTTCGATGGTGCCGTATCCGGTCACAACGCCATCGCCAAGGAATGATTTCTTTTCTTGTCCGAAGTTGGTGCAACGATGGCGCACAAACATATCGAGTTCTTCGAACGAGCCTTCATCGACAAGCTGTGCGATGCGCTCGCGAGCTGTATATTTGCCGCGTTCGTGCTGTTTGTCTATCTGTTTTTGACCGCCACCGAGGCGTGCTTCGGCGCGTAGCTCGATAAGCTCTTGCACCTTTTGGAGTTGGCTGCTCATATCAGTAATGAATTACGTTATGGGATATATGTATCGGCTCTCGCCATTATTTTTTCTTGGGGTCTTCGCACAGTTCGACCAGTGTGCCCACGGTGCTCTTGGGGTGCAAGAAGGCGATATTGAGGCCTTCGGCGCCTTTGCGCGGAGCTTTGTCGATGACGCGAGCGCCTTTTTCCTGAACTTCGTCGAGCGCTGCCTGTACGCCGCTCTCGACTGCAAAAGCGATGTGCTGGATGCCGCCACGGCCGCCATTGTTGGCGATGAACTTGCTGATGGCGCTGTCTTCGGCTGTGCCTTCGAGGAGTTCGAGCTTGGTCTGACCTACGCGGAAGAAGGCTGTGCGTACTTTCTGGTCGGGTACTTCTTCAATGGCAAAGCATTTGAAGCCTAAGATGTTTTCGTAGAAAGGAATGGCCTCGTCAAGCGATGGAACGGCGATGCCGATGTGTTCGATGTGGGAAATGTCCATGGTTATATGGTTTCTTTTATTGATGAAATATATGGTTGTTTCTTAGTTATTCTTTGTTTGCTGCGGTATTGTCTGTTTCGCTGCCGGTGTCAGGCACGCCGGCAAGTGCGGGGTCAATCATGATGCGACCGCAGTACTCGCAAACTATGACTTTCTTGTGCATGCGTATTTCCATTTGTTTTTGGGGCGGGATACGGTTGAAGCAGCCGCCACAGGCATTGCGTTGGATGTACACGATACCGAGGCCGTTACGAGCATTTTTGCGGATACGCTTGAAAGCTGCAAGTGTGCGTTCGTCTATCTGGGGCTCAAGGGCTTTGGCCTTATCTCGCAGGGTGTCTTCTTCCTGGCGCGTCTCGGATACAATCTCGGACAATTCGGCCTTTTTCTCGGAAAGTATGTGTTCGTTATCGGCCAAACTTTCGCGAGTGGCTGCGATGTCGGCGTTTTTGTTCTCGATCTGACGCGAATATTCGTTGATGTGCTTGTCGGCAAGTTCGATCTCAAGATTTTGGAAATCAATCTCCTTGGTCAGCAAATCAAATTCGCGGTTGTTGCGCACGTTGTTGATTTGGTCCTGATAGCGGGCGATGAGCGCTTCGCAGTTTTCTATCTTGGCTTTTTCGGCGCTAAGGTTGCGTTTGAGCTCGGCAATCTCGGCAGTGTAATTGTCAATGCGGGTGTTGAGGCCTGCGATACTGTCTTCGAGGTCCTTGACTTCGAGGGGTAGTTCGCCGCGGATAGTCTTGATACGGTCTATTTCGCTCAGAACGGTTTGCAACTGGTAGAGCGATTTGAGACGCTGTTCGACAGTGTTTGCGGCGGCTTCTTTTTTGGTGTCGTTTGCCATTGTCTATATGTATTTTACTGGATTTTTTTCTACCGATGATTTGAATAGTGCAAAGGTAGGGAATTTTTGGCTTATTGCGTTATAAAATATGTCTTTTGTGCATAGTTCGGTCTCGTGGTGGCCGGCGTCTATGAGCAGTATTTTGTCGCCATAGTCCACGAAGTCGTGGTAGCGGATGTCGGCAGTGACATACGCC
>ULSU01055635.1_pt1 | contig 18621 bp, 18 predicted proteins | sample 1956941 | NCBI WGS metagenome assembly ULSU01 (sample SAMEA4835715, study PRJEB28245) | human gut metagenome | biome: gut microbiome; material: fecal sample | place: Denmark | collected 2008
TATCCTTCGCATCAAACCATCAATTCCGTAATTATGAAGTTTGACAAAATCATATTGTTGGGCGCAGCCATATTGGCGGCATCTCCGCTGCCGTTGGAAGCCAAAAGCCGCAAGGGAAAAGGCGACGTGACTGTGGCGGTCTTCTCGCTCAACGATTTTCATGGCGGTTTCGTCCGCAACGACTATAAGAACATCCCTGGGGCCCCTGCCGTTTGGCAGACGCTCGACTCCCTCAAAAGCGTTTATCCCTACAACGTGACCGTTGCTGCGGGCGACAATTTCGGCGGTAGTTTCTTCTATGCCGCCACGAAGGGCGTGTTGCTCCCTGTGTTCTACAACGATTTAGGCATCCGCCTCTCGGCCCTCGGCAACCATGAGTTTGACGACGGCCAGAAAGCCCTTGCCCAGAAATGGCAGGGTGCTCCGCTCCGTCCTGCGGGATGGAATCTCTCCTATGTCTGTGCCAACGTGCGCAACGCCTCAGGGGAGATTCCCGCCTTCGCACAGCCCTTTGCCAGTGCGGAAATCCCCATCGGCAAAGGTAAGAGCGTGAAGGTCGGCTTCGTCGGGCTGCTGGCGTCGTCAACGCCCTCGCAGGCCAGCAAGTCGAAAATTGCGGGACTGACATTCGATGGTCGGTACACCGCCGTGCTCGACAGCGTGAAACGCCTTCCGGGCTATTCTTCTACCGTCGGCAATGCCGACCTCCGTCTGTTGCTCACCCACATCGGTTCGCGGATGAGTGACGGACAGCCTGCGTGGGACGACAAGGACGCTGCGAATTTGCAGCTTCTCGACGACCCCACATGGAACGGCATTCTCTCGTCCCATAGTCATCAGCCAGTGTGTGGCACCATCAATGCGTGCCATTATCCCATCGTGCAAGGCAAATGGCACGGGGAATACATCAGTGTGCTGAAGGCAACCATCAATCTCAAAAAGCGCAAGGTGAAGAAAGTCGAGGTGGAACTCTGCCCCGTCAATCCCAACGCCGTGCTCGGCGCTCCGCAGCGCCGCCTGCAATCGCAGATTGATTCGCTGCTCACCCATACCAAAACGCAGGGTGGGGCACCGCTCGGCATGCAGCTCGCCACGGCACCGCAGACCCTGGAACACGACCGTGACCATAAGCATCAGCAAACCGTTGTTGGGGCCATCGTCTGCCGCGCTTATGCCGAAGCCTATCGCAGTGCCGCCGCTTTGCCCGACAGCACCATCGTCATCGGCGCAAGCCATTTCGGCAGCATCCGTGCGGGCTTTACCAAAGGCCCCGTCAGTGTGCTCGACGTGGGAGAGGTGTTGCCCTTCTCCAATCCCCTGTGTGCCTTCCGCATGACGGGCCGTCAGTTGCGCGAACTCGTGGAATTTGGCTTGCACAATCAGCGCTACGGATGGTTGCAAACCGGCTGGCTCGATGTGATGCTCAACCAGGGTCGCCACGTACAGTCGCTCAGCTATTACGGTCCCGACGGTGCCCATCGTTACATTGCCGACGACACGCCAGTGGTGCTCGTTGCCGACGAGTTCATTGTCAACGGCGGTGACGGCTATGACCCTTCGTTCTTCCCCTCTTCGCAGAAAATCACCTCTGTGCAGATGCCGGCAACGACCGATGCTTTCGTTCATTATTTACAGAAAATCAAAACACTTCCACTGAAATAACTCATGGGACTCTTCTCTTTACCTCCCGCGCAATCGCGTGCCGACCTCAATCTCGACATGTTTCTCGGCGGCAACGACGGCGGAAAAGTTCAGAAAAAAATGCGCCGCGTTATGCCCGCCGAATGGTTTCCGCAGAGCGCCGTTCAGCTCACGTGGCCGCATGAAAACACAGACTGGGCTTATATGTTGCAGGATGTGACGGCGTGTTACGTGCGCATGGCTTTTGAAATTGCCACGCGCGAAAAACTCATCATCGTTGCGCCCGACGTTGAGGCCGTGAAGACGCTCCTCGAAGAGCGCCTGCCGCGACGCGCCACGGAAAACATCACCTACGTTGCCTGCCCCACCAACGACACCTGGGCGCGCGACCATGCTTTCATCACCGTCATCGGGGAGAAAAATCCCGAACTGCTCGACTATCGTTTCAATGGTTGGGGCGGCAAGTTTGAAGCGTCGCTCGACAACGCCATCAACCGCCACCTCTTTGAGGAAGGAATTGTTGGCGGAGAATATAAAGACTGCCTTGACTTTGAACTTGAAGGCGGCAGCATTGAAAGCGACGGGCAGGGATTGCTCTTGACAACGTCGCGCTGCCTGCTCAACGACAACCGCAATGCCTCCATGACGAAGGAAGACATCGAGCAGCGTTTGAAGACCGACCTGGGAGTGGAGAAAATCTTGTGGCTGAACCACGGCGAACTCTCTGGCGACGACACTGACGCTCATGTCGACACCCTGGCACGCCTTTGCCCAGACGATACCATTGTCTATGTCTCGTGTGACGACACCGAAGACCCGCATTACGAGGAACTGAAGAAGATGGAAGAGGAGTTGCAGGCTTTCCGCACACAGAGCGGGGCGTCCTTCCGCCTCATCCCCGTGCCGCTGCCCGATGCCATTTATGACGAAGACGGGCTGCGCCTTCCCGCCACTTATGCCAACTTCCTCATCATGAACACGGCCGTGCTTTACCCCACTTATGCGCAGCCAGAAAAAGACGAGGCCACGCGCCAGGCACTGCAGCGTGCTTTCCCGAAGGCCGACCTCGTGGGCATTGACTGTCGTCCGCTGATTCGTCAGCACGGCTCGTTGCATTGTGCAACGATGCAATATCCGAAAGGGGTGGTGAAATAGTTTTGAAAGGGAAGTTCCTTCCTCAAGTTATATTTATTATAGATATCATGAAACATACAGATATTCTCAAGGTTGGCATCATTCAGCAGACGTGTTCTGCCGATGTGGAAGCCAACAAGCAAAAGTTAGCCCGCAATATTGCCGATGTGGCAGAGCACGGTGCACAGTTGGTGGTGTTGCAGGAATTGCACAATTCTCCCTATTTCTGCCAGGTTGAAAGCGTAGACAATTTCGATTTGGCAGAACCCATTCCTGGACCTTCAACCGAGTTCTTCGGAGCGTTGGCCAAGAAGCACCACGTGGTGCTTGTCACGTCGCTCTTCGAACGCCGTGCCGCCGGGATCTATCACAACACGGCAGTGGTGTTTGAGGCCGACGGTACCATCGCGGGAAAATACCGCAAGATGCACATCCCCGATGACCCTGCCTATTACGAAAAATTCTATTTCACTCCTGGCGACCTCGGTTTCCATCCGATTGACACCAGCGTCGGTCGCCTCGGCGTGCAGGTGTGTTGGGACCAGTGGTATCCAGAGGGAGCACGTCTCATGGCGCTTTCTGGTGCCGAATTGCTCATTTATCCAACGGCCATCGGCTATGAAAGTAGCGACCATCCAGAAGAGCAGGACCGGCAGCGCGAAGCATGGACAACCGTGCAGCGCGGCCATGCCGTGGCCAATGGTTTGCCCGTCATCGCCGTAAACCGCACCGGGCATGAGGACGACCCCTCACACCTCACGCGCGGCATCCAGTTCTGGGGTAGCAGTTTTGTGGCAGGTCCGCAGGGCGAAATGCTCTATCGCGCACCGAAGGACGAGGAAGTGAATGTCGTGGTCGACGTTGACATGCGCCGCAGCGACAATGTGCGCCGCTGGTGGCCATTCTTGCGCGACCGCCGCATCGAGTTTTTTGAAGGCCTGACCCATCGTTATCTTGATTGAAGCACGAGCGCGTATGAAAAAGTTGAAACTCTTTCAGGCCGACAACGGCGTGAACTATCTGGTGCCGTTCATTCTCGTCACCACCTTGTTCTTTCTGTGGGGCTTTGCCCACAGCATACTTGACGTGCTCAACAAGCATTTCCAGGATGCCTTCACGATGAACAAAACCCGCTCCGCCCTCGTGCAGGCAGTGGTTTACGGTGGATATTTCATCATGGCGCTGCCTGCGGGCCGCATCATCCGCCGTTTTGGCTACCGCACGGGCGTTTCCACTGGCCTCTTGCTTTATGGCATCGGCGCCCTCATGTTCATCCCTGGCAGCTACATCAATTCCTTTGAGTTTTTCTTGCTCTCGCTGTTCATCATCGGTTGCGGGCTCACCTGTTTGGAAACAGCAGCCAATCCCTACGTCACCGTGCTCGGCCCTTCCGACAGTGCAGAGCGCCGCATCAACATTTCCCAGTCGTTCAACGGGCTTGGATGGATTCTCGGGCCGCTTGTTGGCGGACTTTGCGTGCTTGGCGACAACAGCAATATCGCCTTGCCCTATGCCGTCATCGGCGTTGTGGTGCTTTTGGTGTTCTTCGTTTTTCTGCGTCTGCCTCTGCCGGAAATCGAGAGCAGCGAGCAGGGCGACGATGCGTTGCAACAGCGTGCTCGCCGCACCCGTCTTTTCAGCCATCCCCATTTCCTCTTCGGTCTCACGGCCCTGTTCTGCTACGTGGCCGCCCAAACCGGCATCAACAGTTTTTTCATCAATTATGCCGATGAGAGTGCGGGCGTTCCGAAAGAAGAAGCCGCGATGTGGCTCGGACTGCTCGGCATGGGGCTTTTCATGGCAGGACGTATGGTGGGTAGTTACCTTATGAAATACCTTTCACCTGAGCGCCTTTTGGCCTATTTCGGTGTTGGCGCATCGCTCTCCATGCTCGTCATCATGCTCGTTGCCGGACGCACGGGATTCTATTTCTTCTTCCTCTGCTTCCTTTGCGAGAGCATCATGTTCCCCACCATTTTCGCGCTCGCCATCCGTGGTTTGGGCGAACATACGAAGACCGCCTCATCGCTGCTCATCATGTGCATCGTTGGCGGTGCCGTTGCCCCCGTCATCATGGGAGCCATTGCCGATTACAGCCACAACATGGCGCTTTCATTCGTCATTCCGCTCATCTGCTTCGTCATCATCTGTTGCTATGCAGCGGCCTATCGCAAACTTTGCAGTTGAGAGGCTGAACTGCAAAGCGCCTTATTCCTGAGATATGGGTGAGAAATATAAAAAAGAGTAAGTGGTCAGAATTATTTTTGAAATGTAAAAAATAATTCTGACCACTTACTTATGTATTATAGATAAGGCTTACCTCACCACGATTTTGCAGGTTTCGGTCGTATTTTTGCCATTGTCAACCTTCACCACATACAAACCAGCTGGCAAATCCGATGTGTTTAATGTGTAAGAAGTCTGACCATTCGTTACATGCGTTTGCATTACAGTCCGTCCGTTACCATTCACCACGCTCAGCAGTTTGGCATTTTCAATTCCACTAAAATCCACCACCACGGTTTCGTTCTTGTGGGCTAATGCAGGCGTTGCTTTAACGCCATTGTGTTCTGTACGTACTGCTTTTATCGAGGTGGCGTCACCTGGAGTTATAGCATAGAAGATGGTCGCATACTCCGTCTCATCATTATTGTTTTTCTTCACCACTCCTGCAGCGATATAATCCTTGTTTTCAAAATGGAAAAAACTGAGGCTTTTTTCATGCTGGGAAAATGTATATCCACCGTCAAACATTATTGTTGCGAGCACATTACCATTGTCCTGCATTATCTTGAAACCAGGATAGCCTACGCCATAACGAGTGACCACTTGGTCTACTTCTCCATCTCTGTCACGATCAAAATTATCTATTCTTTCAACAATTTGCTGGCATATTGGAACGATATATTCGTAGGCTTCGTCCTTATTAAATAGATTCTGCGTAATTTTAAAACTGTTATGTTCAATAAGCGACGTCATGTCGTGGTAGTTTAGAAAGATTCCATTTTCACTATAATATTGTACATCACTTGTTTCCACTTCATTCCAATCCCCTGTAAAGGATGGCCCATAATACTTTAATGTGCCAGAAACAGTAACATATTGAGGATTCACATCAAACTTAGAACAAGTAATGGTGCCTATATAGTAGGGTCCGCTAAGATAACCATCATAGTATTCGACCTTCAACGAATCCTTATTTACGTCTACGTTGAAAGATACAGATGTGGCAGTTCTTGATGTTTCCGTTATTACCATCCATTTGTCAGCTCCTACTTTCCAGTCTAATATCCTGCGAATATCATTAACTGTTATCTCCTTTATTGGTGGCAAATCAATACCTAATCGCACAGTATCTTTTATTTCCTGATCATGTTCAGGCATGTTCTTCCATGCAAGTTCGCGTCGTTTGGTTACGCTGTAGCTACCTATATTATCTGGCTGAATAATTTTAAAATTCTTTTCAATTTCAAGATTTTCATTATAGATTCTTACTTCATTTTCATTGTGGTCTAAGTAATTAGACATACGGCTTTTCCCATCACAGGTGAACATTCCTGGTATGGGTTGTCCTACCCCATCTGATGTTGTCTTTGTCGGTGTCAGTATTTGTGCCTGTGAGGTCAAGGCAATGGTAAGGGCAGAAGCTAAAAATAATTGTTTTTTCATTTTTATTTCCCTAATACGTGTCGGGCGCAACTTTTAATATAATATTGATAAACAAATATAATACTGCAAATGTAGTAACATTATTTTACCCCCCCCGATTGATACAATATTTAACTAAATATACTAATCTAAAGACCAAAATTCAAACTTTTCGTCGCCTTTCTATTGTACGATTTTATTCAGAATCCGCATTACACAAAATCCCCGACTTCATTTCGTGATGAAGCCGGGGATTTTTATGCGTGCGCCGTATCAGGTTGTGGTGACATGAATATCAGGCGTATAAGCGTAGATTTAAAATTGCAGGCCAACCATTTATTCCGGATAAACGAGGTTTTCTTCTGTGGCCAGATTAAGCGTTTCCTCCACATATTTTCTGGCCTCGTAGCGGGCCATCGGCAGGTCGTGCAGCAGATAGGTGCCGCAGTCGCATGCCGTGGTTCCTGGCACCTCGCCTTCAAAGTTAGCCACGAACTCAAACGTCTCCTTCATCAGGGGCAGGATGTCCTTGCTCGTCAGGTCGCCCTTCACCAGCAGATAATTGCCCGTTAGGCAGCCCATAGGTCCCCAATAAACGATGCGGTCTTTCCAAACGGGATGGTTGCGCAGGAAAGTGGCGGCAAGATGTTCGATGGTGTGGATGGCCCCTTGTCCGAGCACCGGCTCGCGGTTAGGGAGTTTCATGCGTATGTCGAAAGTCGTGACGGTCTCGCCGCCGATTTCGTCCTTGCGGCTCACGTAGATGCCGCGGTTGAGTTTGATGTGGTCTATGGTGAAACTTGGAATCTTTTTCATGTCTTGTGGTTTAATTAGTAATGGTGGCACCATTACTTAGTTATTTTGTGATGGCTTGCAGCAGCGCCTCCGTCACGCCGAAAGAACGGTCGGCCATGGTGTCCCAGAAATTGAGATATTGGTCGAAGTGTTGGTCGGCTCCCGGCGTGTCGCTGATGATGCGGAAGCTTAGGAAAGGCACCTGATAAAGGAAACACACCTGTGCGAGTGCTCCGCTTTCCATGTCAACCGCCAGACCGTCGGGGTAGCGTTCTTTGATTTTCTGCAATTGCGGGCGGCTGGTGATAAACTGGTCGCCGCTGCAGATGAGTCCGCCGTGAATCGTCGTTTCCTTCGGCTGGATGCTCATGGCCGCCTGAAAGAGCTGCGTGTCGGCTTCATAATAGAGTGGCAGTCCTTGCACCTGTCCGAGTTCAGACTCCGGTCCGCAGTCCACGTCATGGTAGGCCACGCGTTCTCCGGCCACGACGTCCATCACCTTCAGGCAATTGTCAATCCCTCCAGCAACGCCCGTATTGATCAGGGCGTCGGGATGGTAGCGGTGAATCAGTTCCACGGCGCCGACAGCGGCATTCACTTTGCCGATGCCGCTCTCCATCAAAACGATTTTGCGGCCGTTGAAAACACCTTCCACGAAAGTGAAGTGACCTTCTTTTATTGTGCTGGCATCTGAGAGCAGAGCCGCAAGTTGCTCATGCTCCTTGTGCATGGCGTTGATGATTGCGATTGTCTTCATGTGGTTTGTTCTTACAAGTTGCAAAGTTAAGTAATTTAGTAATGGTAAAAAAATAACTTGAACAATTTTGAAGGGTCGAAAGTTATATATTTGTGCCCTGTTTTTTGCAGTTTATGGTATTAGTCGTTGGTCACATAGGTAGAGTATTTCGCTCGGGGAGTGGCATTCCCAAAATCCCAATGTCTCTCCAATTGTTTTTTCGGCCTCTCTGCTTTGCCCTCCCAAAAGAAGCAAACGCTCCAAAGAGAACCACGCAGTTTCTCTTTGGAGCGTTTGGTTTTCGGGGGCTTTTTGAGAGCACTTTCAGCGCCCTTACTGCATTTCGTTTTCTGCGGCAAACTCTCCAGCATGTTTCAGATAGGTGTCGATGTCCTTGTCGCCGCGGCCGGAAACCGTCAGTACAACGATGTCAGAGGGCTTGAATTTCAGGCGGTGGAGCGCTCCCAAAGCGTGTGCCGACTCCAAGGCTGGCAAAATGCCGTCGAGGCGGTTGAGCTCGTAGGCGGCGGCCAATGCTTCGTGGTCAGTGATGGCCAATGCCTGCGCACGTCCCGTTTTCACCAGTGTGGCGTGGAGCGGACCGATGCCTGGATAGTCCAGTCCGGCAGAGATGGAATAAGGCTCTGACACATTTCCGTACTCGTCTTGGATGACGAGCGAGCGTGAACCATGCAGCACGCCTTCGGTCCCGATGGTCAATGTGGCGGCCGTTTCCTTCGTCTCTGCACCCAATCCGCCGCCTTCTGCCAAGATGAATTTTACGTCGGGTTCCTCCAGGAAATGGAAGAAAGTGCCGCCGGCATTCGAACCGCCGCCGATGCAGGCCACCAGATAATCAGGCACTTCGCGACCTTCTTTTTCCAGCAGTTGTGCACGGATTTCCTTGCTGATTACGCTCTGCAGGCGTGTCACGAGGTCGGGGTAGGGGTGTGGTCCCACGGCAGAGCCGAGCAGATAAAAAGTCTCTTCGGGATGAGAACACCAGTCTTGCAAGGCTTCGTTGACAGCGTCTTTGAGGGTCTTGTTTCCGCTCTCAACAGCCACCACCTTGGCGCCGAGCAATCGCATCTTCTCCACGTTCGGACGTTGGCGTGCCACGTCGGTTGCCCCCATATAAATCGTGCACGGCATCTTCATCAGGGCGCACACCGTGGCCGTTGCAACGCCGTGCTGCCCAGCACCGGTCTCAGCAATGATGCGTTGTTTCCCCATGTGTTTGGCCAGCAGAATCTGCCCGATGGCATTGTTGATTTTGTGTGCTCCCGTGTGGTTGAGGTCCTCTCGTTTCAGATAGATCTTGCAGCCGTGCAGTTGGCTCAGCGCCTCAGAGAGATAGAGCGGCGATGGGCGGCCGACATAGTCGTGCAGTAGTACGTCGAATTCTTTGCGGAAATTCTCGCTCTCAATCACTTCCCGGTAGCATTTGCGCAGGGCTTCGATGCACGGACGCAGGATTTCTGGGATGTAGGCACCGCCGTAGTTGCCGAAAAAACCTTCTTCATTTACTTGGTAATTGCTTGTCGTTTTCATTTTCTTATTGGGGTTATGTTAGTAATGGGTTTGTTTGCTGGAGACCAGTGCTTCGCTTGCGCTGAAGCGTAGGGATACAAAAAAGGCGGTCTGTCGCAAGCTACGACAGACCGCCTAAGATTATTTTTTCAAAATGGAATGTTCAGTTAGGGGTACATGAAAAAGTAACTCACGACTTTGGAAGTAGTAAGTTAAGCCACCAAAAAAGGTTCATATTTGACAAATTCTTTTTCATTGCTAATGTACAATTCTAATTGTTGATGTTGCAAATGTATAGAGTTTTGATTAAACTGCCAAATTATTTCCAATAAAAATTTCATATCCCCGTCATTTTGCTGCTTTTGCTCATAATCTCTCTGTCGCATTTTCCTTTGGAAATCTCCCGACTCAGAATGTCGGAACTATTGAAAGTCAATCCGCCCCCTATACTTTTTGGCGAACGCGGGACGGGGCACGAGTGAACGTGGGATGAGGCACGATCGAACGCAGGGCGAGACACGATCGAACGCAGGACGGCGTTCGCCAAAAAGTATAGGGATTGAATTGGCAATGATGGGGAGAGGGGGAAATACGGCCCTTGATGTGGCGATGTGCGACATCTCTTTTTTCGCAGAGTCATTTCTCTGGCTTTGAGATAGAGGTTGGCCAGATGTAAATTCTTGGGGGAGTAAAACACAGACAAAAGCAAGCGGTGTCTTGTTTCATATTCTTTGTCCGTAGTAGTGGATTATGAAACAAGACACCGCTTGAAGGATGGTTGTTTGGCGTCGCGTTATGCGTGAAGGTCGTGATGAAGAAGGCGGAACTCGGCCATTTTTTCGTATTTCGTTCCCGGTCGTCCGTAGTTGGCGTAGGGATAAATGCTGATGCCGCCTCGTGGCGTGAAGATTCCCGTCACTTCGATGTATTTTGGATCCATCAGTTTGATGAGGTCCTTCATGATGATGTTGACACAATCTTCGTGGAAGTCGCCGTGGTTTCTGAAGCTGAACAAGTAGAGCTTCAGGCTCTTGCTTTCCACCATTTTATGGTCGGGGAGATAGTTGATGCGTATTTCGGCAAAGTCGGGCTGCCCTGTGATGGGGCAGAGGCTGGTGAACTCAGGGCAGTTGAAGCGCACCCAATAGTCGTTGCCTGGGTGTTTGTTCTCAAAGCTCTCGAGGACTTCTGGGGCGTAGTCGTCGCGGTATTTCGTAGCCTTGCCTAAGGCTTGGAGGTTGTCGGATTCTCTGTTCATGATGGGGTGATTGTTGATGGTCGTGGCGTTCTGAGAAAAAACGGTTGGGAGAAGCGGTTGCTTCGTTGGATGATGATTTCAGAACAACCAGTTTAGTAATGTTGAAAGAATAAGTTCCTCAATTTTGCACCTGCATTTTTGAGCTATTTTTGAGCTTATTCGAAGGAGCAATGCGAGCATTGTGACTGAGAATAAGTTCGAAAATAGCCGAAAAGGCAGGGGAGGAAATAAAATATTACTTGCCAACGGCAAAATTGTGGAAGTTATTTTTTCAACATTACTTATTGTATGCCTGCCATCAGAAACGACGGCAGAAGATTTCTTTTTTCTTCTTCGGAGAGAGAAAGATAGCGTTCCAGTCCCTCGCGGCGCAGTTTGCAGGCCGGGCAGTGCCCGCATCCGTCACCTTGTATGCCGTTGTAGCAGGTGAGCGTTTTTTCGCGTATCAGTTGCAACACGCCGAGGCGGTCGGCCAATGCCCATGTTTGGCATTTGTCGATCCACATCAGCGGCGTGTGGATGACATATTGCATGTCCATGGCTTCGTTGAGCGTCACGTTGAGGCTGCGGATGAAATTGTCGCGGCAGTCGGGGTAGCCCGAGAAGTCTGTTTGCGAAACGCCAGTCACGAGATGGCGGATGCCGCGCTCATGGGCGTAGACGGCGGCGATGCTTAGGAAGAAAAGGTTGCGGCCTGGCACGAAGGTGTTGGGAGGACCTGAAGCGGGTTTTTCGCTGTCCATGACGATGCTGGTGTCGGTGAGCGAACAAGAAGTGGCCAATTGGCTGATGAAACTGGCATCCATGCAGTCGAAGTGTACGTTGGCATCTTTGGCTATTTGGCGTGCGAGGTCAACTTCGTGTACGTGTTTCTGCCCGTAGGTGAAACTGAGAGCCCAGACTTCTTCGAAGTGGGCTTTTGCCCAAAAGAGGCAGGTGGTGGAGTCTTGCCCTCCGCTGAAAACAACGAGGGCGCGTTTGTTGTCGAGGTGTTGCATTGTTTCGGATTGGGAGGCGCTGTGGAGAGGCCTCAAAGGATGTTGTGTGTGTTTGGGGGGATTGGGGCAGAAACTTACATATCGGAAAGTTTCCAGACATTGTAAGAGATGCCCTTGTCGTAGGTGTCTTGTCCTTCGATGCGTTTCACGAATTTCACGACGCGTATGGTGATGGGAAGGGCGATGATTTCATAGACCGTTTTAAGAATGACTTGCGAAATCATCATGGCCGGCAAGATTTCCCAGGGCACAACGCCGCCTAAGGCCAAGGGGAAGAAAACGAGCGAGTCGGCAGATTCACCTACAATGGTTGAAGCGATGGCACGCAAGGAAAAGTTGCGTCCGTTGCTCCACAATTTCATGCGGCTCATCACGTAGGCATTCAGAAACGAACCGACCAGAAAAGCCAGGAATGAGGCTCCGGCAATGCGCGGGGCAAGGCCGAAAATGGCATGAAACCCTTCTTCGCCAGTCCAGTAGGGGGCGGCAGGGAGCAGGTCGGCTATCATTCCGAACAACACGAAGAGGAAGTTCATCATGAAGCCGAGCCAGATGATGAAGCGTGCGCGGCGATAACCCCACACTTCAACCATGCAGTCGTTGATGATGTAAGAAACGGGAAACACAATCAGTCCGGCAGTCATTTCCAGCGGACCGAACGTCACTTGCTTTGTCTCGAGCAAGTTGGCTGCAATTAAGCAGACACAGAAGAGCACTCCCATCAGCATGTAGGGGAGGCTCATAGTGAAGCGTTTTGTCATTTTATCTTGTTTTTTACGAGGTTTGTCAAGCACTCGGTTTAGCCCTCTCGGCAATCACGCGGCCGCGTTTTGGCTAAACAAGCTTTTGGGCAATGGTGGTTACCATTACTTAATTCGGCTGCAAAGGTAATGAATTTGTATGGAATGAGCAAGGTTTGCTCGTGGAATACGGCAAATTAATAAGGTGCGACGAAGACCTGGGGCGAAGCACTGTAGCTCACTTTGCTCGCAAAGTGAGGGGGGCGAATATTGTGGCGGCCAAGCACGAGCTGATAATCCAACAAAGTCATGCCCCAGAGCGTTGGTCATGTTCGCTACGTGTTCGTGGCCCTCACTTTGCGAGCAAAGTGAGCTACAATGCTGGCGCCGCAATAGATGATTATGTTGGCGCAGCGCAAATCTCCGCTGCGAGGGCGCTACCGCTAAGCTTGATTTTCTCTGTATTTTGAACACCCTATGCTTGAGGGGGCGCTGTGTGGCACATGGCTCATTGCATCAGAAAGTCGGCAACGAGAGGAAAATGGTCGCTGAAGCCGCCGTGGTAAATCGGTCCGAGGTAGGTGCGGAACGGCTTGACGCCGCCGTCGCTCTTGTCGGGCTCCGTCAGGAAGGGCGGGGCAAAGATTCGGCAGCGTGCAGGCGTCGTGTGGAGGCGCGAGGAAGGGCAAAGCAGTTGGCTGTTAACGATGATATGGTCGAGCTGGTTCCAACGTCCTTGGTATTTATAGGTGCCTCTGATGTCGGGTTTCGCCCGGAGGTTGGCCGACAGGACATAGAGCTGCTGCGTGCCTGGGGAGGTTTCCAGAGAGGCTGTCTCTGCTGTCTGGCCGGTGTATGGGTGTGCGTTAAGCATCTTGTTGATGCTGATGTCGGTGTGTTCGTCGTTGAAGTCGCCAATGGCTATGAGGAGCGGGTTTTGCCGGCAGTTTGAAACACTGTCGATTTTATGCCGCAAGGTGCGTGCCGCCGTATATCGGAAATTGCGCGTGCTTTTGTTGCTGCCCCGACGGCTTGGCAGATGGCAGACGAAGACATCGAGCGTGTCGCCCGTTTGCAGCATTCCGGCAGCGTGCAGGATGTCGCGCGTTGAGCGGCCGTAGCTGGCATCAAAAGGAATGCGCAGGCTTTCGGCATGGAGAAGGCGGAAGCGGAAAGGCTGATAGAGCAGTGCCACGTCAATGCCTCGTGCGTCTTTGCTTTGCGTCACGAGATAGGCGTAGTCCAGTCGGCGCAGGATTGTTCGGCGGCACAGGTGGTTGACCACTGTGTCGTTTTCAACTTCACACAGTGCCACGAGGTCAACGGGGACGGCACCACCTGCAGCGGCAATGGTGCGAGCCAGTTTTTGCTGTTTGCCCCAATAGCGCGGACTGTTCCAGCGGCGGTTGGAACTGGGGAGAAATTCCTCATCGTTGAAGCCGACATCGTGGAGGGTGTCGAAGAGGTTTTCCACGTTGTAGGTCATGACGCGGAACGTTTGTGTTTTTCCGCCTTCCGCCGTTGGTCGGGCTGACGGACTTGTGGTGTCGGCGGCGGGGAACTTGGAACGGTGCATGGCGAAGGAGACTGGCAGCGGAAGGCACACCAGCACGACTGGCAGCAGGGCCATGCGGAAACGGCAGCGGCTATTCATGGTGGTAGGGTTCGCCTTTGAGGATGGTCATGGCGCGATAGCATTGCTCCACGAAGAAGAGGCGCACCATCTGATGGGAGAACGTCATCTTGGAGAGCGAAATCTTTTCTTTGGCCAGCGCATAGATTTCTGGAGAAAAACCATAGGGGCCGCCAACGACAAAGACCAGGCGGCGGGCGCCAGATGCCATGCGTTGTTGCAGATATTTGGCATATTCAACGGAGCGAAATTCGCGGCCACCTTCGTCGAGCAGAACGAGGTGGTCGCCGTCTTTCAGAAGTTTGCGTATGGCTTCTCCTTCTTTGGTTTTTTGCTGTTCGGGAGTCAGCGCCTTGGTGTTTTTGAGTTCCGGGATGACTTCCATTTCGAAGGGAATGTAGTGCTTGAGTCTTGAAGTGTAGTCGGAAATCATGCCTTGCAAGGGGGCGCTGGTTGTTTTGCCGACAACGATGAGTTGGAGTTTCATATCTTGATGTAAACCGACAGAGTGGGGCGGCGTTTTTATTTTGATGTGGTGTAGAGGGGATTTTTACCATCACTAAACATAAAAGGTGTCCAATTTATCCTTGGACACCTTTCATGTAATTGCTTTGCGCTCCTGCTCACCATTACTTGGCGAGTTTGCGGGTGCGGCGTTTTGGCTTTTCAGTTTCGGTCGTTTCGATTTTCACGCCGGCCAATTCAGGGTCGATCATGATGCGTCCGCAGTATTCGCAAACGATGATTTTCTTGCGCATGCGGATGTCGAGCTGGCGCTGTGGCGGAATCTTGTTGAAGCAGCCACCGCAGGCACCGCGTTCTACGTAAACGATGCCCAAACCATTGTGTGAGTTATTGCGGATGCGCTTGAAGGCAGAAAGCAAGCGCGGTTCGATGGCGAGCTCCAGCGTCTGTGCTTTTTCGCGCAGGCGTTCTTCTTCGGCCTTGGTTTCGGCGGTGATCTCATCGAGCTCTGATTCCTTCACGCCGAGGTCAGCGCGGCGCTCTTCCAGTTTGTTCTTGCAGTTGGCAATGTCGTTTTCCTTACCAGCGATGGCCTTTTGTGCTTCGCCGATTCTCTTGTTGAGCAATTCAACTTCGAGCGTCTGGAATTCGATTTCTTTCGAGAGCGTGTCGTACTCGCGGTTGTTTTTCACATCGTTGAGCTGGCCTTTATAGCGCGTGATTGCAGCCTGTGCTTCATCGATTTTGTTTTTCTTGGCCTCAATGTCTTGGTTGAGCGCTACGATGTCGTCGTCGTATTTCTTCAGACGCGTGGTCAAACCCTCAATCTCGTCTTTAAGGTCGCTTACTTCCAAAGGAAGTTCGCCGCGAAGCGTTTTGATTTTGTCAATTTCTGAAAGCATTGTCTGCAACTGATAGAGGTTCTTCAGCTTCTGTTCAACAGACATGTCTGCAACGTCTTTCTTAGCCATAATGATAAATGCTTATTTATATGTGTTTCTTTTAAAAATCTTTGTGGGGCGTGCCAAGGGCTTTAAGCGGAGTCGCCTTTCTTGGGGCTTGCCTTATAGGTATTGAATCGGATTGGTGTTCACCTCCGTCAGGAAGAGTGGCAGGGAAGGGAGGCTTTGCGAGAGGATGTCGCGCAGGAGCTGTATGGTGTACTGTTCGCTTTGGTAGTGTCCCAAAACGCCTATCCAAATTTCGCTTTCGTGCCCGAAATAACGGTGGTAGCCCATTTCTCCGGTGAGGAAAACGTCGGCTCTGGCTTCAATGGCTTCGTCGATGAGAAAGTCTCCGGCACCGCCGCACAAGGCGATGCGTTTGACGGGACGTTGAGGCCCATTGTTGTGCATCAGGCATTCAACACCGAATATTTCTTTCACCTCTTTAAGGAAGTCCATCGCTTGGCATTCCTTTGGCAGGTTGCCGATGATTCCGCTTCCGCCTTGTCCGTCTGGCAGCGGTTGCAGAAACTTTGTGTCTTGCAGGTTGAGCTTCTCTGCAATGCGGAAATTCACGCCTGCGGGGGCATTGTCAAGGTTGGTGTGGGCGGCATAGATGGCAATGTTTTTCTGGATGGCACGCTGCATGCAACGCGTCACCTGCGTGCGTCCGTCTACGCATTTCACACCGCGAAACAGAAGCGGATGGTGTGCCACAATCATGTTGCAGCCTTTGCGCTCAGCTTCGTCGACAACGTCTTCAGTGACGTCTAAACACAATAAGACCCCTGACACTTCTTGCGCTCCTGTTAATCCAATCTGCAGGCCTGCATTATCGTAGCTTTCCTGTAGCGGCAGAGGCGCAAACCGTTCAAGGGTCTGGGTGACTTCCTTTATTTGCATATCTCTTGAGATGATTTTCACGACAAAGTTACTAATTATTTGTGAGATACACGTGGGGAGAGGGTCAGTTTTTCGCGCTGGGTGGCGTGGAAAACTTTAAAATGGGGGTTGGGGCTTATTGGTCTTTGTTTTTCACGTAGCCCTGATATTTTTCGGGCAGGTCGGCCATGATGGTGTCATAGCTGGCTTTCATGGTCTGGTTGATGTCGGCAATGCCCTTGCCTTGCGGCATGATGGGTTTGTGGATGACGAGGCGCATGCGGTGGAAATTGACGAAATTGAAGCCGGCCATGCGGGGCAGCACGTCGAACGAGCCATCGATGGTGATGGGGACAACGGGCAACTGGAGTTCGTCGGCCAACTGGAAGGCGCCTTTGCGGAAGAGGCCCATGTGGCCAGTGAAGGTGCGCGACCCTTCAGGGAACACCACGAGGGAGGTGCCGTGCTGGAGTGTGTTGCGGGCGTTGTCGATTGTTTCCTGGATTTTCTTCGGACCGGATTTGTCGACGAAGATGTGGTGGGCTCTCTCGCAGGCATAGCCAACCAGGAAGATGCGGCGCAGGGCTTTCTTCATCATCCATTTGAAGTTGCGGCCCAAGAAGCCGTAGATGAGGAAGATGTCCATCGGACCTTGGTGGTTGGCTACAAAAACGTAGCTTTGATGGCGGTCGATGTGTTCGCGTCCTTCAATCTTGATGGGGAGCAGGAGGATGCGGCAGATGAAGACCGACCACAGTTTGCCTGGGTAGTAGCCCCAGAAATGTGCGCTGCCAATGAAGCAGCCGATGATGGTGGCGAGAGCTGTCAAGACGGTTGCAATCAAGCCCAGGGGGAGGGCGATGCACAATTGGTAGATTCTGTATAGGAATTTCATAAGTGTGTTATTGGCGTGAGATGGTTTGTGAGTGGGTGTTCAGATAATCTGGTTTTTCCAGGCATCTGCTCACCTGCTTAGTGATGGTGAAAGGATAAGTTGACGTCAAGTTATTTTTCACCATTATTTAATTGAATGACGTTGATTTCAGGCCAGGCTCCCAGTCGGAAAGGAAGCAGAACTTCGCCTGTGCCGAGGCTGACGTAGAGCGTATGGCCATTTTGGTCGGTGTATTCACCGCCCCATTCTTTATAAAACCAGGAGGCGGGGGAGAAATTGCCGATTTTAAACTGCATGCCGTGGGTGTGGCCTGAGAGGGTTAGCGGAATGGTGGTGTTGGGGACGACTTGGCGGTGCCAGTGGGAAGGGTCGTGCGAGAGGAGAATTTTGAAGCAGTTGTCTTTCAAATTCTTTTGTGCACGTGGCAGGTCGGCCAAAGCAGGGAAGGGCGGCCGTCCGTCATTTTCCACTCCGATGATGGCAATGCTGTCGTTGCCGCGCCGGATGATGTGATTGTCGTTGAGCAGCAAATGCCAGTTCATGGCGCGTTGCCGGTTTTGCAGGCGGCGGATGTCGGCCAGACTGTCGAGGGGCGATTCCCAGCGGAAATATTGCGCGTAGTCGTGGTTGCCCATGATGGAGATGACGCCGTCTTTGGCTTTCAGCTGCCGAAGAATCGGTTCGAATTCGTAGATTTCCTCCGCATGGTAGTTCACGAGGTCGCCGGTGAAGACGATGAGGTCGGGGCGTTGCGCGTTGACGCTGTCGACGATGTTGCGGACCACTTGTGGCTGTCCGTGCAGGGTGCCGACATGGAGGTCCGACAACTGGACGATGCGGTAGCCGTTGAAGGCTGGGGGGATGCGGCGGTCGGCGTAGGTGTAGTGTTTCACAACCAAATGCCGGTAGCCGCCCGTCATGCCATAGGTCATGGCGGCGAGGCAGAGTAGGGAGGTGATGACAGCCGCGATGTTGATGGCATGGGAAATGCGCGGTGCGTGGCGTTTTGCCAGTTGTCCTAACCCGAGCAGCAAGGCCAGCAGGGCCTGAGGCACCAGAAATGTGAGCGTGACGGAGAGCAGTTGCCCTTTCCAGTGGTCGGCGGCCATGGAGTAGCTCTCATTGGCGGCGGTCAAGATTAGGAGCAGCGAGAGCGTTGCCGACGGTGTGTAGACAAGCCATCGTTTCCATCCTTTGACGTGGCGGTGCCACCACAGGCGGTCGATGCCACATGCGGGAAGCATTAGCAGGACTACGAGCGGGATGAGAATGCGTAGTATCATAAGTAGGTGGTCAAAATTATTTTTATATATGTGCCAAGA
>ULSU01047339.1_pt1 | contig 18608 bp, 21 predicted proteins | sample 1956941 | NCBI WGS metagenome assembly ULSU01 (sample SAMEA4835715, study PRJEB28245) | human gut metagenome | biome: gut microbiome; material: fecal sample | place: Denmark | collected 2008
GCGAGGTGGCCTGCACCAACAATCTGTCGGTCCTGATCAATGCAGGCCACAAGCTGGTGACCCAGAACAGAGGGCGCGAGAACCGCTACGAGATCGTTTGCGGTCTGTTTGCCCATGAATTGGGGCACTGCCTGTACACGGATTTTCTGGCGGGCCAGACCTATGACAATTATCTCAGTCGAGGCAAGTGGTATCCGGCGGCTCCTGTTTACAAGCTGCCTATGGATGCCGCCAATGAACGGGCTTTGTGGGAATATGCAAAACAAGAGTCGCAGAATATGGAAATGCTCCGGTATATCGCGCACCAGATTTCCAATGTCATCGAGGATGCCTATATTGAGAACCGGCTCCTTGCGCAGTTCCGCGGTACGCTGGGCAACTGCTTGGAAACACTGCGGGAACAGCAGTATGAAAGCATTCCCACAGTTACAGAGCTTATCGAGAAAGAGGATGATGGGAGCTGCCATATATTTGAAAGCATCCTGCAGATCATGCTGTCGTATGTGAAGTTTGGCGAGATCAAGTATGGCAACACATCCCTTCGCGACGAACGCATCCAGGTTGTATTCAAACTGATCCACGATTTGGATGCAGCTATCGTCAACCCATCCGGGAAAGAACGGCTCAAGGCAGTCAACCTCATACTGGTCCGCTGTTGGAACTACATTGAGGATTTTCTGGAGCTCTGCAAGAAACGGCAGGAAGAAGCCAAAGCATCTGGCTCCGACGAGTCGCTGGCCGAAACGCTGGCACAAATCCTACAGGCGATCGCCGGCAGCTCATCGTGTGGTGAAGGCACCAGCACGCCGGTCCCTGAAATGGGTACAGCCTGCATAGCGGCCGGTGCTGGGAAACGGGCGCAAACCGCTGCGCAGGCAGAAGCAAGTGAGTCTGGGGAAAACGGCACTTCTGAAGCGGCGATCCCCCAGACTGATTCTGAATCCGAGCAGTCTTCGACCAATATGTCCCAGACTGGAAATCCGGAAGAAGGCACAGCTGCCTGTGAAACGGCAAGTTTATCCGGTGGGAAGCAGGAAGTATCCCCGGAAGAAGGCGGACGCATCCCCTATCAACAAACTGAACGCGTTTCAGAAGGCGGTGGAGGGACGCTCAAGCGCAATCATGCGTATAAGCGTGAGCATTATGACCACGCAGCAGAAGACATCGACCGATTGTTGGACAGGATGGCTGAGAGAGCCGCTTGTAAGCAGTTGGAAAATGAGCGAACGCGGGAGCTTAATGATGCGGCGCAGAACATCTCCTATGGGGATATCCACGCCGGGATTGATATCTGCGTGAATCGAATCGATAGTGTCGATGAACAGCTGGTGGAGCAGTATGATGCTGTTGCCCCGCCTCTGCTGGATATATCCCGACAGCTGCAGAAAAACCTTTTACAGCAGCTGAAGGATAAGCAGCGCGGCGGTAAGCAGACTGGACTCATGATGGGACGCCGGCTGGATGCCCATGCTCTCTGCCGGAACGATGGCAAAGTGTTCTATAAAAACGCCCTGCCTAACGAGATCCCGCAAATGTCTGTGGGCCTTCTGCTGGATGAATCCGGAAGCATGTGTTCCTGCGACCGCTGCACCTATGCCAGAGCTTCGGCGATCATTCTGTACGACTTCTGTCAAGCACTGCATATCCCGGTCACCGTTTATGGTCATTCCACAAGCGGCAACGGTGTAGAACTGTATTCTTACGCAGAGTTTGAGAGCATCGACAACGATGACAAATATCGTATGATGGACATCGCCGCTCGCGGCAGCAACCGGGACGGTGCCGCGCTTCGCTTTGTTGCGGAACAGCTGGTCAAACGGCCGGAGGAGGTCAAAATTCTGATTCTTGTATCCGATGGACAGCCGGCAGCCTCCGGCTACTACGGCAGTGCCGCTGAGGAAGATCTCCGCGGTATCAAGCAGGAGTATCGGCGCAAGGGCATTCTGTTCATTGCGGCCGCCATCGGCGAGGACAAACAGAACATCGAGCGAATCTATGGTGATTCCTTCATGGACATCACAGATCTGAATCAACTGCCCGTAAAGCTGACCGCAGCGGTCAAGCGACACATGCGGGTCTAACGGGAATATTACAATTCACAATGACGGGCAGCGGATTCTTTTCCTGTTGCCCGTCTATCTTACATCAGGAAAGGAATTCAAAAAATGAGTCACTTTGTAACATTGGTCAATTTCTATATGTCTGAGCAGGAGGAAAACTGCGAAGAAAACAGCTACTATGCAGCGGAGATCGCGCGGATCAAAGAGAAGCTGGAAAAGGAGCCTGAAAACCTCGTGTTGCAGGTTACCCTGAGATATCTGCAAAACAAAGGCAGCACACTGGAGCGCTCGGCTGAACACGAAATCAGCGAACTTATGGCTCCCTATTGTGAACAAACAGATGATCCGAAGTATCTGGAGTTTGATGACCGCACCGATGCCCTTCGCCGGGAGTATGAAACCGATACGACCAACTGTGTCCGGCTCCCGAACGGCGTTATTGTTTCCATGTATGATCAAACCGTAACCGGAAAATATCGCATCAAGGACGGCAAGGTGTACCAGCGGAAGGCCGGTCGCCTCGGACACGAGAAGCGCACAAAGAAGGCAAAGAAGATGCGCGCACTCCCGGAGTATCCGGTAAAGAAGCTCTATCCTACTCTGGAACAGTATGCAGAGGAGCATTGTGGTTGTACTTTTGACCGCCAGTACAATGCGTATGGGTATTACTGCAACCCGAACGCATTCTGGGATTGGTATTCCGTCGGCGGCCGCTGGCCGTTCCAGTTTCTCGTCAGAGACACGGCAGAATACATCCTCGGAGAGCGATCCTATGGCGATGAAGATACCACATGTGAAGCGCCTGAAGGCTACATCTGGGCCTGCGGCGCGAGGAAAAAGGATATCGCGTGGGATATCATGAAGGAGTGGGAGATGCAGCACGAAAGAAAGCGTTTTGAACTTCTTGCGGAAGCCTTTCGCTCCGGCAAGGTTCCGGAAGAAAGCTTCTGGAGAATCACGGAAGATGGAATTTTCTCGTTCCTGACCCAGATCTATTTTAAAGGCGAGAGTGAGGAAGCATACCTTCGCCGCAACGGTCTCGCAGCGGATCAGCGCATGATTCCCAGAGTCTATTCCTTCCTTCGGGACGGGAAATGGATCTCCAAAGGAAATATGGGCTGGTGGGGTATCAGCACCGATGATAAGAGCGAAGAAGTCTGGAGGCAAATGCTGGCAGACTATTTGGACAGCATCCCAGACGACCATTTCCTTGTCGGTGTCGACTGCCACATCTAAAGAGGAGGCACGCAAAATGATTTTGAACAGACTGGGCGCTGAATTTGAGTATGAAGGCGTCACATACACGATTGGTGGAGCCGTTGTCGGCACCGCTGAAAGCGAATACGAAGGGCTTTATGGTCGTATAACCGCCATCTATGACGGCGAGGATAAGGAAACTGAAAACGAAACGCCTGACATCTACTGCGAGTTTGACCCACCAGTCATGCCGCATGAAGTCAAAGCGCTGGAGAAGACCTTTTCTGATTTGTATGACCAACCTAAAACTTTGGACGATATCGTACTGGACATGGTTATCATGGCACCTGAAATGATCCGCCCATTGGATGACCTGCACACTGTCAGCAAAAAGATTCCTATCTACATTGTGATGGAAGACTGGGCCGTTGACGGTGAACACGGTAATTACTGCGAGCTGTTCACGGATTATGATGACGCAAGACGCATTATGTTGGACAAACTCCGGGAAGAACTCGATAACGGTGCTATCCCGCAATGGTCGGCTTCCGGCGCTTATGCTGAAGATAGCTCTAAGGATTCCTATAAGGGGTATATCGAGGGCGACTACCTGGACAATCACTATGAGATCTCGCTCCTTCCGCAGTCTCTGATGATGTCCACGCAACACATTCAAAAAGTCGGAGGACTGTATAAGGCCCAATGCCGGACAGAAGACTTCGTATCACAAATTGAAGACTGGGAGGAAGTCGCAGCAATGAGTGCGATGCAGTACCAGAAGCTCATCACGAACCCAGCCATACCCGAGCGCATTGAACAACAGCTCGGACGCAATGACCATTATTGGGAAGCGTATTGGGAAAGTGTATCTGAGGTCGCCCACGATTTGGTTCGGCAGGCGTTGACGCAGCCGGATTGTTTCACGCCGGAAGCAGATAACCCATATCCTCTTTGCATTGGTTCGGGCAAACAGGAATGCGCTGATTGCTGCCTGTATGTGCATATGAAGGGAGAAGGCGGCTATGAGTGCTGAAAGCAGGCTCACCTCCATCGTTTCGTATCCGGAGCGCGGAACCGGCGGCAGCAACCGGTATCGCGGCAACTGCTCGCCCAAGCTGATCGAGGATCTGATTGGCTTTTTCAAGCCGAATGAGATCTGTGACTACATGTGCGGCAGCGGAACAACGCAGGATGCTGCCCGTTCCATGGGGATCACCAGCCACTGCTACGATCTCCACAGCGGCTTCGATCTCATCAATTGCGGGATACCGGAGCGTCCGGAGTTCGTGTTCTGGCATCCGCCGTACTGGGATATGATCACATATTCGGATGTGATGTACAAGGCATCGGCGGTACAGTCCAAATACGGCTATGATCCCCGCCAGTTCGACCTGTCTCGGATCCACAAATGGGAAGATTTCGTGCGCGTCATGAATTACGCCATGATGAAACAGTTTTGTGCGTTGGAACGCGGCGGCAGGATGGCTGTGCTGGTCGGCGATATCAAGAAAAAGGGTCGGCTTTACAGCATGATCTTCGAATTGATCAAACCGGGCACGCTGGAAAATGTCATTATCAAAGCGCAGCACAATTGTTTTTCAAATCAAACGCAGTACAGCGGACATTTTATTCCCATTCTGCATGAGTATCTGTTGATTCTCAGAAAGGATGCGCCTTTGGTGTACCCGATTCTGATGACACAGCCTGTGCAGAAGGATATCCGTGATATGAGCGGCGCCACTTGGCGGGATGTGGTTGCAGCTGTACTGGAAGATTGTCACAATCCCGTATCTCTTGCGTACATTTATGAACAGATTGCGCCTTATACCAAGGCGCGAAAAAATCAGTGGTGGAAAGAAAAAATCCGCCAGACGCTGCAGATCAATCCCATGCACTTCTCCCATGACGGGCGAGGTTTATGGTCATTGAACAGAAATGCAGCATAGTATCAAAAGTTAATTACTCAGGAGAAGGGCGCTTGGAATATCCATGCGCTCTTCTTTTTGTCATAGTTTCGCTAATGGCTGGCCGGACAAATACAGCTTTCATTTTTTATTACCACACACACCTATTGATATTTTGCTGTTTGTGTGGTATGACAGAACCGAGGTGAGAGCAATGCTGATTGGTTCCGTGGTGCAGAAGGAAGCTGTTCGCAATGAACAGATGATTCTTCAATACGAATCTCTGATTGAAGCACTTCCCAAGGGTTCGATTACCTGCCGCAAAAACGGATACTACTATCTTAGATACCGAGAGAACGGCAAGCTGTACGATAAATATATTGGTAAAGATGCCGAGATGGTTGACACAATCCGCGAAAAGCTTGCCCTTCGGAAACATTATGTAGAAATGCTTTCTGCGCTGAAGCAAGAGCAGAAGACCATTCATAAACTATTGGAGGAGCTCGCATGATCATTTATCACGGAAACACGGTGCTCGTTGAAAAGCCAGAGATACGCATCAGTGATTCATTCCTTGATTTCGGAACAGGTTTTTATACGACCACATCCGAGCACCAGGCGGAGCGTTGGGCAAGAATCAAAATGCGCAGAGAGAGCAAAAATACTGGGTATATTTCGATATACGAATTTGATTTTGAGTTGGCACAGGAGCAGGCAAAGATACATCATTTCGCTCATGCCGATATGGAATGGCTGCAATTTGTTGTCAGAAACCGCCGCGGTGAAACACCAGAAAATATGTTTGATATGCATATCGGACCAGTCGCGGATGATAATGTTTATCGCTCTATCCGGCTTTTTGAAACCGGCGTGCTTGATGCAGACGAAACGGTAAAGCGGCTGAAGACAGAGGTCTTGCAGGACCAATGGACATTCCATACGGAAAAGGTGCTTTCCTATATTCGCTTTATTGACTCAAAAGAAATCAGAATGGAGGAACAATAATATGGGACAAGAACAATTTGCGGCAATTATGCCCTACATCAGCGCTGACCTTGTAGGGATGATCGCCAAAAAGAAAAATATATCCGAAAATGACGCAATCACAAAGCTGTACAATTCAAAGTTGTATGCAACTCTTGAGCAGGAGGACACAAAAGTATGGCAATACAGTACGGATATGCTGTATCTGCTTTTTGAGCAGGAAGAAAAAACGGGAAAAATCGAATTTCCCGATGTGTAAGGAGGAACAACCATGAGCAAAGAAACTGCTTTTTCTGTGTTTTGCCTTGAAAGCTATAAGACATATAAGTCTCTGACTGGTAAACAGACGGCAGAATTGTTTCGCCGTTATGGTGTGTTTGATTATCTGAACGAGTTTTACGACATTCTTCATACGACCGGATATCAGTACATCAATCATGATATTGATATCTACCTGAAGTCCCGAAACGCCGTGATTCCGGCATGATGTAAAAAGATTTCGAACTGGAAAGATCTCTTTTCAAGTGAACGGATTGACTATTACAGGAGTATCTGTTAGAATAATCGTATAAGTATCAAGTTTGGTTTTGAACCAAGCACAGTTTAACAGAGTCTTCCAAGTGTCATTTGCTTTATTGCAAATGGCACTTTTTTGTTTCCGGCCAATTTCATAGGGCATAAGCCAGCAGTCCGTTCAATGGGTTGCTGGCTTTTGTTATATCACGGCGGATACCGCCACAAAAACGAAAGGAGATCGCAAAAATGTTACAACCATGTCAGGACAACTATTCCACAACCTTTGCTTCCTATGAGGGGATGCGTCGGTACCATGAGAAGGAATCGCTGGAAAGCAAGTGGCACAGATGCAGAGTCAATGAACTGCACATCGAACCGCTGGATAAGGCATCGCCGCTCTTTGGAACTCCGTCCGCATTCGCTGCGGGAATCAGCGCCGTGTCTGTCGAGGATACGGCGGAAAACCTCGGTCTTGCCCTGCGAGTGGATGGTTCCTACTATCCCGTCCGCGGTACGGCCTACAAAAGCCTGCTGGACAGGGCAAAAATCAGCGGCACGGCGCTGTCGAAGCTGAGCCGCGAAAAATTGGCATCCGTTCTCAATGACTGCATAGAACTGTACTCTTCGGAGACGCTCCTGCTTATCCGGGACGAGAAGGTTTCGGCGGCGCATTCTGGGGACTCCATGGATTATTCCGTGCTGCCGATCGACGAACTGCTGAAGGCGTTGACAAGGAAACTGGACGATCGGTTCCCCGGCAGTGTATTTCAAGGCGGCTACCGCGACCATTCGCTGGCAAGCGCCACATGGACCATGCCTGGGCAAAAGGAAGACCTGCTCGGTGCCTATGCCAAACTGCTGGCATCGCAGGGAAAAGGCACAATTGCATCCAAACTCATCCCTGCCATCCGGTTTGTCACTTCGGATACCGGTGTTGCTTCGGCTAAAGTCTCTGCCATGTTGGAAGGAACACAGTATCCGATCCATATCGGAAGCTGTATCGCCGTTGATCACCGGCATCAGAGTTCGGTAGAAGATTTTGAAACTGCGCTGGATCAGCTCTTTGCACAGTTCGGTGATTCTGTCGCCCGGCTGCAGAGACTGCTGGGGATCTCTCTGAGTTACCCGGTCAATGCCATGACGCGGATCTGCAGAAAACTGTCTTTGCCGAAAAAAGCAGCTTTAGAAGCGATTGGGATGTTTGAGGTAGCCTATGGCGGCGGACCTGCTACTGCTCATGATGTATTTATGGCTATGCAGGAGATCCCGTATATCCTCAAATCCGACCATACGCCGGAGAGCAAAATGCTTGTTGTAGAGGAAAACATGGCCAGAGCACTTACGCTGAAATGGACTGACTACGACCTTGCAAAGGCGGTGAACTACTGATGTCCGCACCGATCATTCTCTGCGACACTGCAGGTATGACGAATGAGCGATGGCTGGAATGCCGCGCCCATGGGCCAAAAGGTACCATCCCCTATACGGTGGGCGGCAGCGATGTGGCTGCCATCTTCGGCGTTTCGCCGTGGACAACGCCGTTGGAGTTGTGGATGATCAAAAAAGGCAGAATGAAAGCTCCGGTGAAAGCCAATCAGGATCAGTTGATGATGGGGCACCTTCTGGAGCCGATCGCCGCCTACTGGTATCAGCAGAAAAGTGGAAACACAGTTTACGATGATACCAATATGTACCAGCACGCAGATCATCCGTGGGCGCTCGCAGATTTTGACCGTCGTTTCACGCGCAAAGAGGACAACGCTCCCGGCATTTTGGAGTGCAAAAGCTGCACTTACCACAAGGCCGGTGACTGGGCGGACGATGCCTATCCCATCTATTATGAACTGCAGCTTCGCTTTTATTTGGCGGTAGCGGATGTGGATATCGGCGCGTTTTCTACCATTTGGGGAAATAACCCTGAAAATGATCTGGCGATGCCGGCACTTACCCGTGATCGGGCGAAGGAGGATATCATCTTCCAACGCCTGGAGGAATGGATCTGGAGCTTGGAGCATGATAAGCCCCCTACGATGGCAGATGTCAAGCCGACGCTCGCACTGGAATCTCTGGCACGCATTTACGGCGCCAGTCAACCGGGACTTCCCACCATTGAGTTTCCCGCAAAGTACGAAAAGTCGCTTCGGCAAATCGCACTGCTGCATGGAAAAATCTCTGACTGCAATGCGGAGATCAAAACTTATGAAAAGGAGATTGCTGCACATAGTGTGCGAATCGCAGAATTGATGCAGGCGCATGAGCATGGCGTGCTTAGCACAACAAGCGACAAGCTTCTCATCGATTTTGTCACCAAAACAACAAAGCGCCCCGACTCAAAGCTTCTGAAAGAGAAGTATCCTTCCGTGTATACGGATGTGCTCAAAATCAGTGAGAGTCGGAAACTGAAAGTGTCGGCTGTACCGACATAAGAAAGGAGTTACAACATGCACGACGCAATGAAAGCCTATAACGAGAGCTGGGAACGCTCACTGGATCGTCAGTTCCTGAAAAATGACCGATACCGGAAGCGTGCCTATATCTGCTCTCCTTTGAGCGGTATCACAGCGGACGAAGAACTCTGTAATGTCCGGAAAGCGCGGGCGTATATGCTTTATGTCCGCACCATGCTTGGGTATCTGGCACGCGCGCCGCACGCCTACCTTCCTGCACTTTTGTGTGACCGTGTGCCGGCAGAGCGTGCGTTGGCACTGCAATTCGGACTTCAGCTTTTGGCACAGAGCGAACTGCTGCTTGTTTGCGGTACGCGTATCAGCCGCGGAATGAAAGGCGAAATTGCTCACGCCGCAAAACTGAACATTCCCATCACCGTTTACTGTGAAGACCTCTATCTGGAAGTGCGAAAACTGGTAACGCAGACCGGAGCCGGCAAAAAGCTGGTTGAACTGGATACGGCGCATCCGGTACTGGCCTCCAACAATCCGGAAACGGATCGTTCCTGGGAGGTGCGGTGCCTTGTGTAGATTCTATACTCCGGTCGATCTCCGATCACGACGGGCCATGCGGCAATATCTGACCTCACATTTTCGATACCCGACAATGAACTCCTGGAACGGATCCACATCGTATGCTTGCAATCTCAAGATCACACACCTTGGGCTTATGCCCGAAGCGGTGGACAAGCTGTTCGATATGATCCAGACCCAGGAGTTTTTTGATGTCATGGACGAGTGTAAACGGGAGTTTGCTGCAAAGCACAACTATCTCTGGCAGGCAGGGATGAACGGCCGAAGCGGCGGGTATCTGGTCCTCTATCAGGGTGAGAAACAGCCGAGCGGCTACAAGTCCTACTGTACCAGCTGCGGGCAGAAAAACTACCGTCCTGCATCCGACGATGACTGTACATGCGGCATCTGCGGGCAACCCACACGGGTCAACTATCCGTACACACATATGCAGGTGGTGGCCTATCCGGGCCGCGGCACGGATGACGGCGAGGATTTCGAGGACTGGAGCATGTATGAGCTTCGCGAGCGCGTAAAGCTCGTGCAGGAGCTGGATCAGCTTGCAGACCGGATGGTCGAGTCAGCGGTCCAACTTGCAAAGAGATCACAGGTCGTTGAGGAAATGGTTTTTATTCCTCAGACACGCAAGGTATTGATTATGGCTTCACCGTAAGGAGGAAAAGTGTCTATGCTGAAAATCGGAGATAAACTGATCTGCAAAACGAAAGGACAGCCGGAAACAGAGTTTTGCGTTCGCGGCGAGGTCAAAAATGTCGAAGGAGATATCGTGACCATCAGCCGTGCTCTTAAATTCGGAACACTGCCTATGCACAATGATTTGACGCTGCCGGAGAGCGAGCTGCTGAAGTATTACACGCCTCTGGAAGCGCATATGACCGACGATTGCCCCAAAACCGGGTCTATCTATGAGGTCACGATCGTTCGCACCGGCGTAGTGTTCGTGAGAGCCGCTTCTTCTGCTGCGGCTATGGAGCTTGCAGACCATCTCACAACCGATCATGTCAACTGGTCAGATGACTGGAATCCCACCGATGCCGAAGAATGCAGTGATTACGACGGTTCGGTTTTGGACGAGCCTGACTTTGACTGATCGCCTGAATCTTACAGAGAAAGGAGAATTCCATCTTGATATGCCAATTCAAAAAGCTGATCTATCCCAAAACAGTGACCGCCGATGGCGCAAGCTACATGATCGCCTTGTACCGCCCCTGCGAGAAGATCCTGGATGCGGCAGGAAATGCGATTCCTGAAATCAAGGCGGTGGGCTACTGCTTGCCGACGGCGGATAATCTTCTCTATGACATGCGCGGGCGCTGGAGCCGGAATGCCAAACATGGCGTCCAATTTGAGGTTGAGGGTTTTGACGAGGTGATCACCCCAAACCGGGAAGGCATCATTGCTTACCTGTGTTCCGGGCAGATCAAGGGCGTCGGTCCTAAAATTGCGGAAAAGATTTATGCCATGTTCGGGCAAAATACGCTGACTGTACTGGATCACGATCCGGAGCAGCTGCTCGCCGTATCTGGCATCAGCAAAGCCAAACTCAAAAAAATCTGTGACTCGTACATGGCTTCCCGGGGCGCACGCGATGTGGTCGCTTTTCTGGCGCCTCATGGCGTAACGCCGAACCGCGCAGTCAAACTGTACAAGCAGTACGGAGAGCAAACCATGGACATCGTTCGGAACCACCCCTACCGCCTGTGTGAGATGGTGGGAATCGGCTTCAAGACGGCTGACCGTATTGCCATCAGCATGGGCTTTGACCCTATTTCGCCGGAACGGGTGGATGAGGGTCTGGTGTTCACGTTGACCGACGCAGAGCTGAAAGGACATCTGTGTATGGAAAAACACAGCTTCCTCAAACAGTGCCTGAAGCTGCTTGAGACCGAAGGCCTGACAGAGGAGATGCTGGCGGTACGGGCTTCAAGGCTGCTTGAATCCGGCCGCTTGGCTTCCTATGGAGGGCAGGTCTATCGCGCGGCAACGGCACGGACGGAACAGAACCTCGCATGGGCTGTTTGCAGGATGCTGCGCTGTGCGGATACAGAATCTTCGGTCGGTATCGATACGGAGATTGCTGCGGAAGAAAAACGGCAGGGTATCCAACTGGCTGCCGAGCAGCGACAGGCGGTCATGACGGCTCTGACATCGCCGCTCAGCGTAATTACTGGCGGACCCGGTACCGGTAAGACACTGATCCAACGGTTTCTGCTGGATATCTATCGCCGCAGAAAGCGCGGAGCAAAAATCATCTGCTGTGCGCCTACAGGGCGTGCGGCACGCAGGATGGAGCAGTCAACCGGATTTCCGGCCACAACCATCCACAAAGCGCTTGGCCTGCTGGCTGGTGAGGACGGCGGCTACTGCGAACCGGAGATGCTGGATGCCGATCTGATCGTGGTGGATGAGGTGTCCATGATGGACATCTATCTTGCCGATCATCTGTTTCGCTCCATACCGCACGGCAGCCAGCTTGTGCTGATCGGCGATGCGGATCAGCTCCCCTCTGTCGGCCCCGGTGCTGTACTCAGTGAGATCATTGCCTGCGGCAGCGTGCCGGTAGTGCGGTTGGACCGTATCTTCCGTCAGAGCCGAGGCAGCCGAATCGCCGCCAACGCAAAACTGATTCGCCACGGCAACCTTAGCCTGGAATATGGTGAAGACTTTCAGTTTTATGACTCCTCCGACATGAGTGCTTCCGCATCACGGATCGAAGCACTGTACTTGCAGGAAACCGCCCGGTATGGTATCGACAATGTGGCACTGCTCACCCCCTATCGGCAAAAGACCGAAACAGGTGTGAACGCTTTGAATGACCGGCTGCGGGAAAGAGTTAATCCGCAGGATGGAAAGAAGTCGGAAGTTACATATCGAAAGCATACCTACCGTTTAGGCGACAAAGTCATGCAGACGAAAAACTGCGAGGATATCAGCAACGGCGACATCGGATACATCACATCTATCACAAGCGATGGTACCGACAGCATGCTGACTGTTGATTTTGGGGATGGCCGGATCGCTGAGTACGACAGCAGTGACCTTGAAACGCTGGATCTGGCCTATGCCTCTACGATCCATAAATCACAGGGCAGTGAATATAAGTCTGTCATCATCAGTCTGCAATGCGCTCACGCCGTCATGCTGGTGCGCCCGCTTATCTATACCGCGATCACCCGTGCAAAGGAGCGCGTCCTGATTGTCGGTGAACGGAGGGCGCTATGTATGGCAATTAAGCGCACAGATACCGAGCAGCGCGGAACAATGCTTTCGTCGCGGATCAAAGAGAACATCTCAAATCTGAAAGGAGATCATCACAATGGCAACATGGCTCAATGAGTATAACAATCTGAAGGATGAGATCAAAAAGCAGCTGGGAAACGGAACTGCCTCGCTGGAACAGTTGATGCAGTATCAGGAACTGCTGTACCGCATCGAAGTGCTGAGTGCGAGCCAGGCGTTTTGCCAGACTGCGCCGATCACCACCGAGGTGTCGGTCCTGTCGAGCCACTACCAGCTGGTGGACGCCTATATTCAGTGCTTGACCAAGGAGCGGCGCTTGGGGCGTCCGGCAGACCAAACGCTCAAGGCCAAGCGTCAGACGGCATCGGAGACTTTTGATAAGGTCGTTCTGGACTGCCGAAAGCGCTTTTCCAGCTTTGCTCCAACGGATCAAAATCAATATCGTAAATGCGTGAGCAGCCTGATCAACACCATTCTGCCTGTTTGGCTGCAGTTGCGCAATACCTATGTCAATATCAATAAGTAAGGAGGGCTCTGTCATGAGTCAAAACAACTCGAATGAGAAAGCGGCTATGCTGGCAAAACTGGACAGTATCCATAAAGTTGAGGGATTTGACCCGGCTCCATTTGCTGTGGATTATACGGATCTCAATACACAGGAAACCCGTAAGCGCCTCCCTGTCATGATCCAGATGGCATGGTTCCGGCTGAAATATCCGGAAGGCCGTATCGCGATCCAGGTGTCGCCGGGCAAGGATTGCTTTGTGGCAACAGCTCGGGTCTATCCCAGCTATAAGGATCCGGTAGATTGCTATCTTGCTGAGGCCACGGCATCCAGAGGCCCGGACGCCTCTAAGCCGTCCGTATCACCACGGGAATGGGCCCAGACTGCGGCGGTTGGCATTGCGCTTAGAAACGCGGGGTTTGGACTTCAATTCTCTGCAGCAGGCGATGATTTTTCTGGCGTCGCGCCGGATGAGTTACCGACTGCCGTGGAGGACGCATCTCAGGAGTCCGCGCCCGCAGAACAGCCCGTGCTGGGCAAACAGGAAGTGCCATACGAGCCGGTTCCCCCTCTTACCGAAGAGCAGAAACTGGAGCAGGCACTCAAAAAACCGTGCCCCATCAAAAAGTACAGCGGGAAAACGCTGGGTGAAGTACTGACAATGGATCCGAACGCGATTGCATGGGTAGCCAATAAGTACAAGGACAATCAGGAACTATCCGATGCGGCAAGGTTGATCTGTGAACACGCTATGCAGCAGACCTCCGTGTGAGGAAAACACAATCACAAGGGGGACGGATATTCCGTCCCCCAGAAAGGAGGCTGCATGGATATCTTTCATATGGCAGATATTATTCCGCTGATAGGGCTCCCGCACCCGCCCTATGGAAGAAGCAGTTACAATGTGCCGTGCCCGTGCTGCGATGATGAGCCGCGTGCAAAGCATTTGAATATCAACTTACAGAAGGATGTATTTCGTTGCCCGCGATGTGGATTTTCCGGCGGTATATTTGACCTGTACGCATACTATACAGGCATTGCCCGTGAAGATGTGCGGGATGCGCTGGTTGCGCGCCTGAATGTGCAGGGCAACATTCCAAAATCCGAACACATCCAGGATGCAGAACCGATAGAAACCCCTCCAACGGATATTCTATCACGCAACGAAACCTACACGGCGCTGTTGTCCAAATTGACACTTGCGTCGGATCATCGGCAAAATTTAAGGAACCGAGGTCTGTCCGATGAAGAAATCGACAGACTTGGTTACCGGACGACGCCGGTGGTGGGCACGCAGACCATTGCACGGCAGCTTCTATCCGACGGCTGTTATCTATCCGGCGTGCCAGGGTTTTATCGCAAAGACGGGCAATGGTCTTTCGTATGTGATAGTCGTGGTATTCTGATTCCTGTGCGGGACAGCGAAGGACACATTCAAGGAATGCAGATCCGACGGGATAATGTATCCAGACGAAAATTTCGTTGGGTTTCCAGCTCTGGGCGGCCAGATGGCTGCAAAGCAGAAGGTTGGGTACATATTGCGGGAAAAACCCGCACAACCGTATTGCTGACCGAGGGCCCCATGAAAGCGGATGTTGTCCACTTTCTGAGCGGGCAGACAGTACTTGCAGTTGCGGGAGTGAATACGCTGACACAATTGGAGCTTATCCTACCGCAGCTGCGTGGTCAAGGCGTTGAACGCATTATGACCGCCTTTGATATGGATTTCATGGAAAATCCCCATGTGCAGAACGGGTATAAAGCTCTGGTTTCACTGCTTTCTGAAGCGGGCTTTACCTATGGCACTTATTTGTGGGACCCAAAATACAAGGGACTCGATGATTATATCTGGGAGCATTGCTTTCAGCATCAAACACCATAGCAAGAAAGGACGGTTCGGCTTCGGCTGTACCGTCCTTTTCTCATCCATGCGTTTTTTGGGGGGATCAATGGTCCAAAAGAAAATCCACCATCAAGAGTTTCTCTTATAAAAGAAACTATCCGCTCATGTAAGAAAAGATTCTCCCGTGGCGAAAAGAGCCGCCGCGCAAATGCTGACCAGTAAAGTACTCCCATAGAAGCAAGCGAGAAATCAACACATCTGTATGCATTCACATTACTAATGCGTATTTCTGCTGTAAATACGCATGGCAAATCGTGTAATTGAGCAAATCAAAAAACAGGAGGAATCTATTATGTTGATTGCAATCGATCATGGAAACTACGCCATTAAGACCCCACACTTTTCTTTTGTCTCCGGCCTGATAGAGCACACGGTAAAGCCTCCCATGGCAGATGAAGTTTTGGAATACGAGGGAAAGTACTGGGCGCTTACTGGGCAAAGGCTTCCTTATATGCGGGACAAAACCAGAGATGACCGATACTTCATCCTGTCGCTCTTTGCGATTGCCAAGGAGCTCATGGCCAACGGTACGAATACGGCGTTTGAGCAGGTAGACCTTGCCGTCGGTCTGCCTCCGGAACATTATGGGATGCTTCGTGAGCGGTTCGCTCAGTATTTTCGTCGGCAGGGAGCAATCAACTTCGTTTATAATAATCGCCCGCTCAGCATTGTGATTCGAAATGTCTTTGTATACCCGCAAGCCTATGCGGCGGTTGTTCCTCAATGTGGACAGCTTCTGAAAACGCTGCGGATGTTCATTGTAGATATCGGTGGCTATACGACCGATGTACTATTGCTTCGGAACGGGAAACCGGATCTGCAATTCTGTCGGAGTCTGGAGAGCGGCGTTATCACGATGAATAACGATATCATTGGAAAAATCAGTGCGCAGCATGATATGCGAATTGAAGACGAGCATATTTGTGCGGTGCTGCAGGGAGTGGAGACAATCCTCCCCGAAGATGTAAAAAAGGCGATTCGAGGCGCAGCTCAGCTGCATGCGAAAGATATTTTGGACAAGCTCCGGGAACTGCAGGTCGATCTGCGCACCAATCCCGCTATTTTCATTGGGGGCGGGAGCATCTTGTTCCGTCCACTGATTGAGAATACGCCCCTCGTTGCAAAGGCTTCCTTTGTGGAGGATCCAAAAGCAAATGCAATCGGCTATGAGATGCTTGCCCGTGGTCAAATGGCTATGCAGGCTGCTCAATAACGGAGGGCAATGTGAAACGGGATGGAAAATACAGATTTTCTCTGCAATTTGGTGCGGAGACAACGGAACAGGTACAGGCCGGAGAGCTTCTGGAGCGCCTCGGAAATCGAAAAAGTGCAATTGTGGTAGCCGCCTTAAATGAGTACATTACCACACATCCCGAATTTGCTGAACCTGCGGGCAGGAAGATCCATGTTAAAATTGAGGGCGGGATAAGTCGCGATACGCTTGAGCAGATGATCCGCACGCTGATAGATGAACGAATCAAAGATGGCCGATTGTCTGCTGACAGCGTTGAAATTCCATCCGTACAACCCTCCAATAATCTCAATGAAGGCATTGTAGCGATGATCAGCAATCTGGATTTGTTCACGGGGTGACTTTTAGGCGGCTTTAGAACTAAAAATCCAGTTTCATGCCATCCTAATATCGAATAAGATATTTACAGGCAGAAAGGCGCATTATAAAGGTGTATAATGGACTGAAAATCGCTTCTGCGGCACGCCTCTTTTTTGTAAAATAAAAAATGTAAAGGGAGACGATGCTGGTGGATAGAATAGCTCTTGGAAAGCGCATTAAGTCGATGCGGCAGAACCTCGGAATAACACAGGATAAGTTTGCCGAAATGCTGAACTGCACAAACAGTCACATCGGTAAAATTGAAAATGGTAAGGGCGGAATCAGCATCGAAATGTTAGTTTCCGTTGCAAATATACTACATACAACAGTGGACCAGCTTCTGTTGGATTCTTATGACTACAAAGAACAGGTTCTCCTGCATGATTTTTATGAGCGTATTGATAAATTCCCTGTACAAACAAAAGTACTCGTCTGCGATATGGTCATGAGACTGCTCGACATCATTGAGGAAACACAGGAGTAAAACGATACTGCTTCAATTTGCAAGCATACACCTTATCGGCGACACTTAAAAATCTGATGCCGTACAGTCCATCATACTCTGCACGGTCAACGAACACATAAGGCTGTCCGGTTTTTGCGGGACAGCCTTGCGTGTTTTTTAGCCCCAAATTGAGGACATTGGCCTCAGTCACATGGACAACACGAGGAAGCGGTCGGCAAACTGACAGGAGCGCAGCCATAAAAGAATTATCGAACTGTGTCCACAGAAGGAGGTTCGGTTTTTGTGTCGTTTACAGGCTCTATTCGCAGGAAATGTAGTTATCCCTTTTGCAAACACGATTGCGGTTTGCCATGGCTGGTTCTGCCCTTCCGAGTAGAGTATTCCTTCTGGATCAATATTGTGGTGAAGCAGGGCAGGTTTGCCCTGACAAGCGCCCGTCTGTTTAACAGTTACAAAGCTGTAAACAGATGGGCGCTTTTATAATCGAAAAGCCTGTATGTACGGGAAGGGGGTGATTCGAATGAGTTGATGCGTCATGCTTTTTTTCGATTCTATCCCATATTTTTGTATAACGCAGGATACAGCATGCCATCAAGGCATGTTTTGATTTCCTTTGCCAGGGTGGCATGCGCCGAAGGAGGCGTAAAAAATGTCACCCATGAGTACAAAGGATGAACTGCGTGGCCGTTTTACGAGGTGGATCGTAATTACCGCGCAGAATGCGCAGAAAAACTATCTGCGCACCGAAGGCAAAAGGCCGAAAACCATCTCTATCGATGAAATCGAGTTGCCAATCACAGATACACTGCTGCCAAAAGCAGAAACCGTTTCCGACAGTTTCGATTTCGCGGAGCAGCAGTTGGCCGATGCATTCCGAGAACTCCCGCTTATGCGAAGGCGCATATTAGAGCTGCTGTTTGTCGATGAGCTTTCGCCAGCGGAGATTGCCCAAAAGCTTCACTGTTCTGTTCAACATGTGTATAATCAGCGTTCCCTTGCTATAAAGCGCCTTCGGGAGCACCTTATAAAGGAGCGTGAAAAATGACAAACATAGAATTTCGAACAGTTCTGGAGGCTGCTGTAAGCGGTGACCGTAAGGCGCTGGACACATTGCTGTCACTCTACATGCCGCTGATCAACCGGCTGAGCAGCTATGCCGGCCAGCTTGATGAGGACTGCAGGCAGTACATCCTGCTCCATATCGTTCAGCATATTTCCGAATTTCATATTTAGAATCTGG
>ULSU01058977.1_pt1 | contig 18577 bp, 15 predicted proteins | sample 1956941 | NCBI WGS metagenome assembly ULSU01 (sample SAMEA4835715, study PRJEB28245) | human gut metagenome | biome: gut microbiome; material: fecal sample | place: Denmark | collected 2008
TACTCGAATATTGGTATTTACAAATAATATCAGGATTAGTAATAAATAAATCCGCTTCACAAAGATATGATCCTTCAGTTAAAACATCTTTGGCAAGAATAGCAGAAGATATATTATTCGTTTTATTATACTCATCATTATCTATGAAATGCAGAAAGGGATACTTCTCCAATAAACTGTCAAAACTCTTTTTATGATATCCGCGTATAATTGTAATATCATGAATATCAACAGCCACTAATGCATCAAGAAGTGTGTCAATAATACGTTTACCATTGATTGTCACTAAAGGTTTCGGCTTATCAGCTGTTGCAGGCATCATACGTGATCCAAATCCTGCTGCCAGGATAGTAGCCTTTTTAACTCGATAAGGCTCTAATGCTAATATTCCTGAATCAGTTATACCTATTTTGCTTAATTTTGAATAGACCCAACCTCTTTGGTTTAAAACTTTTCTAGTTGATTCTACTAAATTTAAAGAAAGATTAGTTCCATCTGCTATTTGGCGTAATGTACATATTTCCGGCCTTTTTCTCTCAAGAAAAGTTAAAATTTCGAACTGACTACGATTATCAATCATAATAAATCCCCTATAGTTCAACCTTATTACATATGGATTTTGACAGGGTTATGCTTACAAATTCTTTCTTCTACTGGTGGGAGTTTCATATAATCACCATAAATATTTCTAAGCATAACATCATAATTTCCGTAAATAGAAAAACTTTTTCCTTCGAAATTTATTGGAACAATCTCGTCAATTAATGTAGAAGGAAAACGGTATTTAAAAGCATATAATGCAGAAAAAGACCCCCAAGCGTAGTTTCCAGATATTTTTATATCATTCATACTTGCCCACTGCCATAATCTTTGTATAATTAATTTTCTAAAAGAATATGGAATCATACGAACTGCTTTTCTTATCAACGATTTTCCTAATGAATCATTAAGCATACATATATTCGCCCTTGTTAATAGATTAAGAACAGCTGCATGCCAATATACATTTATAGTGCTCCATCCTGTTTGTATTTTTTCCAAAGGAAAAATATCAATCCAAATGCCATGATGACCTCTGCTTTCATCATCACCAAGTGATATAAATAAAGTCCCCTCTTTCCTAATCTTTGCATGTGTTGTGCCACAACATGGATCATCCAGACAATTTTCAAAATAATAACCAGGAATTGGATCTTGTTTCCAACATTCCCTAAAACGGTTGAGTTCCTTACGTGTCATACATATATCGACATCATCATCCCAAGGAATATATCCATGATGTCTAACAGCTCCTATAGCAGTTCCTGCATATAAAGAATATATAATGTGATGTTTCTTACAAAATTTGTCAACTTCTACCAAAATTTCAAGTTCTACTTTCTGTAGTTCACGTAGCATATTTTTTTCCATTAATTAATCTCCTTTGATTAGTTAATTGGTAAAACCGCAATTTTCCTTATCAAAAAAATACTTAGAACCGTTCATGTTCAAAATAAATCTATCTTAAAATTTTCTATAATATTTCAATCACTTAAGTTTTATATTTTATTTCTGAGCGATATACGAGGAAATTGGTTGCTAAGCATAATCATCGTAATCATTTGTGTTGTATCAAAACAATAAGGATTGAAAAACGAGTAAAATAGATAAATTAAAAATATTATGAAGCCACTTTTATTACAAAATTTCAACATGGAATAAGATACTAAAATATAAAAAGCAATAAGGCAAATAATACCTACTTGATAATAAATATATAATGTTTGTAATTCATAATATTGAGCGGAGATTGAACGCCCCAATTGTACAGCACCCCAAACCGGGCTTCCCAATCCATTGCCATACAATATATTAGTATCCATTAATGCTTGAAATTGAAGTATTCGCATCCCATTACTACTAAAATATCCGTCTGATTTTGAATTAGCAGCTAATATTAAATATGAAAAAAAATAACCCATTGCAATAGCTAAACCTAAACTAATGATTATTTTTTTTAATCCTTTAGTACTGGTTCTCATCATGTGAATATAGCGCCATATGAAGAACATTGCTGTACCTAAAAGAAACGCAATATTTCCTGCGCTTAATACACCTAATAAAATTAGCATATTATACAATGTAAACTTGTCATTCTTATAAAAACTAATCATAAATGCTATTACAAGTAGTGCATTTCCTCTTAATTGTACACGAGGGATTCCTCCATATACTGTATATATATCACCATAGCCATTTAATAGAGCCCATTCTCGCATCCCAGAATAACTTCCAGATAAAATAACCATCAAGGCAATAACAATCAACATAATAGCTTTTCCCAATGATAATGCTGAGAACACTTTATATAATATATCGCCCGATGTCTCTTGATAAAAAGGGCACATTGGTAATAACAATAATATTAAAAGAAAGCGAAAAGAACTTGTTAACTCAGCTCCATTAGACATCCCTAGAAGTACACTTAAAATGCAAAACATAGCTGTTCCAATGTACAAGAGCCCAATTTTGGGATTGATAAATATCTTAAATAATTTTTTTATATCAAAGAGCATAAAAAGAGCTATACCTACAGTAATTAATCCTGCATAATTAGAAAAAGGGACCTGGAAGTAATAAAAAAATATAGCAATTGTCCATGAAATTACTCTAAAATAGCTAGCTAATTTTTTCATTATCACACCACTTCTCAAAATAAATGATAAAAAAACTATAAGGATCCATTTTTACCAGCAAAATAAGCAATTAAACCTTTTCCGATATATTTTGCGCGTTCAATCTTATGATCTAAAAATAACATGTGTAATATAGGACGAACAGTGAGCATATAACAAAATCTAAGCTTATATTTAAAAGGGACATAGGGCTTAAATAATAAACGTAAACATTCTCGTGTCTGGTAATATTCCCTAAAAGGAGCGCTAATGCTTAATCGAATTGGTCCAACTTTCTTGATTCCTTTTCCCAATGAATGTCGAATTACAGAAACATATGTCATATATACATTCATATTAGCTGCATAAAAACGCCAACAAATATCCCAATCTGCCATATCAAGAAAGATTTCTTCATTCCAAAATCCAATCTTCTTTAAATTTTTATATTGGCAAAGCATAGACGTCGTAATAATGCTGCTTACTTTCATTGTTTGTTTATTTACATATTCTTTCAATCGAGGTATCTGTTCCTTATTACTATTTAAATTAAAATATACTGGACCAATGCAACCCACGGATCCTCCATTATATTTAAGATTCTCATATTCACTAATAAGGGTTTTAATATGATCAGGTTGAATAGTAGAATCCTGATCAAAAAATAATACATAATCATCATCAGCCCAGTGCAACGTATCATTTTTTAATACTTTATTAAATGCACCAGATAAGCCAAGATTTTTCCCCCAATAAAAATATTTTGTATTTTCCAGAACCGAAAAAAGTTTTTGATTACTAGTTGGACTATTATCGCAGATAATTAATAAATTCGATTGACTACATATTTTTTTCGCATTGTCAAGATTACTTTTATCGGGATAATAAACCGTCATAATACTAATGACTTTATGATTTTTCATAATATCAATCATTTCCATCCTATTTACGAAGAATCTTCTGAAATAAATATGCTCGCATTCTATTTGGTAAAAGAGCGGCAATCAGGCGTATAAAGCTCTGATTTTTATACTGGAAATATGTAATAAACCCACTATCGGCCATATATTTAAAAAGTTTACACTGAAAACAAACATACTTCCATCCCCCACGCCGCTTGTACATATCGCTTCCTGCTCTCATCCACAACAAGGGCTCCTGGATGTTATACCCCTGAAAGCCTTTCTGCAGCATACGGATCCACAGGAAGTAATCTTCCAACAGGTAGAAATCCTGGTATCCTCCTGCCGCCTGCACGGCACTTTTTTTATACATGATGCAGGGATGATTGAAGGGGTTTCTCTTTTTAGCAAACTCCAGGATGGCAGCCTGGGTTTCCGGAACAACGCGACTGGCCGTTACATGGTGGATGTCCGTATCGAATTCCTCCACAATGCCACTGACCAGGCTGTATTCTGGATGCTCTGCAAATACTTTCAATTGCTTTTCACAACGCTCCGGACGGCTGACATCGTCAGAATCCATACGAGCCACCAGTTCATTCTTGCAATGCTGGATACCAGCATTGAGTGCTTTTCCCAGGCCCCCATTCTGTTTGAGCCGAAGTACGTACAAAACAGGCCCAAATGCCTGCTGCATCTGGGCTATGACTGCATCTAACTCCGGGTTCAGCGGCCCATCACATACCAGTACGAAGTTGTCTGTGGGCACCGTTTGATGCAGGATGCTTTCCATGCTCTGCCGCAGGAACTCCGGCTTTTCTCTATAGTAGACGGACATGAGCACCGAATATTTCTCACCCATTGAGTCTCTCCTTCACTTCCGCCGTTACCTGCCCCTCGGCCACGCCTTCCGTGCTCTCCTTCATGAACAGGATCTTCACGGTAGCGAAGATAATCTTGAAGTCTTCGAACAGGCTGGGACGGGCAATGTACATCAGGTCCAGCAGCAGCTTGTCATAGGGGGTGGTGTTGTACTGGCCGTAGACCTGGGCGTAGCCGGTGAGGCCGCATTTGGCCTGGAGCCGCAGATTCCACTCGGGCATTTCTTTGGCGTACTGGGCGGAAATCTCGGGGCGTTCGGGTCGGGGCCCTACGATGGACATATCGCCCTGGAGGATATTCAGCAGCTGGGGCAGTTCGTCGAAGCGGACAGCCCGGATGAACCGGCCCACCCGGGTTACCCGGGGATCGTTTTCACCGGTGCTGAGCCGGGCCACGCCGTCTTTTTCGGCATCCATGCGCATGCTGCGGAATTTCAGCACGGAGAAGACTTTGCCGTCTTTCGTCAGGCGTTTCTGGCGGTAGAAGATGTCGCCGCCGTCGGTGTACTTGATAGCCGCAGCCACGCACACCATGATGGGCGAAAAGATCACCAGGGCCACCAGGGACAGGACGATGTCGAAGGCCCGTTTGAAGAACAGGTATTCCGGGCTGGGGTTGTAGCGCTGGACGGACATCATGGGCAGGTGGAACAGGTGGACCTTTTTGGCGCTGTCCATGATCACATCCCCAATCCTGGGGATTACATAGGTGCCGATTTTATGGGCTACACAGTATTTGGTGATCAGATTCCGGTCGTGGCTGTGAAGGCCGCAGCGGTGCCCGCCAGGCAGTACGCCCTGCTTTCCCCGGGCCCAGGCAGGTAGTTGAGGGTGTCCGCGTCCAGGCTCACCTCCGCCCCGCTGTGGAGCCGGATGGGGATACCGGTATCATCCGCGGCCTGTTGGAGCTGTGCCAGCCGTTCTGTGATGACGTCCCAGGAGGGACAGATGCCCCTGCGGTGGAAATGGGGGGTGGCGAAAAGTTCCCTGGTCCCCGCCTCCGCCGCCTGGCGCAGCATGTCCAGGGACATGGAACGATCCCGGGCCCCGTCGTCCCCGGGGATGTCGTACAGGATATGGGAATGGATGTCGATCATAAGTTGGTACCTCGTAAAAAGGGTTGCTGCATGAGCAACAACCCCATCAATGTTTCATCCAGGTCCTGGGATAGAACAGGATCAGCATGGGCAGCAGTTCCAGTCTTCCGGCCAGCATGTCGAAGATCAGCACCAGTTTGGAGGGGAGGCTGTAGTCTCCGAAGTTTCTGGTGGGCCCTACCCCTGCCAGGCCGGGACCGATGTTGTTCAAGGTAGCGGCCACAGCAGTGAAGTTGGTCTCGAAATTGAACCCGTCCAGGCTCACGGCCAGGATGGACAGGAAGAAAATCAGGAAATAGGTGATCAGGAAGATGTAGATGGAATTGAGCATTTTGCTGTCCACGGACTTCCCGTCCATGCGCATCCGCTGGACCCCGTGGGGATGGAGTACCTGTCCCAGTTCCAGGAAAATGGACTTGCAGGTGAGCACGACCCGGCTCACCTTCACCCCGCCGCCGGTGCTGCCGGCGCAGGCCCCCACCACCATCAGGAGCACCAGGATGGTTTTGGAAAAGCTGGGCCACAGGTCAAAATCCACGGTGCTGAACCCGGTGGTGGTCATGATGCTTCCCACCTGGAAAAAGGCAGCCCGGAGGGCCTGTTCCAGGGTGTCGAACCGGTCCCGGAGCTGCCAGGTGATGGCCAGCCCGGAAGCCAGGATGATGCCCACATAGGCCCGGACTTCTTCCATGGCCAGGGCTTCCCGGAACCGGAAAATCAGGGACAGATAGTAGAAGCCGAAATTCACCCCGAAGGCGATCATGAACAGGGTGATGATCCACTGCTGGATTGGCGTATAACTGGCGCAACTGTCGTTGAGGATGCCGAAGCCCCCGGTGCCGGCGGTACCGAAAGTGATGCACAGGTTGTGGAACCAGTTCATGCCGGTAAGGGCCAGCAGGGCGATCATCAGCAGGGTCATGCCCAGGTAGATCTTGTAGAGCACAATGGCGGTGTTCCGCACCCGGGGCACGAACTTGGACACGTCCGGGCCGGGGCTTTCCGCCTTCATCAGGTTCATCTGGGTGCCGCCCCGGTTGGTGGGCATCAGCATCAGGATGAACACCAGCACCCCCATGCCCCCGATCCAGTGGGAAAAGCTCCGCCAGAACAGGGAGGTGTGGGACAGGGCCTCCACATCGCTGAGGATGGAGGACCCGGTGGTGGTAAAGCCGGAGACGATTTCAAACACCGCATCCACATAGGAAGGGATCTCTCCGGTGAGCACAAAGGGAATGGCGCCGTACAGGCTCAGGAGCACCCAGGACAGGCCCACGGACACGAACCCTTCCCGCTGATAGATGGCCTTGTTCCGGATTTTCCGCCGGCTGGTCACATACCCGATGGCCAGGGCCAGGAGGGCCAGGGCAAAATAGATCATCCCCTGGTCTTCTCGGTAAATGAGGGAAATCAGGCTGGGCAGCAGCAGCAGGGCTCCTTCGGTACAGAGGATCCAGGACAGCACCCGCCCGATCACAGGATAATTCATGGCGTTCAGACTCCTTTATGCCAGGATGTTTTCGATTTCGTGGAAGCCCAGGTTGGTGGTGACCACGATCACCGTATCCCCCGCCTGGAAGGCATCCTGGCCGCCGGGGATGATCAGTTTCCCTTCCCGGACGATGCCGGCGATTAGCACGTTCTTTTTGATCCGCATATCCGCCAGTTTGGTGCCGATCAGGGAGGATTTGCTGTCCAGAAGGAATTCCAGGGCCTCCACCCTGCCGTTCATGAGCCGGTACAGGGTCTCCACATTGGATTCCATACTGTTGCCGGCGGCCCGGACGTACTGGACGATCTGCTGGGCAGTGAGCTGTTTGGGGTTGACGATGCTGTCCAGCTGGAGCCCTTCGATCACGTCCCCGAAATCCACATGGTTCACCTTGGTGATGACTTTCTTGCTGGAATGCTTCAGGGCGTACAGGGACAGGATGGCGTTGACTTCGTCCATGCCGGTGCAGGCCACGAAGCCGTCCATGCTTTCCAGGTGTTCTTCCCGGAGCAGTTCTTCTTCGGTGCCGTCCCCGCAGTCGATGGTGGCCCCGGGCAGGGCTTCCACCAGTTCTTCGCACCGGGCCATATCCCGTTCGATGATGGTCACTTCCGTATGGCTCTTCAGGAGCATCTTGGCCAGGTAGTAGCTGAGCTGTCCGCCCCCCACGATCATGACGTTTTTGCATTTGTTGGTGCGGACGCCGATTTTCTTGAAGAAGGCCTGGGCATCCCGGGGCATGGCGATGATGGTCAGGATGTCCCCCTGCTGGATCACCGTATCCCCGTTGGGGACCAGGATGTTGCTGTTCCGTTCGATGATGCACACCAGCAGGTTCACTGTGAGATGGGCAATTTCCTTCAGGGACCGGCCGATGAGCACGGAGGATGGGGGCACCCGGAACCGGAGCATGTCGATCCGGTCCTTGGCGAAGCTGACGATTTCAATGGCGGAAGGGAAGTTCAGCAGCCGGGAAATTTCCTTGGCGGCTTCCATTTCCGGGTTGATGGTCATGGACAGGTTCAGCCCCTTCTGGAGGTAGTGCCGTTCGTCGGAATAATGGGGACTCCGGACCCGGGCGATGGTATGGCACTGATGGTTGTTCAGTTTGGCGATGACGCAGGTCAGAAGGTTCACTTCGTCGCTTTCGGTGACGGCGATGAGCATGTCCGCATGGGCCAGATCGGCCTTGGCCAGGATGTTGAAGCTGGAACCGTTGCCCACGATCCCCATTACATCGTAATTGGTGGAAATATTCCGGATGATGGTGGGGTTGGTGTCGATGACGGTAACGTTGTTGTCTTCCTGGGTGAGCTGGGAGATGATGCTCCGTCCCACTTTCCCGCATCCTACAACTATGATTTGCATGGTTGAACTCCTTTTATGCAAGCGCTGCCGCGCCTGTGTTCAATCGTCAATGGTCTCTTGTTAATATCTCCTACTATACACCAGCTGTTTGAAAAAATCCACAGCTTTGTTACATTTCGTACAAAATTGCTGTTACTTTCTTTTTTCTTCCTGGGAGTGGATTTTTGAGGGACTTTCGGGGTTCGGGGACCAGGAATCCTTTTCTCCACCCCCAGGGCCAGCAGCAGCCCCAGGATGCCGGTGGCCAGCTGGAGAGGCAGGAAAATGGACAGGGTTTTGGTGACGGCGCCCCAGGGCAGCTGGAGCAGCCGCAGGGCCCCCACCATGCCGATGGCCAGCACCAGGGTCTTGCCCAGAGGTGCCCCCAGGAACAGGGCCGATCCCTTGGACCCGATGTGGGTGAGTTCCACGTACATGCCATTGCCCAGGGCGATCACCGGCACCACCGGCCCCAGGATATGGCCCTGGAAAAAGGCGATCACCGCCAGGGCCACGCAGATGGTCCAGGCCAGGACCCGGGTGGTGTACCGGCCGGCCAGTACCAGGGTGGCGTTCACCAGGGTACCGATGAGCAGGGTCATGACGGGCACCGGCAGGGGCAGCACCAGCCGCAGCTGCTGGCTGAGCGCCCCAATGGCCAGCAGCAGGGCCCCCCGGACCAAAAGACAGACAGAATCGGACAAAGGTATCGGCTCCTTTCTTTTTGATGGTACAATTGTCAATTAATGCACAAAAGCCTTATGCTTTTGATGCCCTGAACCGGTGCCAGAGTTCCGCACATCCCCATGACAGCAGGAGTACGGCTATATAGAACGCTTCCATAGGGACTTGCTGTATCCCTGCTGTCCGGTTCAGCACATATTCCAGCTGATCGATGAATATGGGGTGGATCAGGTAGATGGGAAAGGAGCGGTCACTCATTTCTTTTAAGGCCCCTTTCAGGGGATATCTGCCGCTCTGGATCACCATACTGAAGAACAGTACCGAAGCGATGGTATACACCAGCCCCGGCAGGCTCAGCTGCTGCAGGTAGTTCACGGTATTTTCGTAGGGCATCTGCCATTTGAAGGTCCACCGATAAAAAAGCCAGGTGTTGAATCCGGCACTGGCGGCAAAGAACGCCATCAGCAGGGCCTTGTGCCGGGTAATCAGCTTTTTGAATCCTTCATAATGTCGGGCAATCACCCCGCCCAGCATGAAGATGAACAGGTAGAAGAAGGGGAAATAGTTCAGCCGGTAATTGCACAGGTTCAGCAAAGCCGGGCTGGAAGCAATCCAGTCCGGATAGGTCCAGAAATGGAAATTTCCTTCAAACAGCAGCACCTGGGCCACGAACAGCAGGGGCAGAGCCACTTTCAGCCCGATTTTTTCCATGGCTCCCATCAGGCTCCGCCACAGGGGGAACAGCAGGTAGAACCAGATCAGGATCACCAGGAAGTAAATGTGGTACTGGGCGGTGCCGAAGAACAGGGAAAACAGGATGTTGGACGGATCCAGCACATTGGGGTCCCGGTTCAGCAGGGCATAGTAGCACAGATAGAACAGAGAGGCCAGCAGATACGGACGGCCGATGCTCTTCATCCGCTTTTTCAGGAAGCTTCCATAATGGAGAGGTTCTTCCAGGGGCTTGCTGTAAAAAAGCCCGTAGCCGGAAATGAAAAAGAAGGCCGGCACACTGTAGCGGCTCAGGATGTTGGTAATGAGCACCAGGAAGGGAGAAGCCACGGCGTCGCTTACCGCCATGCTTCCCACATGGATGGCAATGACCCCCAGCATGCAGATGCCCCGGAGGTTGTCGAATACAAGGTTGCGCTGTTTCACAAAAAGCTCCTTTATGGTTTACAGGAATATGGATTCCGCAGGGGCGTCACCAGCCCTATTGGAATGAATCTATCTTATTAATTATAATGACCAGCGACTCGATTCTCAACCCCCTCTTTGAGATCCTCCAGAAACGGACGGACCAGGCGGGATTGCCAAGGCAACCCTGGGTCCGCCCCTACAGGTTCTCACCGGCCAGCCGAGGGCAAGGAGCCGGAACCGTTTGAAATCAAAACAAAAATCCTGCCCCAATCGGCAGGATTTTTTGTCTCCAACGGCCGTTGACCGTTGACAGCTGACTGCTGACGGTACTGTTGCCCATGCAACAGTACCAGTTATTTCACATTGATCTTCCCTGCATACACGCTCCCCGTGGTTACGTCCAGGGTTACCAGGTCGCCGGTTTCCAGGGCTTCCATGGCTCCTTTGGCTCCTACGATCACCGGGATGCCGTAGTTGATGCCAATGATGGCGGCGGGAGAGGTGAAGCCTCCTTCTTCGGCGATGATGCCGCCAGACTGGGCGGCGCAGGTCCCCATTTCATTTTCCAGGGCCGCCACGGCCAGGATCATCCCGGGCTTGAACTGCTCCAGATCCGCTTTCTTTTCCACCCGCAGGACGATGCCGCTGGCGGCTTTCTTCCCGATGCCCTGGCCGGAGACAATTTTCTGGCCCACATTGACCACCTGGATCAGGTTGGTGCTGCCCACCTTCCCCACGTTCATGCCGGCGGTGACCACCAGGGAATCGCCTTTTTTGATCAGCCCTGCATCCAGGGCATTTTTCAGGGAGGCTTCGATCAGCGCATCGGTGCTGGCCTTGTTTTCCCCTTTGAGCGGGGTCACGCCCCAGTACAGGCTCATCCGCCGCAGGCTTTCCTCTTTGGGAGAAACCCCCAGCACATGGGCTTTGGGACGGTATTTGGCCACCAGACGGGCGGTGTAGCCGCTTTCGGTAATGGACATGATGGCGTTGGCTTCCAGTTCCTGGGCGATCTGCACGGTGGCATGGCTGATGGCATCGGTCATCTGGACCTGGGCCCCGATGCCCTTGTGTTTGAACACAGTGACATAGTCGATGGCGTCTTCTGTCCGTTTGGCGATCCGGGCCATGGTCTGGACGGCTTCCAGGGGATAGGCCCCGGATGCGGTTTCTCCGCTGAGCATAATGGCGTCGGTGCCGTCAAAGATGGAGTTGGCGATATCGTTGGCTTCCGCCCGGGTGGCCCGGTAATTGGTGATCATGCTTTCCAGCATCTGGGTGGCGGTGACCACCGGCTTGCCCAGGGCGTTGCATTTGGCGATGATTTCCTTCTGGACAATGGGCACGTCTTCCATGGGAATTTCCACCCCCAGGTCCCCACGAGCCACCATGACCCCGTCCACCACCTGGAGGATGTCATCGATGTTGTCCACCCCTTCCTGGTTTTCGATCTTGGCGATGATCCCCATGGGGGACCCCAGTTTTTCCAGGAGACGGCGGATTTCCATGGCGTCATGGGCATTCCGCACAAAGGAGGCGGCCACGTAGGTCATGCCATGCTGGGCGGCAAAGGTAATATCGGAAATATCCGCATCGGACAGGAAGGGCAGTTTCAGGAAAGCCCCGGGCACTGCCACCCGTTTCCGGGAGGAGATTTCTCCGCCGTTCACCACGATGGTATGGATTTCCTTGTCCGTGGTGGACTGGACTTCCAGGGACAGTTTTCCGTCGTTGAGCAGGATGGTGTCCCCCCGCTTCACTTCTTCCGGCAGACCGGCGTAGTTCACATGGGCCTTTTCCGCCGTCCCTTCCACATCCTCCGTGGTGAGGATGAATTCATGGCCGGGCACCAGGGTGGTCTTGTCCCCTTTGAACAGCCCCAGACGCATTTCCGGGCCTTTGGTATCGGCCACATAGCCCACCAGGCGCCCTGCTTCCTTTTCCGCTTCCTTCAGCAGGTTCAGCCGGGCTTCACATTCGCTGTGGGAGCCATGGGAGAAGTTGAACCGGGCCAGATCCATCCCGGAGCGGATCATATCCACCAGCAGTTCTTTTTTGTCCGTGGACGGCCCCAGGGTGCAGATGATTTTTGTTTTCTTCATGAAATGTTCCCCCTCTGAAATATTCATGATGCGCAGGGAAAAAGCAGTGTGTGCTCTTTCCAAAAAAAGTCCGGACTTGTAACAAGCCCGGACTTTTCAGTTCCGTGTGTACTATTAGGATTCTTTGAAGGCCTTGATCTTTGCAGTCAGCAGAGGCAGGATCTTCAGAGCATCGCCAACGATACCATATTTGGAGATTTCGAACATAGGAGCGTCCGGATCCTTGTTGATGCAGACAATGGTATCGGATTTGCTCATGCCGGCTTTGTGCTGTACAGAACCGGAAATACCGCAGGCGAAGTAGATCTTCGGGGTAACGGTTTTACCGGACTGACCAACTTGCCGGGGATGTTCGATGAACCCTTCATCCACAGCTGCACGGCTGCCGCCTACGGCACCGCCCAGAGCATGGGCCAGGTCATACAGCAGGGAGAAGTTTTCTTTGGCTTTCATGCCGCGGCCGCCGGAGCAGACGAACGGTGCATCGTCGATGGCCATTTCGCCTTCGCTGACCACTTCTTCTCTGCGGATGCAGGTTACCCGGTCATCCACATGGTTCTTCAGGGTGTAGTTGATCACTTCGCCGGTACGGGAAGCATCCGGTTCCATGGCCTTGAAGGTCTTGGGACGAACGGTACCCATCTGCGGACGATGTTCTTTGCACAGGATGGTAGCCATGATGTTACCACCGGCAGCAGGACGGGTCCATTCGATCAGGCCGTCTTCTTCAGCGTCCAGGATGGTGCAGTCTGCGCACAGACCGGTGTTCACCCGGGCAGCGATACGGGGCCCCAGGTCACGGCCGTCGTTGGTGGCGCCGATGAATACGGAAGAAGGCTGATATTCATCGATCATTTCACAGAAAGCATTGGTGTATTCGTCAGTGGAATAGTATTTGAAAGCAGGATCCTGGCAGACGTAAACCAGATCAGCGCCCCGGGCAATCAGTTTGGACGGAACGTCTTTGGCATCGTCGGTGATCAGGACAGCGGCCAGTTTCTGGTTGCATTTGTCAGCCAGTTTCCGGCATTCGCCCAGCAATTCGTATACAACGTGAACAGGTTCGCCTTTGTAATGTTCAACATAGACCCATAAATCTTTTTCGTTACCGGTCTTTAAACCTTTCGTGTTAGCCATTTATACCCAACCTCACTTCGTAATAATCTTGTCTTCGATCAGTTTGTTAACCAACTTATCGACTGCCACAGCAGGATCTTCATCGTCGAAGATTTCACCGTGTACCTGGGTCACTTTCGGAGTGAAGCTCTTCATAACCTGAGTCGGAGAGCCGGCCTTGCCGATGATGTCCAGAGGAATTTCCAGGGCAGCAGCAGTGTAGACAGGGATTTCAGCCTTTCTGGCTTTCATCTTGCCTCTGATGCTGGCAAAACGCAGGTCTTTGCTGCGCATTACGGTAACCACGCAGGGCATCTTCATGGTGAAGGTCATGGACATTTGTTCATTGTCTCTGTCCACTACTACGGTGTCATCTTTGACCTGAACTTTCAGGGCAGCGGTGACCTGGGGCAGACCCAGATGTTCAGCGATTTCAGGACCGACCTGAGCGGTATCCCCATCGATTGCCTGACGGCCGCAGAGGATCAGATCAGGAACGCCGAAATGTTTGATGGTGTTGGCCATGGCAGCGGAAGTAGCCAGGGTATCAGCACCGCCGAAAGCTCTGTCGCTGACCAGTTTGGCTTCATCAGCGCCTACAGCCAGGCAGTCTCTCAGGACAGATTCTGCATGAGGCGGCCCCATGGTGATGACGGTTACATGAGCGCCCAGTTCGTCTTTCAGCTGCAGGGCAGTTTCCAGAGCGTACTGGTCATAGGGGTTCATAATATTGGTTACACCATCTCTGACGAGGTTGTTGGTAACCGGATCGATCTTCATTTCAGCGGTATCCGGTACCTGTTTAACACATACAACGATGTTCATTACAAAGCGACCTCCTAAAAATCATATAGTACAAAACCACACAGCCCCATTGTAACACGTGTGTTCCCGGTATGCAAGGGATTGCAGGAACTTGTCAGACTAGCGTTTCAAATTTCTCCATCTCGTGTATACAATCTGTATAATGGTATTTTCTTTTGTTTTCTCTTGATTTCTAAATTAAGAGATAATTTAATCCAAGTTCTGTAACGGAAATTTCTACAGAATTGCACGACAAATAATGGGTGAATTTTTGTGAGCATAAGGACTTCCTTATAGAAAGAGGGATTGCTGCCGGCGCAGCAATCCCTACCATTCCATGCTCCCCTTCCCCAGCACCCGTTCGATGGCATCGGCGAAGCCGGGGGCATCCAGATCCACCCAGAAACGGGGATTGGTCCGGATGACTTTTTTGGTGTCGGCCACGTGGAGGTATACGGGGTTCTTGCCGTGGAAGGCGGCGAAAATGCCCCCCAGCTGCTGCTGGACCGCCTGGGTGTTCTTCCCCGGCCCGATGTGGAGATGGACTTCTTTGGCTGCTTCCTGGAGGGGCTCCACCCGGTTGGCAAAGATCCTGGCCTGCTCCTCGTCCAGCTTCAGGATGCCCTGGATCATCACGATCCGGTCCTTGTCGATGTTGGCCCGGCTGGCGGCATAGGCCCGGGGAAAGGCGATCACCGTCAGGCTGCCGGTCAGGTCTTCCAGCACAAAGGAGGCCATCCGGTCCCCGTTTTTGGTGGAGCGGAGCCGGAGATCGGTGATGATGCCTCCCACGGCAATCCGTTCCCCATCCTTGTAGTTTTCCTCCGTGCAACGGATCAGGGGGGTGAGCCGGCGGAGGGCGTTCCGGTAAGCATCCAGGGGATGACCGGTAACATAGAACCCGATCAGTTCCCGTTCCAGCCGGAGGATCTCAGCTTTGGGGATTTCCGGCAGGTTGGGGATGGGAATGGTGTTGGCACTGGCGATGTCCTCTTCTCCAAAGAGGCCCAGCTGGCCGGTGATCCGGTCCCGCTGTTCACTGGCCGCCGCTTCCAGGGCCGGGTCCATAATGGCCAGCAGCTGGCTCCGGCGCAGGCCGAATCCGTTCATGGAACCGCATTTGATCAGGGCTTCCACCACCCGCTTGTTCACCTTGGACAGGTCCACCCGGCGGGTGAAGTCAAAGAAGTCCCTGAAGGGCCCCCGTTTCTTCCGTTCCTCCAGGATCACGGTGACCGCCGCATCCCCCACGCTTTTGATGGCCCCCAGACCGAAGCGGATGGTGTGGCCGTCCACGGAAAACCCGGCTTCACTGGTATTGATGTCCGGAGGCAGTACCTGGATGCCCATGTCCCGGCACACCCCGATGTACCAGCTCACCTTGTCCGCCACGGTGATGATGCTGTTCAGGAAGGCGGCCATGTATTCCACTGGGTAGTTGGCCTTCAGCCAGGCGGTGTGGTAGGCCACCAGAGCATAGGCCGCGGAATGGGATTTGTTGAACCCGTACCCGGCAAAATGCTGGAGCAGGGCGAAAATCTCGCTGCCCAGTTCCCGGCTGATGCCGTGGAGTTTCTGGGCGCCGTCCAGGAATTTTTCCTTCATGGAATCCAGCAGCTTGGCCTTCTTTTTCCCCATGGCCCGGCGCAGAATGTCTGCTTCCCCCAGGGTGAATCCCCCCAGGGCGGATACGATCTGCATCACCTGTTCCTGGTAGAGGATGACCCCGTAGGTGTCGGCCACAATGGGTTCCATCAGGGGATGGAGCACCTGGGCCGTACGTCTGCCGTGACGGCCGGCGATGAAGTCTTCGGCCATGCCGCTGCCCAGGGGCCCGGGCCGGTACAGGGCCACCAGAGGGATCAGATCCTCGAACCCTTCCGGAGCCAGCTGTTTCATCAGCCGGGTCATGCCGTCGCTTTCCATCTGGAATACCGCCGCCGTATCCCCCTTGCAGAGCATCCGGCAGGTCTTGGGATCGTGGAGATCGATGGTCCGGATATCCACCTCCGTCCCCTGGTTCTTTTTGATCATCTTCAGGGCATCGTCGATGACGGTGAGGGTCCGGAGCCCCAGAAGATCCATCTTCAAAAGCCCCAGGCTTTCGGACCGGTCCTTGTCGTACTGGGTGCAGATGTATTCATGTTCGTCGTCGCTGCTGGAGGTGATCTGGAGGGGCACATAGTCCGTCAGTTCCCCAGGGGTGATCACTACCCCTGCCGCATGGGTGGAAGTGTGCCGGGGCATCCCTTCCACTTTCTGGGCAAAGTCCAGCAGCTGGGCGATGCTGGGATCCCCGTCCCGGAGTTCCCGAAGTTCCCGGCTGCCTTCCAGGGCGCCTTTCAGGGTGGTCCCGGGAGTATTGGGGATCAGCTTGTTCACCTGGTTCACCACGTTCAGGGGGATGTCCATGGCCCGGCCCACGTCCTTGACGGCGGCTTTGGCGGCCAGGGTCCCGAAGGTGATGATCTGGGCCACATGGCTTTCCCCATATTTCCGGGCCAGGTAATCCACCACCAGATGGCGCTTCACATAGCAGATATCCGTATCGATATCGGGCATGCTCACCCGTTCCGGATTCAGGAACCGTTCAAAGATCAGGTTGTATTTCAGCGGGTCGATGCTGGTGATCCCGGTCAGGTAAGCCACGATACTTCCGGCGGCGCTGCCTCTGCCGGGGCCCACCGGGATGTCGTGGCGCCGGCTGTAGTTGATGAAATCCCACACAATGAGGAAATAGCCGGAATACCCCATCTGTCTGATGATGCCCAGCTCGTATTCCATCCGCTTCCGGGCGGTGCCGTCGTCCTCCGGATACCGGGAGGGAAATCCCTCTTCACAGAGTTTCCGCAGGTAGCCGTCCATGGTCTCTCCCGGAGGCAGGGGAAATTCCGGCAGCAGCAGATGGCCGAATTCCAGCTGCACATTGCACCGTTCCGCAATCTCCAGGGTGTTGTCCAGGGCTTCCTGGTCTTCCGGGAACAGTTCTTCCATCTCTTCCCGGCTTTTCAGGTAGTAGGAATCGTTGTTGAACCGCATCCGCTGGGGATCCAGGTACCGGGCGTTGGTCTGGATGCACAGCAGGATGTCCTGGCCGGAGGCGTCTTCCTTGCGGATGTAATGGAGGTCGTTGGTGGCCACCAGTTTGATGCCGTGCTTTTGGGCCAGCCGGCGGAGTTCCTGGCGGACAGTGGCTTCTTCCGGCAGCCCGTGGTTCTGGATTTCCAGGTAGTAATGGTCCCGGCCGAAAATGTCCAGGTATTCCAGCATGGTCTTTTCGGCGGTTTCCAGTTCTCCCCGGAGGATGTGACGGGGCACTTCCCCGGCGATGCAGGCGGACAGACAGATGAGCCCTTCGCTGTACCGGCGGAGCACGTCCTTGTCGATCCGGGGTTTGTAGTAGAAGCCCTCCACTTCGCCGATGGACACCAGTTTCATCAGGTTCTGGTAGCCGGTGCGGTTTTCGGCCAGGAGGATCAGGTGGTACAGCTTGCTCCGGGTTTCCAGGCTTTTATCCAGATGGGAACCGGAAGTGATGTACACTTCGCAGCCGATGATGGGTTTGATGCCGGCTTTTTCACATTCCTGGTAGAATTCGATGACCCCGTACATGACCCCATGGTCCGTAATGGCCAGGGCGGGCATGCCCAGTTCCTTGGCGTACTGGACCAGTTCCGGGATCCGGCAGGACCCATCCAGGAGGCTGTATTGGGTATGGGTATGTAAATGGACGAATTGGTTCATGGGGACTCCTTTAAAAAGGGGGTGTGAAAAAATCACACCCCCGGTCACTGGTCTCTTGTCACTGGTCACTAGACGAAGGTAGGCAAACGCGGCTGCCGTTGCTAACCCACCACCAGTGACCGGAAGCTGTTGCCCAGGCAACAGTTTCCTCTTATCCTCTGATCGTATTCACTTCTCCCGGCAGGTACATGGTGACTTCCGGGGACACTTCGGTTTCTGTGGCGCCGATGGTGTAGGCCACACCGGCCAGGTAATCCTGGGCCCGGATCTTGTCCGGATCGGGCAGGTCATTGAGACACATGAGCAGACCCTTGCCTTCCAGGATCAGCTTTCCGTAGTCCACGATTTCCTCCAGGCTGGCCGGCGTCCGCAGGCACAGGTCCAGGTTGGGCGTGTCCAGAAGCGTCAGTCCGTGATTTTCCTGCTGCCCCTTCTGGGTATTCCGGGTCTTATCCGATTTGAAACTGGCAAACATAAGGACATCCCTCCCTTCTTCGTATCTTTTTATTTTACACCAATTTGGGGGAGAAAGCAAAAGGCGCTGTGAAAAAATCATTCACAGCGCCTTAAATTTGCCAGCGTAAGCTGGCTTCCATCGGCTAGAGACTAGTGAC
>ULSU01054701.1_pt1 | contig 18570 bp, 16 predicted proteins | sample 1956941 | NCBI WGS metagenome assembly ULSU01 (sample SAMEA4835715, study PRJEB28245) | human gut metagenome | biome: gut microbiome; material: fecal sample | place: Denmark | collected 2008
AAAAATCTCACGTCTGAGAAAAGGAAAATTTAACATAATATCAACTATAAGACCGAAAAAAATATTTATGCAGAAACAACGAATTTTTATGAACCTTTGACGGGGAAAAGGTTCGTGAACCAATCGACAGATTGACGATTGGTGTCAGTGGGAACAGTTACATCAAGAAGGAAACTGTTCCCACACCCTCGGCGAAAGTTCGCAATAAAAAAAAGACCGCCAAAGCGGCGGCCTTTAAACTAAAAATTATTAGTTATTGCTACTATCGGGGACATTAACAACAGGAACGCTATCAGGCACGCTAGGAGCAACAACAGGAGCTTTAGGAGCTTCGACAATAGGTTTATTAAGTAATCCATATTCATAACACCTCTCTTTATTCTTCTCGTCTTGAATAAAGGGTAACAGATTAGCCGGGTTATTGTCAAGTTCTTTTCTAAGCGCACTAGGCAAATTATTAAACATTTCCTCAGCTTGTTTGCAACGCTGGAAGTTCTCCATATAATCGCCAAGCTCTGAAACATCAGCATAAACAGGCTGAACGCCGTCAGTACGATAAGGAAGCGGCGTACCACAGGTAGCGTAGCGATTCATAATTACGTTAATATCGCAATTGTCCTTTTCGGATTGGATAGTCATAGTAGGTTCCTTGAAGATGATACCTTGTTTTTCTTCATAGGTATCAAAAATAGTTTTAAATCTCATAAAATATAACTCCTTTCAGTGCCTGCCGGCAGCAAATTGTCAAATAGGAGCAAAACGAGTGTTGCACCTATTTGTCAATTGTAAAGCAGGCTTGAGCTTCGAGAATCTGTTTCGGCATAGGAATTGTAATGATATTGCCGGTATGCTCATCAAAATCACAAATCTCAACAAGAACAAAATCTTCAGGGTAATGGAACAACATAGTTTCGTCATCATGAACGGCACGTTCAAATAATCTTTTAGCTTGGATTTCGTCCTGACAGGTCATAATTTGACCATAAATCATAGACTTCTTGTCATATACACTATACAATTTCATCTGTTTTTCCTCTTTCTAAGCTCTTAATTTGAGCTAACTTAAATTTTTCCTTAGCTTCTAAACGACCAACAGTATATATTTCCTGTTCGTGCAATTTAGCTTGCGCAACGCGCTTAAGTTTAATCAACTCCATTTCCTCATGATTAAGTTCATCGTATAACTTATCATAATAACGAGGTGGACGGAGTTTACGAGTTTTGTCATTATCAACAATTATTACCCGGTCATAAGGGTACACATCAGACGAATATTTTTCAAACCAACCTGCACCAATGCCGGGGCGACGGCTCATATTTACAAATTCAGGTTGAATACCTTCATACTTCAATTTCCCGGCTTCGCCGGTCAATTTCTTTGTTACATAGCGAGCAACATAAGCGCAGGAGTCAAATGACACAGCGGCCAACATGCAATAACCATGAGTCCATAACTTATTAAGTAAATCGCTAATATAATAAGGATAACCATTATTTCCCAACTTGTAAAGCCGTTTGTCCGGAAAGTCATAACCAAACAAAATAACATGATAATGAGGACGATTGGAAGAGTCACCATATTCACCACAAGCAAAAAACCGGATTTTATGCGGTTCTAAGTATTTCCTAAGTCGTTTAATAAAAAGTTGCAAATCTCTCTTATAAAGAGTCTGTTCACCTGTAACAGGTGACCAACGTATATGAGCATCATCATAAGTTAAAGTGAGAAAACTATTAGCACTATGAAGACTAGCTTCGTGCATACACCTTATCGCCCATTGACGCGAACGTTCAAGGCGACAACCTATACATTGACCACAAGGCAGGTTAACAACATCATAATCTGACTGCGGCGGCGTACCAAATACAATAGCTTTTTTGCCGTTTGGTTTACTTTGGCGTAGCTGATACGCAGTCAAAGGATGATAACAAACCATTACAACCTAATGCCGCCACGCATCGGCGGCGGAGCAGTATTGATAGACTTAGTTTTATCAGCAGTTGCCGTAAACAAACGCTTAGAGCCTTTACGAGTCATTTTCCGACGTTTCACAAAATCACCTCATTTCCCGAAAATAAACTGTCCAAGATAAGTAGCGGCGGCACCAATAGCGACACACAAAGCACTAAACCATTTATTCATAAAATCACCTACTTTCTAACACCAAGACCAAAGCGGAAAGGAATTAAATCTTTAATGCCTTCACCAATATAACCAAGTATAGTACCAAAAGGAGTATTGCGATAATCACGATGAAGATTAGAATCAGGGTCGGAAAGTTCTCTAATAATGCGATTAGAATCCCAATCTTCGTGCGTTTTCTGAGAAAGATATAAAGCGGCTTTAGCGGCTTCTGTCTGAATCTGCTTATAGGCAAGAGCGGCAGAAGCACGAGCCTGCTGGCTTTCGGCTCCATACTTTTCAACAAGAGCCTTAGTTTGTTCAACAGAGTTTTGAATATCTTGCTTAATTTGCTCAATTTGAGCTTTTGTCATATCACGCAAGGAAGATGTTTGTTGATTAACATAAAGAACATTAGCATCATTTAAGGCCTTAGCAGACGTATTTAATCCTATTTGAGATTCGTCCAAACGATTTTGAAAACTATAACGCTCCTTATCTAATTCAAGGCGCTTGCGCTCATTATCAATATGTTGTCCTTCTGTTTCGGCGGCTAACTTAGCATTTTCACGAGCAACATTGGCCTGAAGAGCAGAAGAAAGAATATTAGCAGAAGCACCAGCGGCACCATTATCAGATACCTGAGGCATAGAAGCCATCTGACTATTAGAGGCAGATAAGATAGGATTCAAACCTGCGTTTTTTAAATCCTGAACCTCTAATTGGTGGGCGTTACTTTGCATATATGCCCATTGGTCACGAGCGATTTTGGCATTTTGTTTAGCTGACCAATGGCCAGCTAAAGTACTAGTAAGAGTGCCGATAATGCCAGAACCGGCGGCAGAAAGCCAACTCATTAAATCAGACCAAAAGTACGCAGGATAACAATAATGCAAAGCGATACGACTGCAATAGTTGTAATTTGTAAATCATTCAATATATTCACCTCACTTATCAGAAATGGTCCATAAGACCAGGAACACCATAAACAGGCATAGGTCTTACACAACTTAAATTAAACCAGCAGTCAAGTAAAAACTGAGGCTCTGACGGAACAGCAACAACTCTATCAACCGGCGGATTATCAACGATAAATTCCGGGCTAAGTTTAGGCAAATTCTCAAATTTTTGAGCCAAATGCCAAGAATCTAAAGACTGCGCATAAGTAGAGCGGAATTTCCCGGTAACTTGACTAGGAGCATATCTATATTCGGCATACCTTTCCTGATAGCCAAATACTTTATCATCCTCTTCATTACCTTGAGCATATATTTCCTTATTCAACACAGCTTGTTCTCCAAGGAAAGCAAATGTCGGCCAATACATATCGAATTTTGTAGAACGTGTCCACATCCTATTAACACCTTGTTGATAAGTCAAATCGGCTCTGACATTGACGAGGCCAATAATCCAACCATGTTCGGTAAAGCTCTTGCTAAAGCCATTACCTCTACCATTGGTAGCAACAGCAAAAGCGGAAAGATTAGCCTGAGGCGAAACATCAGTGGTGCCGGATGTCTGAGGAATGACGTTAACATCAATACGATTAGAAGAACCACCGAGATATTCCGGACGTTGCAAACGAGCATCAGGAGAAACTACACCGAAGAAACTTCTGATTATTTCCGTGTAACGAGTACCACCACGAGCGGCACGCTCATACCAACGTTGAATCTGAAATGCCTCACGGAATTGATTGATAGTAACAGATGTAGCAGAAGTCAAATCAACTTTAGCTTTAGACAAATCCATACTAAGTTTGTAAGGAGTACCACCTGCAAAACTATCATCATCACCGGAACCAGCACGACCAGCACTAGTTAAAAGAACATTAGCAAGCCAACTATCATCACCCTGATTCTGACGACCGTGAATGTCACCGGAATAAAGATTTTGAAAAATCTCACCTGTAAGAGAAGCAGTACCGCCAAAAGGTAACTCTACGCCGGGGCCTTTTTGAGGCCAAGGTAAAGCAGATGTAAAGTAATCATGACGTTTACCACGTCTAACTAACTTATAGTTAGAGTATTGGTCAGAATCAGCTTTAGTAAAAGGCAAAGAATCTTGAAGATTTTCATCACGGAACCACTCATTATAGATGAGATTGTAAGCACGGAACGGCTCTGCTCTAACCTCTAAATTTGGAATACCTGTTGGCAATCCAAAATAATCAGCTATAGAACCAACCTCGAAGCCTGTACCTACAGGACTCTTGACGGTAGGAAAAAGGTAATCAGTAGAATCGGTAGGGTTATCCTGCTCACCACACATCGCCTGAAAATGGTCAAACAGCAGACGCTCAGGCACAAAGAACCAAAATGTATCCATGTACATATTATCCATAATGGGGCTAATTAAAGTAGCCACACGAGAAAATAATGTACAGTCCATTGTAAAAGTATCACCGGGTAAAACCTCATCAACAAAGATAGGTACTAAATAACCGGAATCAAAGGTAGTTTTAAGACCATGAGAACGGTTAAATTTAGAACGTGGAATCTGTGCGGTTGGAACCTGCGAAAATAAATGCTGAACTGAATGTCTACTCATTCACGAAAACACCTCCATTTAAAAACACGTTAGAAGCATTCTTAGAAGGAACATTGTAATAAAAACCGTTGAATTTCATAAAGACAAAATCGCCAACACCTAAATCTCTCAATCGTGCGAGATAAGCGCAAACGGAACCATAAAGAAAAATAATTGACTTAGGTTCAGAAGAGGGAACCATTTCATTAAGAATAACAAAACGGTCTAAATCAGAAATTACCATTTTTAACTCCTTTCTGTGCTTGTATATAACTATTACGCCATAGCAAGGCATTAAATAAATTTACCTTGCATAATTATCTTACCATAAATTTAACATAATATACATTATCGGACGTAAAATATTATTTTGCAGTCTTTGTGGTAAAAAGGCAGCATTATAGACATGTTTATTTCCCAACTGAGGAAAATGCTGAAAAAAGCGTCAGACAATGAGAATTCTTCGCTTTTTGCTCCTCCCCCGGAGGTTTTGAGAAGTTTTTAGCATTTTTTATGTTAAATTAGCCACCGCGCGCACTGCTGTTTGACGAAATTACTTTTATCTGTTATAATTTGTATAAGGTTAACTATAAACACATGATTGGAGGGTCTAAAATGGGTAGAAGAAAAGCACTCCCGCCGGACTTTGATGGCAACTATACCGAAGATATGTTGTCTGAACGCCAACGTAACATTTTGAAATTCGTCCGTACTTTTATTAATCATAAGGGCTATCCGCCTGCTGTACGCGAAATCGGTGCAGCAGTAGGTTTATCCTCCAGTGCCAGCGTGCATAATCATCTGAAGAAGCTGCAGGAGTATGGCTTCATTCAGCGTGATGCTGCTAAGCCGCGTGCTCTGGAGCTGATGAGCGAAAGCGATGCCTGGAGAAACAAGCTCCTTGTTCCGGTACCGCTGGTTGGCAAGGTTACTGCAGGTGTTCCTATTCTTGCTGTCGAGAACATCGAAGAGACCTATCCTATTCCTCGTGACCTGATTGGCTGCGACGATGATGTTTTCATGCTTTCCGTATGCGGTGACAGCATGATTAACGCAGGTATTCTGGATCATGACTACATTATTGCACGTAAGCAGAATTTTGCTAATAACGGCGATATTGTTGTTGCCCTGATTGACGGCGAGGAAACTACCGTTAAGCGTTACTTCCGCGAGCTGCGCAGTGTGCGCCTGCAGCCGGAAAACGATAAGTACGAGCCTATTGTAGGTTCTGACAACATTAAGGTGCTTGGTAAGGTTATTTCTGTATTCCGTATGCTCTAATAACCTGACTGTAAAATGCATGTAAAATGATGTCACTTTAGCGTCAAATACAAAAAACAGCTCTTTACAGAGCTGTTTTTTTGTTATATATTATAGTTATGAATGTGTGTAAACGATTTTTACAAGGAGATGACGCATATGTTACATCCGTCTACTGATATTATCATGAACGCCAAGCAATTCTTTGCTGCGGACCAGAGCGAAGCTAATCTGGTGAAGCTGTTGCATGCAGTCAGCGTAATGCTGCAGGAAGGTTCAGAGGTGCTCATTCCTACTGCTGCCGATGCTCCGGAGGGACAGCTGCTGCTGCAGACGCAGACTACCGAAAGTGGCCTGGAATACATGACGGCTTACAGCAGCAAAGAGGCCTACGAGCAGGGCAAGCCCTGCAACGTTATCAGCCGTCCGCTGGTCAATTACTTTGAAGCTATCCTCCAAATGGATGGCATTGCGGGTATTATCTTCAACCCTTCTTCCCCTGCTCCCTTCAATATTCAAAACCGGATGATCAAGGAGCTGTTGGCTGATGCCAAGAAGAACAAGCAGCAGAACGCTATTTCCGTTTGGCGCGGTGATATTACTACGCTGGACTGCGACGCTATTGTCAATGCTGCCAACAGCACGCTTTTAGGCGGCGGTGGTGTTGATGGTGCTATCCATCGCGCTGCAGGACCGCAGCTTCTGGAAGAATGCAAAACCTTAGGCGGCTGCCAAACTGGTGCTGCCAAGATTACCTATGGCTATAATCTGCCTGCAAGCTACATTATTCATACCGTAGGCCCTATTTATAACGGTAAGGTTGAACAAAGACTGGAGCTGGCCGACTGCTACAAGAACAGCCTAGACCTGGCGCGCAAGCATCATCTGCACAGCATCGCTTTCCCGGCGATTTCTACCGGTGCTTATGCTTATCCTGTGGACGAGGCTGCCCGTATCGCTCTTTTGACCTGCACTGAATGGATTAATGCCAACGCCGACTATGGCATGAGCGTTGTGCTTACCTGCTTCAACAGCGGCGTTTATAACGCTTATCAGGAGCTTGTTAAAAAGGCGCAGAATGGCGAGTTGGATTAACCTTATAGCACTTTTATGTACGACAAAACCCGTGACTCCCTTCGGACGTCACGGGTTTTTATTAACCTTAGCGTAAATTTACTAGCGTACAGATTTACGCATTGATGATATTGTTGAACAAAGATTTATTGGCTTCAATAGGCTGCTTGCCGCCGACTACGCAGATCAGGCCGTCGCTGAGCATATCCTCTACTACCTTAGCCAGTGCTTGCAGGTCTGCATTGCTTACATTGAGGATTTCGCTGCGGATGCGCTGGCGCAGCTCAACGGGAACGTGCTTCAGATATTGCGCGGTTGCCTTGTCAAGACGCATGCTGTTGGTCAGGGGTTTATCCATCGTGCTGATGGTACCGATAACGTACTTGTTCAGCTCGCGTTCGGGGAATTCTTCGTTTCTCAGCCATTCTGCCAGACCTTGGTAAGCCTCCAGAGTTTTCGGCAGCTGCGGGTCGCGGTAGGATGCAAACACGCCTACGCCGTTCAGCTCAAAGCGTGCGGTAACACCGTAAGCGCCGCCCTGAATACGGATTTTGGTCCAGAGATATTCATAGCTCAGAATGGTTTCCAGTACAGCCATCGCGCCCACGTATTTGTGACCGTGCTTAGCGAAATTGCCGCCTGCAGCAACGTATTGTACCTTACCTGCGGTAGCAATAGCCTCGTTAACGATGCCTACGGGCAGAACCTCAGCCTTCTCCCCTGCTTCTGCATCAGACAGCTTGCTGATGAAATCAAGGCACTGTTGTCTTACTGTTGCCTGCTCCTTCATGTCACAGCTGTAGCTGAGCAGGAAACGGTTCTTCTGGAAGAAGCGTTTGATTAACAGGCGCAACTGCTCCAGTACCTGCGGTGCCAGCTCGTCGAAGTTGTCGGTCAGCTTTTTGAGGAACTGGTAATAGCTGAATTCATCCTGCTCGTTGACGCGTGCGCCGGCAGAGCAATAGGAGAACAGTCTGGTGATAGCAACGGTCTGACCGCGGTTGAAGAAGTTGTCGTCCCAATCGGTTTTCAGCTCGGATACCAGCTCGCGGAAGCGCTCCAGATCGTCCATCTTGCTTTCCAAAGCAATGGCCTGCAGGATATCCAGCATTTTCGGCAGGTTATCGGTGAGGCATTTGCCTTTGGTGGAGAAGTAAATTTTATAATCATCCGTAGATTCTGCTTCGGTGAAGGCGCGTACAGCGAACGCAATACCACCGGTATACATGATGGCGTTGGTTGCCAGCTCCTGATAGCTGTAGCGCTCGGTATTGAATTTGCCCATGATATCTGTGAGCAGATAGCACAGAGGCAGCTTTTCGGCTTCCATATCGGTAATATCAAAATAGAAGCTGGTATAAGCGATTTTATTGGTGTTGCGCGGAAGATACAGCAAATGGCTTGCGCCCAGCTCTTCCTCTTGCGTTTCAATCTTCTCTACCTCCTGCCTGATGTCGTTGCGCTTCAGTACAGGGATGGTTGCGCGTGCTTCCTCACTGTCGGGAGTAGCCTGCAGACGGTGCAGCTCGGCACATTCGTCTATATGCTGCTGCAGCTCATCTTGGCTCATCTGTGCCTTGATAGCGCTCATTTTGGCAGCAGCGGCCTCCTGGTCTGCCTCCTCCTTGCCGGGCTGCGGCAGCAGGGTTACCAGCACCTTATGGGTGTTGTCCAGCAGATAGTTTTCAATAATGCTTTCGTAATAGTTGGTTTTCAGGCCCTCGCGCAGAGCTGCCAGATATTTGTTATAGCACAGGCCTTCAATCGGATTGCCGTCGTACAGCCAGTTATCCATAACGCCGATGCCCAGAATCAGTCCCTTGGGATAGCCGCCGAAATCTGCCTCACGCAGCTTGAATTCCATGGAGTTGATGTTAGCCTCCAGCAGCTTTTTATCAATGCCGTTGATGGTGATGTCCTGCAGTGTTTTATAGATAACGCTGATAAATTTATCGCGCAGATCCTTCTCACTGCCGCTGGCACGAATAGAAAATACCGGCTGATACATGCTGGAGGTATAGCTGCCGTTGATAATCTGGCCTACGCCTGCATCCATCAGCGCACGGCGCAGTGCGGAGGATTCGCTGTCCAGCAATGTGCTTTTCAGCAGGCTCAGAGCCATGCTGGTCTGCAGGTCGGTTGCCTTGCCTGTTACGATAGAAAGCTCGTGATATGTTTTGGCAGTGCAGTCCTCCTCTGCCCCAACCGGATAAAAGGCTTCGATATCCGCAGTACGCGGCAAGGACTGCTGCTCTGCGATGGAGGAATCAACAGTACCGGTTTTCTCGAAGCTGCTCAGATATTCGCTGTCGAGATATTCCAGAGTAGCGTCGATATCCATATCGCCGTATAAATAGATATAACTGTTTTCCGGGCTGTAATAGGTTTTGTGGAACTGCTCGAATTTTTCCTGAGTCAGCTGCGGAATAGCGTCCGGATAGCCGCCGGATTCAAAGCGGTAGCAGTTGTCGGGGAACAGAGCCTTCATTGCTTCGTTTTCCAGATATGCGTCTGGCGAAGAATATACGCCCTTCATTTCGTTATAAACAACGCCGTTGTAGCTCAGCTCGCCGTCAAGGCTGTCCAGATTATAATGCCAGCCCTCCTGACGCAGGGTATATTTGTTCTGATAGAAGGAAGGATAGAACACAGCGTCCAGATATACGTCCATCAGGTTATGGAAGTCCTTATCGTTGCGGCTGGCAACGGGATACATGGTCTTATCCGAGAAGGTCATTGCGTTCAAAAACGTGTTTAAAGAACCCTTGACCAAATCCACGAAGGGCTCCTTTAAGGGATATTTGCGGGAGCCGCAGAGAGAGGAATGCTCCAGAATATGTGCCACACCTGTATCATCTGCAGGCGGAGTTCTGAAGGAAATAGAAAAAACCTTGTTATCGTCATCGTTAGCAAGGTACAAAAGGCGTGCGCCGCTTTTGATATGCTCCAAGATATAAGCCTGAGAGCTGATTTCATCTACAAATTGTGCTTGTAAAACCTTAAAGTCGTGGTATACGGCATTTATTGCTAAAGTCATTGTTGCCTCCTAAAAATTTACACTATGGTATTTATTATAACATATTTGCATATCTATTGTCTGAAATTCTTGTAAAAACAGTTAGCTGTTGCTAAAAAAGATTATCTCCTTGCCAAAAGAGCTGTTCTTGCCTATAATAATTAGTAGAATAGTCAGAATCTGGAGGGAGTATTCATGGAAGAAGCACGCTTTACACTGCGCATTCATCCTATTATTATGAATAAGATGAAGCATTTGGCAAAGATAAATGGTCGTTCAGTAAATAAGGAAATCGAACAGATTTTGAAATGGGTTATTGATGATTATGAGCGCCAATACGGCAAAATTGAGCTGACCAAGGCGGAAATGCCGGGCTTCAGCACAGGCGCACAGGTTAAGGAAGCGCCGGAGCAGCCTATGGAAATGCTCTTCGGTTTGGATAATAAAAGCAAAAAATAATATGTAGGCTCACCTGCATTACGCTATACCAATAATTAAGGCACTACTGCGCTCACAGTAGTGCCTTTAGTGTTTACGCTTATTTTGCTATTGCGTGCTCCTTCAGCTCCAGCTTTTGCTTTTCTTCTACCTCTTTGATGCGGCAGCTGGCGAAAATAGAACCGGAAACATTGTGCCATACGCTGAAGATAGCGCCCGGAAGCGTGGCCAGCGGATTAGCGGCGAAGTTTGCGGTCGCCAGAGCAAGCGCCAGACCGCTGTTTTGCATTGCAACTTCGATAGCAATAGAAGTTTCCTTAGCGTAGGATACCTTCATCAGACGCGCCATGCCCAAGCCCAGAGCCATACCGATGCCGTTGTGCAGGACAACTGCCAGCATTACGATCAGGCCGCAGCTCATCAGCTTAGCAGCGTTGACAGCAACAATACCATCGATAATGGTTACAATCGCAACTACGGAAACCAGCGGCAGAATACCGCCCAGTTTGACGATGGTTTCGTGGAAAAGGCTGTTTAAGATGATACCTGCAAGCACAGGCAGCAGCACAATCTTCACTACGGAAAGTACCATAGCCATAAAGCTTACCTCAACCCAGGAGCCTGCCAGCATGTACACCAGCACAGGTGTTACCAACGGTGCAATCAGAGTCGAAGTGATGGTCATGCCAACGGATAAGGGAACGTCACCCTTAGCGATGTAGGCAATAACATTGCTGGCAGTACCGCCGGGGCAGCAGCCTACGAGGATAACGCCCAGAGCGATATCAGTATCAAGATTCATCACTACAGCCAGAAAATAGGCTGCCAGGGGCATGATGGTGTATTGCAGGATGCAGCCGGAAATAACCTCCTTAGGTCGGGAAAAGACGATTTGGAAGTCCTCGCGCTTGATGGTCAGGCCCATTCCGAACATTGCCGTACCCAGGAAGAGAGCGGTATACTGCGGAATCCACATAAATTTCTGCGGATGCGTAAAGGCTACCGCAGAGGTGACTAAAATCACGACGGCGATGTACTTGGACAACAATCCGCTCACCTTGCCAATGATGTTTAAAACGCTGTTTTGCTCGTTCATATTAAATTGCCTCCTTACATGTATGCTGCCCTGGGGCAGTCACGCTGTTAATTGCCTCGAGCAGAAGCAATTACATGGGTATTGTACCACAAAAAGGAGGAAAAATCCATGCCTGGCTTAAAGTATCAGCAGGCCTCCAGCAGGTGCGACACCTTCACCTGCAGCTTATCGGCGATGCGGAATACCAGGTCCATACTCGGGCGCGCGCTGCCGTGCTCTATTTTGCTCAAATACTGCGGAGTAATGCCTATCTGCTCTGCGAGCATCCCCTGCCCCAGCTCCTGCATGATTCTGTAATAACGTATTTTTCTGCCCATTTCTACATACTTTTCGCAATACATATATCATCTACTCCTCTACTTCTTACTGATTATAGCTTACAGTATTTCCGGCATTTCTTCATGTAAAAAAAGGTGCGAAGACAGCCTTGATACTGCTTGCCAAAGTAAATACAGGCGCATTCCTGAAAAACGTGCCGGCAATCAGTGTTGCTTTTGCGTTATGCCTTAGCATAATCTTATTATAAAAAATAGGATAGCCAGAGATTGGCTATCCTAAAAAATTTTTTTAGACATTTTTAGATATTTTTTGCGAAAATGAATTTTGCACTTAGTTTACCGGTATCTCCTGTCTGGAAATAACCTCAATCAGCTCGCCCTGGCTTTTAAGCCAGATATCAATGCCCTTGCCGAAGACCTCTGCTTCGATAAGCGTACCCTTTTCGCTCTCCTCTACTACCTTTGCAGTAGGCAGGCGGTCAAGGATGTACTCGTAGCTGCCACCCTTAAACAGGAAGCGCAGGCGCTGCAGATGGCCGCCGTACATAAACTGGATGCGCTTACGGAATTCGCCCTCCTCAAAGCGTTTGGAATACGGAACGGCAAAATGCGTTTCGGTGACGCTAAAGCTGTTGATGCGGTCGATGCGGTAGATAGTCGGGAAGGGATCGTTTTCTATCTCGAATTTGAGCTCCTCCTTTTCCTTGGGCACAATGAAGCCTGCCAGATAAAAGTAAAATTCGGAGAACATGATGCCTACGGGCTGCAGTCTGCGCTGCACCAGCACGCCGTCGGTGCGGCGGTAGTTGATGATTATTTCCAGATGCTCATGCACAGCGCCGCTAAGCTCCCACATTTTCTTCAGGAACTTATCCTTGTGCTGCGGTTCTACATAAAGCAGCTTTTCGTTGCCTATAAGCTCGCTCACACGCTGCTGCTCCGTTTTAGGGATACAGCAGTCAATCAGCTTATCAAGAATCGGATACAGCTCATTTTTGGTGAATGCCCTGCTCTCCAGCAGTATTTTGAGCGTGGCGAAAACCTCCTCGTTGGACAGCAGATTGCGTGATGGCGGTACAAGCTGGTAAGCGCCGAGCTTCTGGTTGTAGACCAAATCCTGTACCAGGCCTGATGCTTCATTCTGCTCATGTAAAAAGGACCGCAAGTCTTCTATGTCGCGCTGAATAGAGCGTAAGGAGCAGCCGAAGCGTTGGGCCTCTTCCTTCTTGTAGAGCATTTTGCCGTCTACCAGACGCGAATACATATAGAGCAAACGATCCTTTGCGATGCGTAAATCTGTCATTATTAGTTCCTCCCTGCCATGAAATTTGCAAAGCGGCTGATGCAAGAAAATCTCTTTAAGCTAATTATAGCACAATCATTCTCTTAAGCAAACGTTTTGCCACCGGCTATAAGCAAATTTTACCATAGCAGGAGGACATATACTGTCTTTCTCTAAAAATATTTTTGGTTTTTTAGCATATTTCAGAGATAACAGGAAAATTTTTACGCCTGTTCAGTTTTAAGCACAGGCAGAAAGCCGTCCAGTGCTTCCAGAGCACGTGCTGCAATCTGAGCGTTCTTTTCTCTTTTCTTGCGGATGCGTACAGTGAGCGGCGGAATGAGGCCGAAGTTGATGTTCATCGGCTGGAAGTTTTCAATCGCCGGATTGCTGATGTAGTTGGCCAGTGCTCCGTGCGCAGTTACTTCGGGGAATTCTACCTCAGGCAGCTCCAATACCGCTCTGGCAGCAGCTAAACCGGCCATCAGTCCGGAGGCTGCCGACTCGACGTAGCCTTCTACGCCTGTCATCTGTCCGGCAAAGTAGAAGCGCTTGTTGCTGCGCAGGTTGAAGTGCTTATCCAGCAGCTGCGGCGAATTCAGATAGGTGTTTTTGTGCATAACGCCGAAGCGCACGAACTCTGCGTTCTCCAGACCTGGAATCATGCCGAAAACACGTCTTTGCTCCGGCCATTTGAGATGTGTCTGGAAGCCTACCAGATTATAAAGGGAGGCAGCGGCGTTATCCTGACGCAGTTGTACTACTGCATATGCTTCCTTGCCATTACGCGGATCAATGAGGCCTACAGGCTTCAGCGGACCGAAGCGCATGGTGTCCTCGCCTCTTGCAGCCATTTCCTCGATAGGCATGCAGGCTTCAAATACATCATGCTCAAAATCTTTTACGGGAGCGCTTTCCGCATTGCAGAGAGCTTCCCAGAAGGCAACGTATTCCTCCTTCGTGTAGAAGGGGCAGTTGAGGTAGTCGGCGCCGCCCTTGTCGTAGCGGGAGGCACGGTAAACCTTGTCATAGTCCAGGGAATCGGCGGTAACAATCGGTGCTGCGGCATCAAAGAAGTGCAGATAATCAGCCTGCAGCAGCTTTTTGATATCGGCGAAAAGCGCGTCGCTGGTCAGTGGGCCGCTGGCTACGATGACAGTGCCTTCAAGGCTTTCCAGGTCGGTCACCTCTTCGTGGATGACGGTAACTAGCGGATTGGCCTTCACTGCTTCGGTTACGGCAGCGGCAAAGCCGTCGCGGTCAACAGCCAGAGCGCCGCCGGCAGGCACCTGATGCTCGTCAGCCTTTTGCATGATGAGAGAGCCTAAACGGCGCATTTCTTCCTTCAGCAGGCCGACAGCGTTTTCAATATTGCCTGCGCGCAGGGAGTTGCTGCAGACAAGCTCGGCAAAATATGCGGTTTTATGTGCTTCGTCACTTTTTACAGGACGCATTTCGTGCAGGATTACAGGGATACCGTGGCGCGTGAGCTGGGTAACGGCTTCGCAGCCTGCCAGGCCCGCACCGATTACGTGTACAGGAGAGATAGTCATTTATTCGTTGCTGCCTTTCTTAGTTGTAGTAGTTTTTTTCGTTGCGGTTGTTTTCTTTGCAGTAGTATTTTTTGCTGCAGTGGTTTTCTTCGCAGTAGTTTTGGTAGCAGTGGTTTTCTTCGCAGTAGTTTTGGTAGCAGTAGTTTTCTTAGCGGTAGTCTTTTTAGCCGCCGTAGTTTTCTTGGTTGCGGTTGTTTTAGCTTCCGTAGTCTTTGCTGCAGCGGTTTTAGAAGCATATACCGGTCTTGCCTTGGAGCATTCCGGATTGCTGCAGAACTTGCGCTTGCTGCCGTTGCGTTCCACGTGCTCTACCATCATAGCGCCGCAGTCCGGGCAGGTTTCGTTAAGCGGTTTATCCCAGGTGGTGTAATCGCACTCGGGATATCTTTCGCAGCCATAGAATACCTTGCCGGTCTTGCTCTTGCGTTCAAGGATATCGGCGCCGCACTTAGGACATTTAACACCAATCGGGTGCAGAATGGGTTTGGTATTGCGGCATTTGGGGAAGTTGGGGCAAGCCAGGAATTTGCCGAAGCGTCCTTCGCGGATAACCATCATGGTGCCGTCGTTGCACTTGTCGCAGGGAACGTCGGATACCTCGAGCGGGATTTCGACGATAGGAATTGCCACGCCTGCGTGGTCCAGATCCTTTTTGAAGGGACCATAGAATTCGCTGAGAACTTCGTCCTTGGTGTGCTTCTTCTCAGCAACCTCATCCAGCTTTTCCTCCATCTGGGCAGTGAAGCCGATGTTGATGAGTCCCTTAAAATATTCGGTAAGCATATCCACGGTCATAATGCCAAGCTCGGTAACGAGCAGCTTTTTGGCCTCTTTGACAACGTAACCGCGGGTAAGCAGTGTAACGATGGTAGGTGCAAAGGTGCTGGGGCGGCCGATGCCCTTCTCCTCTAGCTCCTTGATGAGCGTTGCTTCGGTGAAGTGCGCCGGCGGCTCGGTGAAGTGCTGCTCTGCCGGCATGAGCTTGTAAAGCAGCAGCTTGGTGCCCGGTTCGACGTAAGGAACCTTGGAGTCCTTTTCTTTATCGTCATATTTGCTGTGCAGCTGCAAGAAGCCCGGGAATTTCAGCACGGAGCCTGTTGCGCGCAGCTGGTAGTCGGCAGCATCAATCGTCAGGGTGGTAACGTCATAAACAGCGTCCGTCATCTGGCTGGCAACAACGCGGTTCCAGATGAGCGTATACAGCTTCAGCTGGTCGCCGGTGAGGTACTCCTGCATCTCGGCCGGGGTACGCATGACGCTGGTCGGACGAATCGCCTCATGCGCGTCCTGAGCGTTCTTTTTGGTGCTGTAATGGTTTTCCTTCGCCGGGTAGAATTCGCTGCCGAAGTTTTGCTTGATATAGTCGCGGATTTCGCTAATGGCAACCTCTGCCAGACGCACGGAGTCGGTTCTCATATAGGTAATCAGGCCGACGGAGGTTTTGCCCAGAGATACGCCTTCATAAAGCTGCTGTGCAAGCATCATGGTCTTTTTGGCGCTGAAGTTAAGCTTTTTGTTGGCCTCCTGCTGCATGCTGGAGGTAGTAAACGGCGGTACGGGGTGACGCTTGCGTTCCTTCTTTACGGCGTCGCTCACGATGTACTCAGCCTTGGAGAGCGCTTCTTCTGCTGCTCTTGCCTCCTGCTCGTTGTGCAGCTCCAGCTTTTTTCCTTTGTATTTTACTGCTTCCGCTTCAAAGAGCTGTCCCTTGCTGCCTTCACGCAGCTTGGCGCTCAGTGTCCAGTATTCTACCGGCACGAAATCTTCGATTTCACGGTCACGGTCGGCAACAATTTTAGTTGCAACAGACTGTACGCGGCCGGCGCTCAGGCCCTTGCGGATTTTGCGCCAGAGCAGCGGGCTCAGCTGATAGCCTACGATGCGGTCTAAAATGCGGCGTGCCTGCTGTGCATCAACCATATCCATGTCAATGCAGCGCGGATGCTTGATAGCGTCCTTGACAGCGGCAGCGGTAATCTCATGAAATTCAATGCGGCAGGCAGATGTCGGGTCGATGCCCAAGATAAATGCCAGATGCCAGCTGATTGCTTCACCCTCGCGGTCAGGGTCAGTTGCCAGTAAAACTTTGTCGGCTTTTTTGGCTTCAGCCTTCAGGGATTTGATCAAATCGCCCTTGCCGCGGATGTTGATATATTTCGGCTCAAATTCGTTTGCATGCTCCTCGTCCGGCAGAAAGGTTACACCCAGGGTGCTTTTCGGCAGGTCGCGCAGATGTCCCATTGAAGCCTTTACAGTATAGTTTTTACCTAAAAATTTTTCGATAGTCTTGGATTTCGTAGGTGATTCCACGATAACCAGAGTCTTTGCCATTTATGTTCCTCCTACTTTCGGTAGTAACGCTGCGCCTGGTCTGTAGCCACCAGTCCGGCGGCCTGCAGGTCAAGCAGCTCCATGCTCACGGCAGCAAAAGCGGCTCCGCTCTGCTCCGTCAGCTTTTCTAAAGAAAGCGCTCCTGCCTGCAAAAGTGCCAGCAGCTTCGCTCCTAATTCCGTTGTGACAGGTGCGGGCGCAGGCTTTGGCTCCTGCGGCGCGCAGTCAAATATACTCGGCTGGGTTATGCGGCGGTTCATTGCCTGCTGCCAGCTTCTTTTATCGTCTAAAATATCCTGTGGCATATCTACCAGCTTGGCACCGGTGCGGATAAGCTCGTGACAGCCTATGCTGCTGCCGTCGAAAATATTCCCCGGTACGCAATATACCTCGCGTCCCTCATCTGCAGCGATGTTCGCCGTAATTACAGCGCCGCTGCGTTTGCCTGCCTCTGCAACCAGCACGGCCTGCGACAGACCGACGATGATGCGGTTGCGCGCAGGAAAATTGGCCGCTATGGGCGGTACTCCCGGCGGATATTCCGTCACCAATGCTCCCTGCTCGGCAATGCGGGCAAACAGCTTGGCATTTTCGGACGGATAGACAATATCCAGACCGCAGCCAAGCACTGCCACCGTCGTCCCTCCGGCCTGCAAGCAGGCCTCGTGCGCCGCCGTATCAATGCCCTTGGCACCACCGCTGATGATTGGTATGCCCTCACGCGTCATAGCCTGCGCAAAGCAGGCAGCAGCACGCACACCGTATTCCGTGCAGCGACGTGAGCCGACGATGGCCAAAGCATAATTTGCCTGCGGCAGCTCACCCTTGACGTACAAAACTAAGGGCTTGTCGCTCAGGTTTTGCAGGCTCTGCGGATAGTCAGTGTCGGTATAGGCCAGTATCTGCACGCCGTTATGACGGCAGAAGTAATCCAGCCTTTGCGGCAGACGCGCATCACGGTTGCTGATAAAGTTTTGCACTGCTCGCGGCGTACAAAGCCCTGTTGCCGTGAGCGTGGCGGCGCTTGCTTCAAAAACAACGCGGGCACTGCCCAAAGCGTTAATCAGATCAGGTATTCTGCTGCGTCCCAAACCGGGGACAACAGCGCAGACAGCGGCAAGGTATAAGGTATCCATAAGGTCACACTCCTCCTGTAATAAATACATGATTATGCAGTCAGAGCGGAACTACATGCCACAGCCTTCATAATATGCGATTTTCTTACATTATAATGATGAAATTCGTATTGGTCAAGTAAATTAATTATATAATGGAAGAAATTGTCAGCAAAATATGGGGAATTTTATTCACGAAAATGCACAAAAATCGGCCTATATACAGCAAAAGGACTCCCTCATACGAAGGAGTCCGAAAATTATTTTTGCAGTCTTTGCATAACGTAATCGACAATCTGCTGTGCTGCCAAAGGATGGGCATGCTCGCTGCAGGCTGCTGCCTCACGCGGGCTTACCGTGCTGTTTTTGATGTGCTGCACCAGTTCGTCGGTAGAACGTGCTACCAGAGCGCCGCAATACTGCTGCAGGAAGGCGGCGTTGCCCTCCTCCTGCCCCGGCAGCGGCTTGTAGATTAA
>ULSU01048810.1_pt1 | contig 18500 bp, 12 predicted proteins | sample 1956941 | NCBI WGS metagenome assembly ULSU01 (sample SAMEA4835715, study PRJEB28245) | human gut metagenome | biome: gut microbiome; material: fecal sample | place: Denmark | collected 2008
CCCGCCCGGCTGCTTGCCTGTCTTTAAATGTAGAAGCCAGCTGCTCCATACAACTTCGGGTACATACAAGGAAGGTGGAAAACAGGAATGTCCGAACTAGATAAACGGCAGATAGGCGATGGCAGCGACAATTACGGTGAGGCTGCCAAACAGATAGCCAGAGCCGCCAAAGAAGCCGGAAATGAGACCGCAAAACAAGCTGCTGCAAAGGGGGCTGATGCGGCAGCCGCAGCGGTACAGGCGAGCGTAGAGGGCGGCAAGGCTGCAGCTGAGGTAGCCGCAGGAACCGCCGCAGGTGGTCCATGGGGCGCGATTTTATCGGCGGCATGGTCATTACGCCACACGCTCTTCAAGATACTCGTCTGTATCTGTCTACTTTTCCTTGTCATCATCGTCCTGATCGTTTCGCTGCCCAGCGTTGTTACAAACAGCATATTCGGCCTAAACGGCTCTGCAGCAAGCGCAGAAAATCCCACCACTCTGTTGGAATCCTACAACGACCTTGCTGCCGATATTTCCGCAGTCGTGGAAGAGGGATACAATGCGGCTCTTGCCAAAGTAGAACGGATTATCCGTGATGGCGAGTACGACTACGATCTGTCGATGGATGCACTGGTCAATTACGCACAGAGTTCCGCCGGGTACGATGTCAGCTATATTCTCGCAGCATACTCGGCATCCTTACAGCAACGCAACACCAGCAAGGAAAATATGTTAGAAAAACTCCGCAGCGTTGCCGACAGCATGTTTCCTGTGACCTCGATAGAGCGAGAAGTGGAACGGAGCAGCACCGATGAGTCCTCCTCGGAAACGGAAACTGTGAAGTATGTGGAATGTACGATCCACCCGTTTGATAACAGCGTCATCATTCGGGCTTTCGGGATCGATGCTTCCGCGACCTATGACCAGTTCCAAGTAACCTACGGGGAAGCTATTCAGAAAATGGCGAACGCCTTAAAAATGACGCTATATGGAACGCTTGGTAATGGCCAGATGGTGCCTTTGACCGATGCAGAACTCCTTGCCTTTGTCAACGCGCAGAATTGCAGCCCCATGAGGAAACACATTCTGACCACAGCACTGTCGTTGGTGGGAAAAGTCCCATATTTTTGGGGCGGTAAGTCAGCGCCAGGGTGGAATGATGCATGGAATACACCGCGGCTTGTAACGGCCGCCGGATCCTCCACAACCGGCACAATACGGCCTTACGGCCTTGATTGCAGCGGATTTACCACTTGGGTATTCAACACGGCGGTAGATGTTGAGATTGGTGCAGGCTGCAACGGGCAGTATCCGAACACCTACGCTGTCTCTGCATCGGAGCTGCTTCCGGGCGATCTCGGATTTCTGGCGGATGAGGGCGGTTGGGGGCATGTGCTCATTTTCGCTGGATACAGTCAGGATGGAACGCGAATGTGGGTGCATTCCTCCGGCGGTATCGGTGTCATTCTCAATACGCCCAGCTACGAGGGGAATCTTTCCTATCGACGCCTTAGCATCGTTGACTACGATGCGCCGGTGGCAAGTGTTTCGTCCGAAGAAAACACCCCTATGCCAGGCGAGTAAGAACGCAATAAAAATCCAGTTATTAAGAGTGATTCGGCGGTCTGCAATCGAAATTCAATACAGGACAGGACGGTGAAGAAATTTGAACGACAAAGAATACAACAATGTATATGCCATTCCCGCAAACTACACGGACAGCGGCAAGCTGCTGGGCGGGATGATTGAAACCAGAAACGCTGTTGAAACAGTGATTCTGGTGCTGGCTTTGGGTTATCCGGAACTGACGCTGATTCCCATGTCCAGTACCATCCGCATCGTGGTTATGACGGTCACGCTGCTGCCGTTAGCAGTAGTTTCGGCAATGGGTGTGGATGGCGGCTCGCTGTTTCAGTATATCGGGCATATCATCTATTTTGGAACGCACCGCAGAAAACTACATTTCAGGAGGGTCGGGTATCGCTATGGCCAAAACAAGCCGAAACAGAAACCGAAGAAAGGAAAAAATCGAATTCGTGCAGGATTATCTGCCCATTCGGGATCTAAAAAACGGGATCATCGAAACGACAGATAACCGATATATTAAGATCCTTGAAGTCGAGCCGATCAACTTTACGCTGCGCTCCGACGAGGAGCAGTTTAACATCATCTCCAGCTTTGCCAGTTGGTTGAAGATATCCCCCATGCGGCTGCAGTTTAAATCCATTACGCGCCGCGCAGACTCGGATAAGCATATATCTATGGTCCGTGAGGAATTAGAACATGAGGATAACCCGCAATGCAAGGAACTGGGCAAAGATTACATTGGACTCATCAAGGATGTGGGAAATCGGGAAGCGCTGACAAGGCGTTTTTTTCTGATTTTTCAATATGAGGCGGTGGGCCGCAACGAAAGTGATGACTATGCTAAAATCTGCGGTATGCTCCAGGCCGCCGAGCAGACGGCGCGGGCATATTTTATGCAGTGCGGCAACAGCATTGTCCAGCCAAGAGATCCCGATGAAGCGACAGCGGAAATCCTCTATATGTTTTACAACCGGCGATCCTGTACAGACGAGCCGTTCTCCTCCCGCGTAGACCGAGTGGTGGTGGACACCATGGCAGCGAAGAAAAAAATCATCGGTGTGGATCCGGTGCCGCCGATCCGCATGGTCAATTTCCTTGCGCCTCGCGGCATCGACCTGAGTCATTATAACTATGTCATTATGGACGGGCTGTACTATTCCTTCCTGTACATCAAGGCGGGCGGGTATCCCAGCCGTGTAAGAGCCGGTTGGATGTCCTCGCTCATCAACGCCGGAGAGGGCGTAGATATCGATGTCCACCTCCGGCGCGAGAACCGCAGCCGCACCATAGACAGGGTCGCCCAGCGGATCCGGCTCAACCGTACCAAACTCAAGAGCATGCAGGATACCAGCACCGACTATGAGGAACTGACAAATTCCATTCAGGCGGGCTATTTTATCAAGAACGGTATCGCCAACTACAACGAAGATCTCTTTTACATGAGCGTCTTTATCACCGTATCGGCCAAAACCTATGAGGAACTGCTGTGGCGTAAGCAGCAGATGGTGGATATGCTCAAATCCATGGACATGTACACCAGCGAGTGCAGCTTTCAGCAGGAGGCCGCTCTGCAGTCTGTGATGCCCTTTTTGAAAATCTCACCAAAGCTGGAGAAAAAAGCACAGCGTAATGTGCTGACCAGCGGTGCCGCATCCAGCTACATTTTTACCAGCTTTGAACTATCGGATGATAACGGCGTTCTGCTCGGCATCAACAGGTACAACAATTCTCTGTGTATTGTGGATCTGTTCAATACGAAAATCAATAAAAATGCCAATCTGAACCTGCTTGGTACATCGGGTGCAGGCAAGACCTTCACCATGCAGCTGTTGGCGCTTCGGATGCGAATGCGCGGCATTCAGTGTTATATCCTGGCGCCTATCAAAGGGCACGAGTTCCGCCGCGCCTGCAATAAGATCGGCGGCGAGTTCATCAAAATCGCGCCGGGCTCTCCGCACTGCATCAATGTAATGGAAATACGCCATACCATATCGCCAGAAATGGAACTGATCGACGAGATCGACTATGTGGAGATGGGTTCTATGCTGGCCCGGAAGATTCAGCAGCTCATGACCTTTTTCGGATTACTGATCCCGGACATGAGCAACGAGGAGGAACAGATGCTGGATGAGGCGCTGATCCGTACCTATGCGGATTTTGGCATTACCCATGATAATGACTCCATCTATGCGGATATGTCGTCCGTCCCTCCCAAAATGAAACGGATGCCCATTTTGGGCGACCTCCACAAGCATCTGCAGGAAAATCCCATGACCCAAAGGCTGGCAGCGATCATCAGCCGGTTCGTCACCGGCAGTGCCCAGAGTTTCAATCGACAGACCAATGTGGATCTGTCCAACAAATATATTGTTCTCGACTTGTCGGAGCTGAAGGGCAAGCTTCTTCCGGTTGGTATGTTCATCGCGTTGGACTATGTGTGGGATCAAATCAAGACCGACCGTACCAAGCGCAAGGCTATCTTCATTGATGAAATCTGGCAGCTCATCGGGTCCAGTTCCAATCGTACGGCTGCCGAGTTCTGCCTTGAAATTTTCAAGGTTATCCGCGGCTTCGGCGGAGCGGCCATTTCAGCCACGCAGGATCTGTCAGATTTCTTTGGACTGGAGGACGGCAAGTATGGCCGGGCGATCATCAACAACTCCAAGAATAAGATCATTCTGAATCTGGAGCCGGATGAGGCGCAGTATGTACAGGAAATATTGAAACTCACCCGCACAGAGATCCGCGCCATCACGCGGTTCGAGCGCGGCGAGGCGCTCATCAGCTCCAATAACAACAAGGTGCCTGTGGTGATAAAAGCCTCCAAGCTGGAAAAGGAAATGATCACCACAGACCGTGCCGAACTGGAGGCCATCCTCAAGGAACGACAGAAAGAGAAAACGCATACAGCGCAAAATGCGCATTTTACAGAGAATACACACGAACAGGAGGTGTAAATATATGCTGCTTGATGATGAACGCCATGTGATCAAATGGTTGTCGCAGTATGGCGCACTGACAAAAACACAGGTGATCCGCTTGCTCCGGGACAAATCCCCGGAGACAGCAGAGAAGATCCTTCGCAACTTGAAGCGGGAGCATCAGATCTCGGATGTGGCAGGCGGCTACTATCTGGCGTTGGATGGGCTTTGCAAGCCAGATCAGAGGATCATCCTTGCCGTATGGGTACTGCTGCGTTTTATTGACCATGTGGATCCCATGGCGCATTACCCGGCGGTCTACCCGTCGCAGATCTTTTTTCTGAAGGAGAACATTGGCTACGAGATTGTTGTGCTGTATGACGGCGAACAGCATCTTACCAAACTGCTGCAGCCGCAGGACGACGAGATGAAATACATCCTTGTTGTTCCCAATATCTCCATGGCATCGCAAATGGTTCTTCCTAAAGTCCCCTGCCTGTTTGCAACCGTAAACTTTTCCGGGCAGGAAGAACCGGATATCACATTCTACACAGAGGAGGTCATGACGGATGGAGTCGATAAGCTCGTTCGTTCACCTGCTGGATAAAATTGAAGTGCAGAATCACCGGCTTGGAATGACTCTAGAGAACCTTCGCTGTCTGACCGGCGGCGCAAGCATGAAACTTGCGTACGCCACGGCGTTGAGATTGGCAGAGGACAGTGAAAAAATGACATTGATGACCAGGGCGCTTCCCGCCTATACCGGAAATCCGCAGGCTCAGTACGATGCAGATAAAGTTGTAGAGAAAAGCGTTCCGGTGGAGATCGGGTTCACGGACGAAGGCTGGTTCTGCATTCGGCTGCCGTTTCTTCTTCCCAAGAAGGAAGCGGGTTCGGCAAACTATATTCGGGGCATCCTGTATCCGGCGCTCAAGAACTTCTTTCGGGATAGGGATCCGATCCGATATCCGGAAAGCGTGATGATTTTTCGCCATGTATATGACAAGGACAGGCCGGAGCGTCGGTATCGGGATCACGACAACATTGAAGTCAATATGGTTTCCGATACAATTGCCATGTATGTGCTGAATGATGACGCGCCGATGTGCTGCAATCATTTCTATTGCAGTGCGGCCTCCACATGGGAACGAACAGAGGTATATGTGGTTCCGGTGCAGGATTTTCCGCAGTGGTTGGCGCAGGAGCATCTGATTCCGGACAAGGGGGTGATGCTCCGTGAATATCCGGGAAATCGCGGCCAAAAACATATGTAAAAATGGCGTAAAAAGCCATCTCGCCAACGACATATCTTTCGAGAGCCCCACAGTGCCGATAAAATCGGTGCTTCCGGGGCTTTTTTTGTGGGCGGATTCCGACAAAGAGAGCAGTCATGTTGTCGGAAAATTCTCGCCTTCCGAGGCTTGAAACAATGCTCACCATTCGCACCGGAAGCCATGTTCATCGGCTTATCACAGTGCTTGGGCTCGCTGGCGAATACCCCATTCGTTCGCTTGGATTGCTGGGAAACGAGCGTACTCTCAGATCGTTGGTGAACAGGCTTTCCTCTGTGCAGGAGCTTCGCAACCCAGATACCAACGAGCGTGTGAGGGTAAAGCTGCTGCAGCTGACCGGTACCGGGAATGCCAAAGCGATCCGTTTCTGTAAGGGCGCTCTCCCCATACTGGGTTGGATCCATGCGGATGCATACCGTTACTATATGTCCGCCTTTTATAACCACAACTTCCCCGGAGATATGGCGCATCAGGATCGTAACTTTCGTGTCGCCGAGGCGATTGGGATGAGTCTGACAGCCGGAATCGAGTCCAGAGCCTATCTGCTCCCCCATCTGCAGAATCGGGCCATCCTTCAGGTAATGCCGGAGCACCCCGCTTTTTATCTGGCGCGGGACTTCAAGAAGATCAATCCCGCGGAGCAGAATAAGACAATGTTCACGCGCATCATTGGGGCCATGGTCTACCCGGGCGGTTGCTATGCCGTGTACAACACGCGCAGCGCCGCGATGAAATGGAACGGGATGGGAGAATTCAAAGCATTGCACAGCCTGATAGAGCTTGTGCGCATGAATGCCGGCGTTCAGAGCGTTGACTCTGCCATCCTGCTGGGTGTGTCCTATGATACTGCACTGACCACACTGCTGGAGTCGGAAAAAAGCCGGCGGCTGGAGCTTCGGTTCGACGGCATCTACCGACATATCCACTTTGTGCCTATGAATGCCGGCGGTATCCGTCAACTCAAACTGCTTACTGTACCAGACTGGAATGAAAAGCTGCTGGACCTGCTATTTGAGCCGGATATCAGATCTTATAACCGGGGATCCATGGAGTATGACGCCAGTATCGGGAATACCTGTATTTTCTCACATCTGGATGGTGATATTGCACGGCTGATCCGTTTTCGAGAGGCGATGCAGACAAGCGCGAAGCACTTCGAGGTACTTTGCTTTGAGGATCAAGTGCCATTCCTCAGAACATATCTGGGTTCACAGGTCACACTCAAAACCATTGACGCCGCCGCTGTAGAAGCGGAGCTGATACGGTAAAGGGGGGATACTTTCTGGATAAGAAACGAATGACAGCCATCATCGCTGCCACCATACTGGGTTTTGCCGCCCTGCTGTATCTGGGTGGTATGCTTGCGCAGCTGCAAAGAAACTACGAAATGTGGATGAATTCCGGAGGACTTACGGGCCATGCAGTCATCGGCACCGTAAACTGGAACCCAATCGTATGTTTGAGCAGCGCCTTCAGCATCTCGGGGCTCAAAAGCATCGGGATGCTACTGCTGATCGGGGCCGGAATCACGGCCTATGTGCGGTTCCACGACAAATTCAGCTCCAAGGACTACGACGAACGTGGCTTTACCCGCAGCAAATACGGGACTTATGGCACCGCATCCTGGATGAAGGATAAGGAGCTGAAAGAAATCCTGGAGATCAAGCCTCCGTCGCAGGCGGACGGGATCATTCTGGGCGAGAAAAACGGCAGTGTCGTCTGCTTGCCCAAGGACACCAGACTGAACCGGCACATCGCCGTATTCGGCGCATCCGGTACCCGCAAATCCCGCGGCGTGATCCGTCCGGCACTATTCACCATACTCAAACGCGGAGAGTCGGCAGTCATTACGGATCCGAAGGCCGAACTCTATAACGACACCGCTGGGCTGTTCCGCAAGAATGGGTATGAGGTAAAAGTATTCAACCTGGTGGATCCCCGGCACAGCGATTCATGGAACTGTATGTCCGACTTAAACGGTGATACCCTGCTGGCGCAGGTACTGACCAATGTCATCATCTCCAACACCAGCGAGGGCAAAGGCGACCATTTCTGGGACAACGGCGAAGCCAATCTCCTGAAAGCCTTGGTACTGTATATCGATTTGGATAGAAGCCGCAGTCCGGAAACAAAGAATTTGGCCGCCGCCTATCAGCTCTTGACACAGAACAGCGAGCGGCAATTAACAGCGCTGTTTGAGAAGCTGCCAATGAATCATCCCGCCAGAGCACCCTTTAATCTGTTCTCGCAGGCCAGTGACACGGTGCGCTCCGGTATTGTTCTGGGGCTCGGCACTCGGCTGCAGGTCTTACAGAATGAGGCGGTTCGGAACATTATCAGCCACAGTGATATCGATCTGACGGCGCCTGGCAAGCGCAAATGTGCTTATTTCGTCATACTCAGCGATCAGGATGCAACGATGGCGTTTCTCTCCTCGCTCTTCTTCTCGTTCCTGTTTATCAAACTGGTACGCTATGCTGACAGCACACCTGAACTGCGCTGCATAGTTCCGGTCAATCTCATATTCGACGAGTTCAACAATGTGGGCAAACTGGGCGGCGCAGCAGATGGGTCGGATTTCGCCCGCACACTCAGTGTGATCCGCAGCCGTGCGATCTATGTGATGCTGGCTGTGCAGAGCCTTGGCCAGCTCCAAAATCGGTATCCAAATAATCTGTGGGCGGAAATCATCGGCAATCTGGATGTGCAGCTTATGCTGGGCTGTACCGATGAGGTCAGCGCCGAGTATTTCTCTGCGCGAAGCGGCGACATGTCCGTGGAGATCAACTCCACCATGACTGTACGCAAGACCATTGCCGTGGCGCAGGTCATTCCACAATATCGCCAGACCGAGGGGCAGGGGCGCAGGCGGCTGCTGACCCCAGATGAGGTGCTGCGTATCCCAAACGAGGAACTGCTGGTGGTCATCCGAGGACACAATGTCCTGAAACTGAAAAAGTTTGATTACACAGACCATCCGATGTCGAAAGAACTGACGCCAGTCAGCATTCTCGACTACACACCTGCGCACGCAGACGCGCCTGCCTCCCAGATCGAGCCGAACCCACCGCCGCCTGCTTCGGAAGAGAGAAATCCAAACGCCACCAAACGCAGAACGCTGTACGGCTCCGCAAAGCCGCCAAGTGAGTTTTAAGCACAACAGAATAATTGGAAATGTGCGTCGCGATGTTGCGGCGCTCTTTTATATTCAAATAACTGAAACGGAGGATCAAACAATGGCAACGAAAAAGATGGAAACCATCTCGGGGAACGAAAGCATCAACGAACAGCCGCTGCCCCAGACTGAATCGGCATATGAAGAAGCTGCAGTGCTCATGCCGGAAAAGCCCGAACACGATGCTGCTCACCAGACTGATTCTGAATTTGCAGATCAAAGCGGAATTCCGATCGAAGACGCCGCGCACGATGCACCGGAAGATGTTCCGTCCCAGACTGACTCGGAGCAGGTAGATTCTGAAGAATTCCCGGCCGGATCCGATATCATTGCGGCTCCGGAGGCTCCGGTTTCCCAGACTGATTCCGAACCGGAGGAGAAAAAACCTGAAGAGAGCCCTCCGGCACGCCGGACCAGAAAGCCCCGGGCAAAGAAAAGTGAGTCTGACACAGCGACGGGAAAACCGCCCGGGAATGCATCTGACGGCGTCGACGCATCAGAGAAAAAGACACGCAAACGCGCTTCGGCCAAACCGGCTTTACCGATTATCTCCATTGATGACCGCCCCAGTGTGGAGACCGAAGCAGATAAGGCCCGCAATGATCTTTTGGATCTGATGGAGTCCATGAAAACCAAGCGTATTCTGACCGATACCATCCAGGGTATCGAACGCCTCGCAGAGGGCCATGGACCTTCTCTCGCAGTCATTTATCATGGCGATATCAAGGTCATCATTCCGGCAGATCAGACGGTGGATCCTCCGGAGGATTTCCGTGGCCAGCTCCCGGAGGATGTGCTGCACTACATGATTACCAAGCGTCTCGGCGCCGAAGTGGATTATATCATCAAAGGGATCGACGCAAAGGCAGGCGTAGCGGTCGGCAGCCGACTGGAAGCCATGACCGCCAAGCGGCGCGCGTACTATTTCGGCACTGACCGGGACGGAAACAACTTGCTCTATGAGGGTATTTGTGCAGAAGCCCGTGTCGTATCTGTGATTCGTGCAGGTATCTTTGTGGACCTGTTCGGCCTTGAGGTCTATATCCCGCTTCGAGAGCTGAGCTATCAGCGCATGCTGGACGCGCAGGACAGCTTTCAGTCCGGCCAGCGCATTCTGGTCAAAATTCTGCGCATTGACCGCAGTGACCGGAACCACATCCGTGTCAGCGCCTCCATCAAGCAGGCCGGTGAAAATCCTTATGAGCGGGCACTGCGCCGCTACACCGTAGGCAACCGATATGTAGGCACCGTCAGTATGGTAGACATGAACGGCGTGTTTGTTTCTTTGGACGGCGGGATTGATTGCCTTTGCAGTTATCCCAAGCGTGGCCGTCCGCCCAGAGGCGCCCGCGTGACGGTTCGGATCCTTGGCATCAACAATGTGTCCAACCGGATCTGGGGCGTTATCACACATATTGCCACCCCGCGATGAACAGGATGGCAGCCAACACAAGGAGGTTGAAAGATATGCTTGATTATGCGCTGACCTGTGAAGAGCAGGCCAAAAGGTCGGGGCTTGCCGAAAGTGCGCGCAAGATGATCTTATCTAACATGAAGGTCGAGGCAGAAGACGAAACTTCTCTGACAATGGACTATCGAGGCTACTATATGCAGGTCTCGTTCTCTCCGCTGCACCCCTTGCTGGTCATCTGCCTGGCCAAAGCGATACGAGATCCGGAAGTGTCCCATAAGCGGCAGCTTGCCAACGAGCTGAATCTGCACAGTGTGCTGGGCAGCCATGCCATCAATGATGAGGTCGGCTGTTATTCCTACCGTGCCACGCACTGGCTGGATGTAGAACTCACTCCAGAGCGCTTCTTCGAGATACTCAACCGCTGTATTGACGAGGCGGATCGAGGCTATCAATGGTTGGCAGCATAGCGGAAACCATCGAGCGTGTACCCTGAATATTTAAAAAATGAGGAGGAAAACGAGTATGAAAAAGTGTGTGTCATCTCTGCTCTGCCTTATGCTGACGCTATGCATGATGGCCGGCACTGCGCTGGCGGCAGAGAACACAGCGGGAGCAGAGGAAGCGGCACCTGCTCTGCCGGAAACATCAATGCCCCAACCGGTCAGTGCCTATCCTGCCGAAGTCAGAGTCAGTGAGGAAAATGGCATCTATCGTCTGGAAAAGATCTACTATCTGACGGCCGCCGACGATCCTGCCGCTATCCCCACTGCTGACTTTGAACGGGAAGGCCGCAGCTACACCCTGCTGGATCTGCTGAAAAACGACTTGACCGAAACAGACACCAAAGAGCATATCGAGGTGCTGACCTTGAACACCAATACCAAAGATATGGCAGAGATCCTGAAGCTGCTCTCATCGGAACTGGAGGTGTCTACCGAAGATGGGTATTCCGGTGTCCTTGCCCTGGATCATACCAGCATCAAGGTGGAAGCGGCAGGCTATAAGAGCCGAAGCTATGATGTATCGGCGACCCGCACCTATCCCAACCTCTCCGACGCAGATACCGCTCTTATTCCGAAAAGCGTGGAGGAGAATGGCAGGACTCTGACGCTTGCGGATATCCGATGGGAAAATGCAGCGGCGGATCAGATGGACGGCTATGAGCTGGCAATACGCTATACCGCTGTGGCCACCTATACCGGAACGGCAACCAGCAAGTATGCCACAGGTTATGTCATCACCGCAGATTACAGCGGAGAGGTCACAAGGACTACCTGTGACACGGTGATCTATACAGCCGTATTTTCCAGTGCAGGAACGGCCGCAACGCTTGACGGGGACGGTATTCAGTCTGACGAGAGTGATGGCCATCTCTCCATCGAAAAAGATAATGCAGGTTCGTCCTTTAACTGGCTGTGGATCGTAATTCCTGCAGTACTTATCCTGCTGGCCGCAGGCGTCTATTTTGCTGTCAGAACAGTAAAACGCCGCAATGAGAACAAATGGGAGGATGAAGAAGAATGAAAAAGTCCGCACTGCTTTTGACCGTCTGCTGCCTGTTGGCAAGCCTTGCCGTACCTGCATATGCGGCAGATTACAATATTTCCGCCCCGGATGCAGGTGTGTTTGGGCGTCCCACCTCGGACGATACCATCTATGTGACAACGGACAAACCCGCGAATACCGACCGCAGTAAAAATGCCGCCTATATTCCGCCCGCCTTTGGCTCTCCCACCTCCTACACGCTGAACGCCGGAGAGCTGCTGACGCCGAACCTCGTGAGCGGGTCGGCCGCGGGAACGGTCAGCGGTACGGGCAGCGTGACCGTGCTGCCACCCTCCACTTCCGGCAGCACCGGCGGGAGCACTGGCTCCTACACGCAAACCAAGTACACGGCTGTTACGAAAGAACTCTACTACAGCGGCGGCTATCTTGGCACATTGAAAATCCCTGCTCTTGACCTGTCTGTCAAAGTGTATCAAGGAACGGACGCAGACGCGCTCCGCAAGGGCGCGGGCCATTTTGCCAACACTTCCATCTGGGAGGGCAATGTGGCCATCGCCGGCCATAATCGCGGCGTAAACAACCACTTCGGGAAGATCCACACTCTCGATGTTGGTGACACCATCAAGCTGACCACACAGCTCGGCACGCGCAGTTATGAGGTGTACTCCGTCAGCAAGATCAGTGTGGACGATACCAGCGTCCTGAACGACAGTACAGAGAACATCATTACCCTTATTACCTGCGTGATGAATCAGCCGGATTATCGCTGGTGTGTGCAGGCACGCGAAAAATGATGGTATGCCGCTTTGGTCGTAGTAAATTGTCGATTATCCATACAGGGATGCCGTTTTGCGGCATCCTTTCTTTTTGGAGGTAACAATATGAAAAAACGATTTCTATCCTTACTGCTTGTCCTCGTGATGGTTCTCAGCCTCCTTCCGGGCGTGGCTCAGGCCGCCTCCTCTGAGGAAGAAGCGCTGGGCGAGGTCAACATCTTCAATGGTGGAACGAAGCTGTCCTACCTCGCCATCAACGGTAAAGTACAGTCCTTTCTCTATACCTACTTTAAATATCAAAGCGCAAATGGTACGGTAAAGGAGATTCCCGCTTACTGCGTGAATCCCACTGTCAAAGGCGTACCGCAGACCGTAGCTCCCGGCGAGAGTATCAAGTATCTGGCCGACCAAAAAGCATCTGACCCCAAGATCACCGGCATCGTGGCAAACGGTTATCCCACCCGTGGTCTCGGTGAATTAAAGTTAGAGAACAAGGAGCAGGCGTACTACGCTACAAAAATGGCACTGTGGTGCTATATCCTTCCCGGATGGAACATCAACAACCTGAAGGTCAATTCCAGTCTTACCGGGGTGGAACTACAGCGTGCGCAGAAGATTCTTGCGGCCGCTAAGGACATCTACACCCGCGGCACCAGATGGACAACCAATCTGGCGCCCTCGCTGACGACTGAGGTCGACCGTGAGGAGGCGTATCCCGTCACCATCAATGGTGTTTCCTATAAGCAGCAGGTGATCACGGTCAAGTCCGCTACATGGATCTGCAACTATGCGGTGCAGGTCGCGTTTTCCGATCCGTCCGCCGTACCCGCGGGCACAAAGATTGTGGATATGGATAACAACGAGATCAGTACCATCACAACCACCACGGACGGCGGCGTTTACGCCGGAAAGTGCAAGATCCTTTACCCTGCGGATAGTGTGGCTGGTAAGAGTGGTTCCGTACAGCTGACTTTCAGCACCAATGTCTATCAATATGCAGTATTTTACGCCTCGTGCATGGAGACCAATAAATACGGCCAGTTGCAGCACTATATGTGCGATACCGACCCTACTCGCACAATGAGTGTGTCCGCAGTCAGCACCTACGGTGACGGACAGAAGGTGGATCAACCGGAAACCGGGCTGGAGATCGTCAAAGTCGAGGCTGGCACAAACATTCCTTTGGAAGGCGCTGTCTTTGAAGTGAAGCTTCCGTCCGGCGATGTGTACGGGACTTATTCCACCGACGCACAGGGCCATATTCTGCTGGATCTACGGGAGAGCGGCACCTATGTGGTAACGGAACTCATCCCGCCGAAATACTACCTGCCCGCTGAAACGCCGACCCAAACGGTCACTGTTCGTTATGGTGAAACGGCAAAAGTCACCTTCGCAAACGAACCTTATGGTGATCTGCGTATCGAAAAGGTTGATGCGGCAAACGGCGATGGCCTTTATGGGGCTCAGGTGCAGATCCGGCACATTGAAACCGGAGCGACCCAGACAGGCACCACCAATATGGCCGGTGTCTGCCAGTTCACGAACCTTCTGCCCGGCGCATATGAGATTCGCGAGATCACAGCGCCGATCGGGTATCAGTTGGACAGTCAGATCCATACGGTGAATGTAGTCAAGGCAGCGGTCACCTCCTACACCTTGAAAAACGAGGCGAATCCCGGCCTGCGCATCGTCAAGTATGACCGCGGCAGTATGGAAACACTGCCTGACGTTTCTTTCAATATCTATAAAGACACCGTGCTGCTTGGCACCTACCAGACTGACCAGCTTGGCGAGATCCTGCTGACCGACCTCGAACCCGGTACCTATCGTGTAGAGGAAGTGGATACTGGCGATGAAAGCCATATCGTCAATGTCATGCCGCAGGAGATCGAACTGGAGGCGGGCGACGGCATTCTGCAGCTGGTATTTTTTAACGATCGCAAACCGGGGCTGCGCATGGTCAAGGTCGACAGTGCTGACCCGTCCAAAGTCCTGCCCAACGCCGTCTTTGAGATCAAGTCTGTAGACGGCAGTTTTGGCCCGAAAGAATTTACTACAAATGAGTATGGTGAAATTGACCTTTCCAACCTGCCCGCAGGCGCCTATGTGGTGACGGAGAAGAGCTGCCCCGGCTATGAGATCGACGATGCGCAGCGCATCATCCAGCTCCGTCCCAATGAGACTGGTGAGTTTGTTTTTACCAACTCCATCAAGCCCTCTTTGCAGATCATTAAGACCAGCACAGACGGTACGCCGCTGCCCGGTGCGACCTTCCGGATCGCTAAGATTGCAGACGGCTCCCATTATCTTGACCGCACCACCGATGCGCAGGGCGTGATTCGGCTGGACGGGTTGGAGCCGGGCGTCTATTCCGTGAAGGAAACGGCCACTGTATCGGATCACATCCTGGATACGAAAGAGTACCATGTGGAACTGTTTGCCGGCAAGGTCAGTACGCTGGTGATCCAGAACGAGCGCCGCCCCAATCTTACTGTGTACAAGCACGATGCAGATACCGGAGAACCCGTTCCCAATACGGTCTTTTTGGTGAAAGCAGCCGACGGGCACAGCGTGGACGAGATTCGAACCGGCGAGGACGGCAGTGCGCGGTTGGAGAATCTACTGCCCGGCGTATATGAGATCATTGAAAAATCTGTGCCGTCCCCTTACCTGCTGGATGCATCCAGCCAGCTTGTTACCCTCTATCCCAATCGCGATCACACGGTGTTCTTTGAAAACCATCAGAAGCCTGTGCTGACGATCCGGAAGATTGACAGCATCACGAAAGAGCCGATCCCGAACACCAAGTTCCAGATCTGGTATCTCTCCAACAATACCGATGCTGGCGAGATGCGTGATTTTGGCTATTACTACACCGATGAGGACGGACAGATCCAGCTCTCCAAGCTTGCAGATGGTTGGTATCGTGTGACTGAGGTGGAGCCGGCGGACGGCTACGCCATGAAGGATCCCACGACGCAGCAATTCTATCTGACCGCAGGCACCGGTAAGACCGTCACCTTTGAAAATACCCCGCTTTCCGGCATTGTAGTTCGCAAAGTGGACGCGGACACAGGGGCAGTCCTGCAGGGCGCAAAATTCAGCCTGAAATATCTCTCCGGTACATCTGGAACCGGCGGCACCGTCATTGGTGAGTATACCACCGGAGCCAATGGCACTGTGACCATCAGCCGTCTGAAGGCGGGCGTCTATGTGGTTGAAGAGGTCAAGGCTCCGGACGGCTATGAGATCAGCGAAGGGGCAAAAACGGTCTACATCACCGGTAATGAGCAGGCCGTTGTCACGGTGGAGTTTGCGGATAAAGCGCATGGACAGCTGATCGTGCGTAAACTGGACTCCGTAACGAAACAGCCGCTGCCCGGTGCAATCTTCGAGATCACGACCTCGGATGGAGCCTATGTTCCGAACGCCGGCGGCGCGATCAGTTCCAATGGTATCTATACCACAGATGAAAATGGCCAGATCCATATCACCGGCGTCGCGCCCGGTACCACACTGATCGTGACGGAAACGAAAGCACCGGATGGTTATGTTTTGGACACGACCTCTCAGACAGTGGTGATCAACGCCAATGATACCCAGACCTTGACATTCACGAACACACCCATTGGGGGCCTCACCATCATCAAAAACGATGAGGAAAGCGGCAGACGCATCTCCGGTGTTCAGATGGAGGTGCGCAGAATGAACGGCGAGATCATTGGCACTTACACCACCGACGAAAACGGCCTGATCCGTCTGCCGGAGGCGGAGGCCGGCTGGTACACCGTCACTGAGCTGAAAGCAGCCAAGGGCTACCGACTGGATGCAACCCCCAAGAACATTGAAGTAAAGGATGGTCAGACAGCTGTTCTGACTGTGACGAACCATAAGGCGTCCGGCGTACTCATTCATAAAGTGGATGCCAACACCGGCGAGGGCATCTACGGTACGACCTTCCTTCTGTACGATGCAAACCACAACCCTGTCGGCGAGTATGTCAGCGATCAGGACGGCTATGTTTATATGGACGAAGGGCTGGAAGATGGCCGCTATTATCTGCGTGAGATCCGCGCAGCGGATGGCTATATTCGGGATGATACCCTGAAAACCATCTATGTCCGTTATGGCGCGACCTCCGAGATCCGTTGGGAGAATACCGCCATCAAGGGACAGATCCAGATCATCAAGAAATCCGCTGATGATAACCCCATCAATGGCCTGAGCGCGGACACTCTGTTGGAGGGCGCGGTCTTTGAAATCTATGACAAAGCGGGCAATACCGTGGATACCATCCGCACGGATAAAAACGGCAGGGCGGTCTCCAAGCTGCTCCCGCTGTCCCGCTACACGATCCGAGAGGTCAAGGCGCCGAACTATTACGCTATCAATACTACGGTTATGACCGCCTATCTGGAGCATGAAGGGCAGATCGTTACCTTCGAGGTTGAAAACAGCAGCGTGTCTACCGGCGTCTCCATCAAGAAAGCCGGCTATGCTCAGGTCATGCCCGGTCAGCCGATTCGCTACACGCTGACGCAGATCGGCAACACCTCTACCGTGCCGCTGGAGTCTTTCTATTGGCGCGATACGCTTCCGGCACAGGTTCGGCTGGATAAGATCATCACCGGTACCTATAACCAGAACTTGTCCTACAAGGTGATCTATAAAACCAACACCTCCAACGGCTACCGGACATTGGCCGACAATCTTTCCACTGCTAAAAACTATGTGCTGGACACGCGGCCCGCAGCACTCGGCCTTGCGTCCAATGAGCGCATCACGGAACTGATGTTCGTATTCGGAACCGTAAAAGCAGGCTTTGCCCAGGTGGAGACACCTTATCTTTACGGAAGCGTGAGCAAGGGTCTTTCCAATGGCTCCAGCTTCGTCAACGTCGCTGATGTAGGCGGGCTGTATCAGGGACAGTGGATCATGGGTGTTTCCCGCTGGGTGACGGAAGTGTATGCCAAAACCAATGTGACCTTGCCCAAGACCGGCTATTAAAAGCCACAGCAACGCAAGACAATTGCGTACATGATAATTTGGCATCAGGAGGCAGGTCTGATTTTTTTCAGGCCTGCCTCCTCAATGCAGATGACAGGAGGGTCATAATGAATAAAATCAGAACAGGAGCTCATATACTCATGACACTGCTGTGCTGCCTGCTTATAGGTACGGGGACTGCCTTTGCTGCCGATGATGACACGGACGGCACGGAACTTCAGGTTGCCCAGCCGGTCATCCTGGAAGTACAGCTCGGCACACAGTGGGCAGGGGTCGAGTTTCAACTCAAAACAGATGCCGGCCTATACCCTGGAACGATCCATGTCGGACAGGATGGTGTCTTACGGATGGAGTTGGGCGGCAGCGAAAGCTATATCCTCTCCTGCCTCGGTTCCACCGTCGCAGTACCGTCCCCAAGCAGTTCGCTGGACACCGGCACAAAAGAGCAGATTCCGAATGCACCAGACACAGCGTCTGATCCGGACACGCCCCAAGACGGAGCCAATCACGCTACTGTAGCCGGGATCCCTGCAGCGCACCTTGTCCTGTTTGGCGGAGGGCTTCTGCTTGCAGTGGGGGCGCTGGCCGCCATGCACATGATGCGGAACCGAAAATACGATGAACAGGATCCGGATGCGTTCGATGACGACGATGATAGCGAGTATTGAGATTCAAGCATTTCAACGCCAGACTGATTTTGAAAGCAAAAATACAAGCCTAATAGGAATATATAAATAAAACTACATATAATATTACTTTTAGGCTTGACATTTAGAATGCACTGTGTTATGCTCTAACCGTGGCAGGGGCTTGCACTCAGGCTCTCAGTACTTCGGAAGA
>ULSU01062445.1_pt1 | contig 18482 bp, 10 predicted proteins | sample 1956941 | NCBI WGS metagenome assembly ULSU01 (sample SAMEA4835715, study PRJEB28245) | human gut metagenome | biome: gut microbiome; material: fecal sample | place: Denmark | collected 2008
GCGACGTGCTGGACTTGGGCGAAATCAGCAGCGCGCGCTTCAACGCCTACATGCTGACCTTGGCGACGAGCATTTCGCAGATTCTGCCGCGCATCCTGATGAATCTGCCGAACAGCGTGCGGCAGCTCATGGACGGTACGACGACGCTGCCGAGTAGCACCATCATTTTGGATAACGCCGACTAACATCAACCGAAAGCATCACTGCCCCGCAGTGTTCGCTATAAAGAAAAAGGGAAACCAAACAACAAGGAGGAAACCCCCATGAAGAAACTGCTTGCGGTACTGCTCAGCATCATGATGCTGGCGATGCCCCTGACCTCGATGGCGGAAAACAGCGTGTGGGACAATGCCGCGCGTCAGGAAACCACCATTACCATCCACGACCTGAACGCTGACCTCGTGGCGGCGCTGGGCGGGGATGACACCACGATGGCCGCCATCAACGACCTGCTGGCGGCGCTGTCCCTGACCGGCTATCAGCAGGGCGACGAAGCTGGCTTTGACCTCAACCTGAGCGGCAAGAGCGTGCTGGGTATGGCATCGCTGACGACTGCTGCGGAAGAAAACCAGCTGATGTATGTGTCCAGCGCGCTGCTGGGCGGCGTGATTGCTGTGAACAGCAAGGACGTGGAAGCCATCAAGGAAAAAGCCCTCCGCGCGACGATGAAGATGTCCGGTCAGAGCGACGAGGAGATCGACAAGGCGATTGAAGAATCGAAGGAACAGCTGAGCGGCAATGCGGAATACACTGCCCTGATGGAAGCAGCGGCGAACCTGAGCAGCATGACGGAAGAGCAGCTCATGGAAGAACTGACGCAGGCGGACACCACGGCGTTCATGACCATGATGAACGAAATACTGTCCGGTGCAGAAATGGCAGAAGTGACCGAGCAGCCCGGCGACTGCGACGCGGCGAAGAACTACGTCAAAGTCACCGTTCCGCCGGAAAAGCTGGCCGAGATGACGAAAGCCCTGCTGGAAATGATCCACAGCGTTCCGAGCATCGGCGCTTACATGGATGCGCTTTTTTCCGCTGCTGACACGAGCTGGGACGACCTGCTGAAAGAGCTTGATGAAGCAGATCTCTATGCGGATGACATCGTTTACGAATACTGGATGACTGAAGCAGGCGAGCTGGTTCGCATGACGGCTTCGGTGAAGATCAACAACGGCGGCGAAGAACCCCTGCCGATGTCCTTCACGATGACCCGCAACACGGCGGACGGCGTGGCGACGTGGCTTGTGACCATCAAGAGCGCGGAAGATACCGCGGCGACGCTGACCTTCGCAGGCGACTTGGAGAACTTCACGGCGAACCTGACCGCCTATGCTGGCGAAGACTCCGTTGAAATCAACGTCAGCGGCAAGGGCGTCGGCACGGACAGCAGCGTTGTTGATGTGGAAATCAAGGAAACGGTGGACGGTGTCGAGCAGGGCTTCGGCGTTGTGGTGACGACCGCTACGACGATGGACGGCGAACAGGGCGTCCGCAAGGTGGATGTGCTGGTGCGCTTCATGGGTCTGGACGTTGTGACCATCACGGCGGAAACCCGCACCTGCGACGCGAAGGACGCGCTGGACGTGAGCAAGGTGCAGGATTTGGGCGCGATGACGGACAGTGAGTTCCAGACGTGGTTCGTCAAGGTGATGAACAACCTGCAGAACCTGCCCATGACCCTGCTGATGAGTCTGCCGGAGAGCATGCTGACCCTGCTGATGGGCGGCAGCAACTGATACGATTTCCAGCATTCGCCTGTGCCATCTGCTTGCGCCTTTCCCATGCTGGCGTTCGCGTCAGCCAGAACGAATCATTTGCGGTGCATCTCGGCGCATTCTCATTTGGGAATAGTATCCGCATGGGAGGCTGACTGAAAAAGTCAGCCTTCTTTTTCATTGCTGGAACATGCTGATTTTCGACCAGAAAAGCAATCCAATTGTAAAAATATGCGCGGAATGGTTGACAAGTCGGGCGGATTGCTTTACCATAGTACATGGATTATTCTGTGACTTTACTCCGCACGGCTTGCGGATGATTCAGATGGAGGAACAGGCAAGATGAGGATGCTTGGCAAGCGATTTCTGTCACTCCTGCTCGCGCTGGGAATGCTGCTGATGCTGCTCCCCGCGGCTGCGGCATCGGAGCTGACGATGCTGCAAGTGGATTTTCTGGGCATGTATGCCACAAGCGCGGGAACGTATGAATCCCGGAAATTCACGGGCGATTTTACCGTCATGCAGAACGGGGAGGCGGTCGGCACGATTCGCCTGACCGACTTCGGCAGCGACCCGATTTCCGTCCCCGGTACGGGCAATGTGCAGCTTGTCCCGGTGGCGGAAACAATGCCGGAGGATGCCGTTATGGCGGCGAGCTACACCGTGTCGATTGTCGATGGACGGCTGAACAAAGCGGTCATTGCTGTGCTGACGGACACGGGTCTGTTCACCGTGCATACGGAGAGCAGCTCCTCTTTTGACCTGATTAACGAGCGCGGCGAGACGATTCTCTCCTTCGACACCGACAGCCGGGGCGACTATGCCCTGCCGGCGGCGATTCATACGGGGCTGTATACCCTGCGGATGACGAAGGCTTCGCTGGCCATTGAAAGCTGGCGCGACAAGATTATCAACATCGAGCGCTACACAGGTGCGGATTCCGTGACGAAGGTGAACGCTTCCTATTACTATGTGCCGCCGACGATGGCGCCGACCGCCACGCCTGAACCTACGCCGACCCCGACACCTACCCCGACACCTACTCCGACGCCAACGGCAACGCCTACGCCGACGCCGACGGCTACCCCGACCTTAGCGCCGACGGAAGCGCCGACCGAGAATCCGACGGAGGAACCGACGGAGGAACCCACGGAAGCGCCGACGGCAACCCCGACCCCGAGCCCGACGCCCACCCCGAGCCCGTCGCCCACGCCGAGCCCTGCGCCTACGCCTACGCCGACCCCCACGCCTGAACCCGTGGACGGCACGCTGACGATGCTCATGCGCGGCGTGAACGCGGCAGTGGCGTACCAGATTGTCAGCGAGGACGGCAAAACGACCCGCACAGGTTACCTGACCGATGGCGAGACGGTGCAGGAAGCCGACCTCTTCCACGGGACATACGCCGTCACGGTGACGCTGCCGGAAGGCACGCTGCTGACGGGCGTGAACGGCTGGCCGAACCTGCAAAAGGGTCAGGCGCAGTGGCTGGTGAACATTCAGGCGATGCAGACCAGCCGGTATGAACTGGATCTGACGCTCAGCGGCGGCATGACCGGCAGCATCGACGATCTGTCTGCCCCGGCGGAAGTGACGATTTCCGGCCAGCGGATGAGTGAACAGATGACGGTCAGCGGCGCGTTTGCGCTGAACGACCTGTATCCTGATACTTATCAGATTACGGCAACCCTGCCGCGCGGCCTGTATGACACCGAGGGCTGGACGCTCAGCACGACCGATACGGGCGTGATGGCGAGCATTCTGGTGGAAATCGGCGCGGGCGAAACCGTTGTGCTGCCGGCGCTGGCGAACCATGCCACTGGCGACGCTTCCGGCGTGGTGCTGGGGCTGGACGGTCAGCCGATGAGCGGCGTGCAGGTGCAGCTGGTCAATCAGGCGGGCGAAGTCGCGGCGGAAGCGGTGACGGATGAAAACGGCGCTTGGCAGGCGGAGTTCCTCGAATACGGGACGTACGTCGTCCGCTATGATGCGGGCGTGACCCTTGCCAACGGTGCGCTCGTCATCAGCGACGAACCCGCGACTGTGACCGCGAAGGCGGCGAATCCGGCGGCGCTGACCATCCACGCTTTCCGCGACAACGATAACAACGGTTCACGCGGGAAGTACGAGGAAGGCGTGTCCGGCGCGACGATGAGCCTCATCACCGAAGTCAACGGCGTGGAGGTTGTTGTGGCATCCGGCGAAACGGACAAGAACGGCGAAGTGTCGCTGGCTGTGCCGGCGGGGACGTACGTCCTGCGCAGCGAGCTGCCTGCGGGCTTCGGCCATGGCGCGCACGGCAAAAATGTCAGCGCGAACATGTCCATCATGGATGAAACGACCGAACAAGTGCAAAGCAGTGTGCCGCTGACCCTCGAAGCCGGTTCTGTGACCGACGTGGGCGTCGGCGTGATGACGATGGCAGCGCTGCAGGGTCTTGTGTGGCTGGATGAAAACGACGACGGCGTATATCAGGACGGTGAACCCGGTCAAGCGGGCATCAAAATCCGCGCCGTCGGCGTGAAAAACGGCTTGGTGTACGAAACCGAGAGCGGCGAGGACGGCAAATTCTACATCGGTCAAATGCGCTACGGCACATACAATGTCGAATACAGCCTGCCGGACGGCTTGGTGTTTGCGCGATATAGCCAGACGGGCGGTAATCGCCGCTCCATCATCACCAGCGAATTCAAGCGCTCTGAAACGGATCAGGTGATTCTTGAACGCGGTGACTTGGAGGAAGTCCTCCTTGGCGTGATGAAGGGTTCTGACATCAACGGCATCTGCTTCCTGGATGAAAACAACAACGGCGTGTATGACGAGGGCGAAAAGACGCTGGAAGGCGTGAAGGTCGTCCTGTACCGTCAGGCCATCGGCAAGGAGCTGCTGAACACCGTCTCCGACGAGAACGGGCGCTTCACCTTCGCCAACATCCGCGGCAGCACGTTCCGCGTCAAAGCGACGATTCCGCAGGGCTATGTGTACACCATCGCGGGCGAGGGGGAGTACGGCAACCTGTTCGCGCCCGGCACTGACCGCCGCGAGTACACGATTTCCGACGTGGTGCTGGAGAATGACAGCGAGATGACGATGGCCATCGGCGCGATTACTTACGGCAGCATCTCCGGCACGGTGTATCTGGATGACGACTTCTCCGGCAGCCGGATGGACGCGGAAAAGATGGTCAACAACTTCACCGTCACCCTGACGGATGAAAACGGCAATACCCGCACGGCGAAAACGAACCGCAGCGGCGTGTATACCTTCGATGACCTTGCGCCGGGGCAGTACACCGTGAGCGCGACCGCGAACCGCGGCTTGGCGTTCACGCGCACGGGCGACGGCAATATCCTCCGCAACCTCTCCGGCGGCGCGGGCGAAAGTGAACCGGTGGCGCTGACAATGGGCGCGGATTTGACGGGTCTTGATATCGGCATGATTACCCCCGGCCATGTGTCCGGCGTGGTGTTTGCCGACAAGAACGACAATGGCCTGCGCGACGCGGATGAAGGCGGCTTGCTCGGCGCGGTGGTTCACCTGATGGACGAAACCGGCGACGTGGCGACCCGCACCATCGGCGCGGATGGCAGCTTCCTGTTTGACGCGGTGCTGCCCGGAACGTACCGCCTGCGCTACGAGCTGCCGGGCGACGGCGTGTTTGCTCCCCTGACGGACGGCGGCAACACCATCGCGCCGGATTCCGACGGCACGACGGATTCCTTTACCATCAGCGTGGGCGAAGAAGTCACCGCGCCCCTGTGCGGCGCACTGGCTCTGGGCGACATTGAAGGCATGGTGTTTGCCGATCACAACGGCAACGGCGCGCAGGATGCAAACGAAGCGGCGCTTGCCGGCGTGACGCTGATTCTGACCCCCTCCCGCGAGGATTTGACGGAGCAGACCGTCCTCACCGATGCGACGGGTGCGTACAGCTTCACCGGGCTGCGGCCGGACGCCTACACGCTGACCCTGCGCTTCCCGGAGGGCATGGTGCTCTCCAAGCTGGACGGCAATGTGACCCTGCCGCTGATGCACGGGTTGAACGAGCAGCAGGTGAACATCGAAATCGGGCTGGGCGAGGAATGGCTGAATCAGGCGCTTGGCGGCGTGATTCCGTCGAAGATGTCCGGTCAGGTTTGGGTGGATGAGAATGACAACGGCCGCATGGACGCGGGCGAAATCACCCCGGAAAACGAGACGCTGACCCTGCTGGATGAAACCGGCGCGGTGTTTGCGCAGGTGCAGACCGATGCGGATGGGCGGTTCGCCATCGACGGCATTGCCCCCGGCGTGTACAGCCTTGCTTACGACCTCAAGGAAGGCACGCAGGCGGCGCGTCTGGGCGACAGCACCTTCACCACCGAGGGCAGTCAGCTCGTCATGACCGAAATTGAAATTAGCGAAAACAACAACTACACTGCTCCGATGCTGGGCTTGAAGATTGACACAAGCATTGGCGGCATGGTCTGGTGCGACAACGCGGGCGAGATTGCGCCCCTGTCCGGCGCGGAGGTTATCCTGCTGGACGAAAAGGGCAGCGAACTGCAAAACGCGACGACGGGCGAGGACGGCATCTACCGCTTTGACGGCTTGATGCCGGGGAACTACCGTCTGCGTGTGACGCTCCCGAACGGCTACGTCGTCGTAGAAAAGGACGACACGCGCCTCAAGGACGGGCAGAACATCAGCGTGATGACGACCTACACCGCCCGCGAGGGAGAGAGCGACCTGATTGTCCTGCGCATGAGCCAGCATCAGCTGGAACAGAATATTGGCGCGGTGCAGCCGGGCACGCTGGGTGACTTCTGCTGGCTTGACCTGAACGGCAACGGCCTGCAGGACGCGGGCGAACTCGGTCTGGGCGACATGCGCATCGAGCTGTGGCGAAACGATCAGCTCGTCGCGGAAACGACGACCGACGCGTACGGCTACTACACCTTTGAGAACCTGTATCCCGGCGTGTACACGCTCAAGCCCATCTACCCGGCGGAAGTTGTGCCGACGCGTATGCGCACGGATATTCCGCTGATTGCGTCGATTCTGGGCGAAAACGGCGAATCGAACCCGGTGCAGGTGACCTCCGCCAGTACGACCTACACGGCGGATTTGGGCTTCGTGCTGGTTGATGACGACGTGCTGCCGGCAAACTACGGCATCGGCGAAAAGCAAGACTGGACGAAGAAGTAAGGGACAATGCGGAATTGCGCATCCGCGGATGGCGGGGTGCTGCGGGGGCGAAAGCTCTCGCGGTGCCCCGCTTTTTGTGAAGGGGGAGGGAAGCAAAGTCCGCTTTTACGGAAAGAATCAACTGTTTGTTTTGGTGAGAATTGAAAAGTAAATAAAAGTTACTTCACTCGCATTTTCCGAATGAAAATGGAAGCTGCTTCATTCTGAAATCCCAAATCCGCGCGAATCAACCGTTTTCCTGCGCGAAAGCGTATTGCAAAAGCGGCTTGCATCTGGTACTATAAACGTACCAGATGTGGCTGTTTAATATGGAAAGAAATCAGCCGAATCATGCTGGAAATGAAAGAACGGAAACAAATATGAAGAAACTCCTTGCTCTCCTGATGGCGCTCATGATGTGCTGCACTGCCTTTGCGTTCGCGGAGGAAGAAGCGGAAGTGCCGGCAGTTGAAATGAATGTCAGCTTCGAGGCGCAGACGGTTGCGCTGGGTGAAACGGGTCTGACGATGCAGATTCCGGCGGACTGGGCGGTTCAGGAAGTCCCCGCAGGCACGGAAAACGCCGAGAACATCCTGCTCTTCGCCGTCAACGCCGACCAGACGGTCAGCATTACGGCGCAGCTGTCCGCGATGAGCTTTGAAACGCTGCTGCAAGGCATTCAGGACGCGGGTGCGACGGAAGAAATGCTCGCTGAGCTGTATGTCAACGAAAACTATTGCCTGATGTACACCCCCGGCGACACCGTGCTGGCGCTGTACACCTTCCTTGATGACGAGACGGTTCTCGCTGTGACGTTCCAGGTCGCCAGCAAGGAAGTGGGCGACGCGCTGGAAAACATGCCGCTGGAGATCTTCGGCAGCTTGGCGGCAGCGGAGTAATTCACTTCGTTACCATGATGCAGGACGAATGAGCGTCCTGCATTTTTTGTGCGCAAAAATGAACAGGGACTTGCAGAAAAACTTGATAAATGCAACAACTTGGACGAAAATATTCAAAATACACGAGAAAAACATAAAAAAAACACAGTTTGTGCAACAAAACACTTGATTTTCTCCATACAGTGTTGCATAATAAAGCATCGACACGGTGAAGCCGGCTGGTTTGGCGTGTCGATGAACAAGAAACGCAGGCAGACGCGGCAGCGCCCCTGCCGGGAAGGTGGAGCGGATGAATTCCAAGATGCTGTTTTATATCCTCAAGCGCGTGCTGCTGGCGCTGCTGACCATCTGGATTGTCATCACGGTGACGTTCTTCGTGATGCACTCGATTCCGGGTGGACCGTTCGCAAGTGAAAAGGCAATTTCCGCGGAAGCGCAGGCGGCGCTGGAGGCCAAGTACGGGCTGGACAAGCCGCTGGGTGAACAGTATGTGACGTATCTGCGCGACGTGGTGACGAAGCTGGACTTCGGGCCGAGCCTGAAGCAGCGCGGCCGTCAGGTCATTGACATTATTCTGGATGGCATGAAGACCTCCGCGAAGCTTGGTCTGATTGCGGCGTTCAGCGCGGCGATTGCCGGCATCGTCCTCGGCGCGCTGGCGGCGCTGCGGCGCAACACCGTGCTGGATAAGATTATCATGGTGATTACGACCGCGTTCGTGTCCATGCCGTCGTTCATTATGGGGTCGTTCCTGCTGATAGTGTTCTCAGTCAAGTTAGGCTGGGTACCCGCGAACGGCGCGACGGCCGAAGGGCTGATCCTCCCGATTATCACCCTTGCGCTCTACCCGATGAGCTACATCACGCGCCTGACGCGCTCCTCCATGCTCGACGTGCTGGGGCAGGATTATATCCGCACCGCGCGCGCCAAGGGCGTTTCGGGCAAGAAAATTATCTTCGGTCACGCGCTGAAGAACTCGCTGATTCCGGTTATCACCTATTTCGGCCCGATGCTGGCGTTCATCGTCACCGGCTCGATGGTCGTCGAGCAGATTTTCGCCGTGCCGGGCATCGGCCGCCAGTTCGTATCCAGCATCACCAACCGCGACTACACCATGATTATGGGGACGACCATTTTCCTCGCCTCTTTAATCGTGATTATGAATCTGATCAGCGACCTGCTCTACAAGGTGGCTGATCCGCGCATTGATTACGAATAAGGAGGCATCTGCACCATGATGATGAACAAGAAAAAACCCTTTAGCCTGCATCTGGATGTGGATTCCTTCATGCCCGCGACGGCGGAGGAAAAGGAAGTCATCTCCCGGATGCGGCCGTCCTCGACCTTTTTCCGCGACGGCGTGAAGCGCCTGCTGAAAAACAAGGTCGCGACCATCAGCCTGATTCTGATTGTGCTGATTACGCTGTCCTCCATCATCATCCCGATGTTCTGGCCGTATTCGTATGACCAGATGCTGGGGCAGACGAAGGGTCGCCCGATGGACAACAGCTACAACAACCTCGCGCCGTTCCAGTACGGCAAGACGGAACTGAAGAAAATCGACAAAGGGGAATCTGTTTTCCCGCACATCTTCGGCACGGACGCGCACGGACGCGACTACTTCATCCGCGTCGTCTACGGGACGCGCATTTCCCTCGCCGTCGGCTTCTTCGCCAGCATCATCGTGCTGGTGATTGGCATGATGATTGGCGCAGTCGCAGGATATTTCGGCGGCAGGGTGGACTTGTTCATCATGCGAATCGTCGATATTATCTACTCATTGCCGGACATGCTGGTCATCATCCTGCTGGCGGTCGTGCTGGGGCAGGTGCTGCATGTGGAAGGCACCATCTTAGAGAAAATCGGCTCGAACATCATCAGCATGTTCATCGTCTTTGGTCTGCTCTATTGGGTGGGCATGGCGCGCCTGATTCGCGGTCAGATTCTGTCCCTCCGTGAGCAGGAGTATGTGCTGTCGGCGCAGGCGACGGGCGCGAAGGCGCGGTGGATTATCCGCAAGCACCTTCTGCCGAACTGCATCAGCGTCGTGATTATTTCGACCGCGCTGCAAATTCCGAACGCGATTTTCACCGAAAGCTTCCTGTCCTTCCTGGGTCTGGGCGTCAACGCGCCGATGCCCTCGCTGGGTTCGCTGGCTTCTGACGCGCTCAACGGCATCTATTCCTACACCTATCGCCTGATTATCCCCGCCGTGGTCATCTGCCTCATCGTGCTGAGCCTGAACCTGTTCGGCGACGGCCTGCGCGACGCATTTGACCCGAAGCTGAATGCGTGATGAAAGGAGCTGGACAAAATGGCATTGCTGGAAGTCAATGACCTGCATACATCCTTCTTCACCGACGCGGGCGAAGTCAAGGCGGTGGACGGCGTTTCGTTCCGCCTTGACCACGGCAAGGTGCTGGGCATCGTGGGCGAAAGCGGTTCGGGCAAGAGCGTCACGGCGTATTCCATCATGCAGATTCTTGCGCCGACGGGCAAAATCGTCAGCGGCAGCGTGAAATTCGACGGGCAGGAGCTGGTCGGCGCGGACGAGAAGCTGCTGCGCTCCGTGCGTGGCAACCGCATCTCGATTATCTTCCAAGACCCGATGACGTCCCTGAACCCGACTTACACCATCGGTCGGCAGCTGATGGAAGCGATTCTGCTGCACACCGACCGCAACCGCCATCAGGCGCGCGAACGCGCGGTGGAGATGCTGAAGCTGGTCAACGTCAACGAGCCGGAAAAGCGCATGAAGCAGTACCCGTTCGAGCTGTCGGGCGGTATGCGGCAGCGCGTAATGATTGCCATGGCGCTGGCGTGCGAGCCGGACATCCTGATTGCCGACGAGCCGACGACCGCGCTGGACGTGACGATTCAGGCGCAGATTCTTGATTTGATGCGCGACCTGCAGCAGAAGATGGGCATGGCGATTATCATGATTACGCACGACTTGGGCGTTGTCGCCCAGATGTGCGACGAGGTCATCGTCATGTACGCCGGTTCCATCTGCGAGCAGGGGACGGCGGATGAAATCTTCTACAACCCGCGCCACGAGTACACAAAGGGCTTGATGCGCTCCATCCCGACGGCGGAGAACAACGGACAGCGCCTGGAGCCGATTACCGGTACGCCGATTGACCTGCTGAACATGCCCAAGGGCTGCCCGTTTGCGCCCCGCTGCGAGGCGGCGATGAAGATTTGCCTGAAAGAGAAGCCGGTTCGGATGCTCATCAATGACGACCATATGGCAACCTGCTGGATGAACGTCAAGAAGGGCGTTGAGGAAGGCAGCATCACGGAGGAAGGAGGAGTGCCCTGTGTCTGAAGCGCAGATGCACCAGCCATTGCTGGAAGTCAAAGGACTGAAAGAATACTTTGACATCAACATGGGCTTCTTCCGCACCAAGCCGCTGAAGGCGGTCGATGATGTGTCCTTCACCATCAATAAGGGCGAAACGCTCGGTCTGGTGGGCGAATCCGGCTGCGGCAAGACGACTGTTGGGCGCACCATCCTCCAATTGTACAAGCCGACGGCGGGCGAAATCATTTACGATGGCAAGCCCGTCAAGACGAAAGCGGACTTGCAGAAGTTCCGCACGAAGGCGACGATGGTGTTCCAAGATCCGTATTCCTCGCTGAACCCGCGCATGACCGTGTCGGACATCGTGGGCGAACCGCTGGATGTGCACCACCTGTATTCCTCCAAGAAGGAGCGGGAGGAGCGCATTTTGCAGCTGCTGGGCTATGTCGGGCTGAACAGCGAACACGCCTCGCGTTACGCGCACGAGTTTTCCGGCGGTCAGCGGCAGCGCATCGGCATTGCCCGCGCGCTGGCGGTGAATCCCGAATTCATCGTCTGCGACGAGCCGGTGTCGGCGCTGGACGTGTCGATTCAGGCGCAGGTCATCAACATGTTTGATGATTTGCAGGATCGGCTGGGGCTGACGTACCTGTTCATTGCGCATGACCTGCTGGTTGTACGGCATATTTCGGACAGAATCGCCGTGATGTATCTGGGCAAGATGGTGGAGCTGGCGTCGGCGGAGGAAATCTACAATCACCCGCTGCACCCGTACTCCAAGTCGCTTTTGTCCGCCGTTCCACTGCCTGACCCGAAGGCGGCGCGCGCAAACAAGCGCATTGTCCTCTCCGGCGACATTCCAAGTCCCCTGAACGCGCCGTCGGGCTGTCCGTTCCGCACGCGCTGCCCCTACGCCACCGAAGCCTGCGCGCAGTCGATGCCGCCCTTCAACGAAGTCGAGAAGGGGCACTTCGTCGCCTGCCACCGGGTGAAGGAGTTAGGGTGAGGGGAAGCGCCAGAGGCTCTGCCTCTGGACTCCGGCAGGGCTCTGCCCTGCACCCGCGAAGGGTCTTCGACCCTCTCGACACCCTTTTCGCGATTGAGTTGGTGACACTGGCATAGTGTGCCCGCGTGTTTATCCGCGAAAAAGCTGCGGAACAGCTCAATAAACAGGCGTGTGCGCTGCGAAGGTTTCCAAAGGGCGACCGCAAAGCCCTTTGGTCGCGCCCGCAGGCGCGAAATCCATGCTTCAAGGATGCGCTTTACGCATTTTTGATACAGACAGTCTACGCAAAGTAAGGCTGTCACAGAATATTAAGGGAGGTTTTTTCATGAAGAAGCTGACTGCTCTCCTGCTCGCCATCGCAATGATGGTGACTTGCACCCTGTGCGCTGTCGCCGAAGACGGCAAGACGTACATGGCTGTCTGCATCGCGTCCGAGCCTGATACGCTTGACCCGGCGCTGAACTCCGCTGTGGACGGCGCGACGATGGTCGCTCACCTGTTCGCAGGCCTGTCCACTTGGGCGCAGACCGACGACGGCAAGCTGGAAATCCTGCCGGACTGCGCGGTGGAACTGCCGGATCCGGTGGTCAATGACGACGGCACGGTGACGTACACCTACACGCTCGTTGACGGCCTGAAGTGGTCCGACGGCAAGGATTTGACCGCCAAGGACTTCGAGTTCGCGTGGAAGCGCGCTGCTTCCTCCGAGCTGGGCGCGGACTATGGCTACATGTTTGAAGTCATCAAGGGCTACACTGCGGACGGCTCCGACCCCAAGGCGGAAAACCTCGCTGTGACCGCCGTGGACAACAAGACCCTGACCGTTACCCTGAACAACCCCGTTGCCTACTGGAACGAGCTGCTCGCCTTCCCGGCGTACATGCCCGTCCGTGAGGACGTCGTCGCCAACGAAGCGTGGGCGACCGATCCTTCCACCTACATCGGCAATGGCCCGTACACCATGACCGCGTGGGAACACAACAGCAAGATCACCCTGACCAAGAACCCCTACTATCATGCGGTGGACAAGGTCACGATGGACGAGCTGGACTTCTACCTCTCCGACGACGCGAACAACATGCTGGCGAACTTCCAGAAGGGCGACTGGCAGCTGATCGACGACGTTCCCACCTCTGAAATCGCTTCCCTGAAGGAACAGTATCCGACGGAATTCGTTATTGCCGGCCAGATTGGTACCTACTATGTCTGCTGGAACATCAACGAAGAAATCCTGCCCGCTGACGTGCTCGCGAACATGACCCCCGAAGAAGCGGAAGCGGCGCGCGCAGAAGTCCGTCGGGCGATTGGCCTGCTGTTCGACCGCAACTACATCGTTGAAGAAATCGGTCAGGCGGGTCAGGTGCCTGCGTCCAGCTTCGTTCCGATGGGCATGACCGATGCGGACGGCTCTGAGTTCTACAAGAACGCGGGGCATGTGGAAGGCATCACCGGCTACTACGACGTGACCGACGATGAAGACGTCTACATGGCGAACTTCGACAAGGCGGTTGAAACCCTGAAGAAGTACTACACCTACGACGAGGCGAACGCCGTCTTCACCAACTTCCCGTCCCTGACCTACCTCTACAACACCTCCGAAGCCCACAAGGCGATTGGCGAATACCTCCAGAGCGCGGTTTCTGCGGTCGGCATCACCATGAACCTGACCAACCAGGAATGGAACACCTTCCTGAACACCCGTAAGTCCGGCGACTACTCCATTGCCCGCAATGGCTGGATTGCCGACTACAACGACCCGATCTGCTTCCTCGACATGTGGGTGACCGGCTCCGGCAACAACGACGTGCAGTTCGGCAAGGGCGCGAATGCGGATCTGAAGATCTACAACCTCGACCTGACCCCCTACGGCTACGACGTGAAGGTGGAGAACGGCACTTGGGCGGAAACCTATGACGTGCTGATTTCTGCTATCAAGAGCTGCACCAACAGCGCGAACCGTTATGCCATGATGCACATCGCGGAAGATATGCTGATGAATACCGGCTGCATCGTGCCGCTGTACTACTACACCGACATCTACATGCTCGACGACTCCGTGCAGGGCTTCTTCTCCAACCCGCTGGGCTACAAGTACTTCATGCACTGCACCATCGCCAAGTAATTCCATCCAAGTTTGGACAAATCCACGGGCGAATCGGCTTCAAAACCGGTTCGCCTTTTTTCGTATGTTGGAAAGATGTACTTTGCCATCCTTGGCAACCGATATTTCCTGCCTTGGAAAGGTACATTCGGCGGAAAACATGCGCGAATTGACGGGAAAACTGCGTGAATGCAGGAATTTTCAGCAGGAAAAGGGCAGGGAAACGTCCAATTAATCCATTGAATGGCGGTGGCAAACAGCGCTTGCCGATGGTATACTGAAACCAGAAGGGCGATTTCTATGGGAAAAAAGCCCGCGGAAGCTATCATCAAGGAGGAAGCAGCATGAAGCGAATCGCACGATGGAGCACCATTTTCCTGCTCTTATGCAGCATCATTTGGGCGGGTACAGCATCGGCGGCCATGATTGTGGAAAACAACATGAGTGCGCTGAACACACTGAACACCATCAACAAGAACCAGACACCACAGGGCAAGGACTCGGCGCTGGAGCGGCTGGCGAAAGAAATCGGCGCTGGCATATGGGACAATACGGACTTGGATGACCCGGCGTTTCAGGAGAACATCAAGCAGTTTGGCATCACCGTGTTGAATAAGGACACGCAGCCGCCGGAGTCCTTCATCGGCGACGCGATTTTTGACCATCTGGGCGACACGGAGTTCAATGCGCCGGAAATGAACGGCAATCTGCTGGTTCTCGGCGGACTGAACGCCAATCTGCCGTCCGGCAAAATCGACCGCCTGTATGTGCTGTCGGACGAGGACGTGCGGTTGAACATCGGCGCGGCGGCAGATGTTCAGGAGCTGATTCTGGGCGCATCGGGGAATGTGTCGCTGAACGGCGAGGGCAATGTCCGCTCCACCATCGTGGTGGACAAGCCGATGAATCTCGATATCGGGATTGCGACGAACCTCGTGAACCTGACGGATGACCCGCTGCCGACGGGCGATATTGTGCTGAATCCGGGCAAGAACGCGCTTGTGCCGGGGCAGCAGCTGCATATGGGCAGCGAGCTGAAGGTGGAGAAGAAAATCAGCCTGACCGTGCGCTTCCGCCTTGTTGACCAGAGCGCCAAGGACATGCAGCTGGAAACGGCGGATTGGGACGGCGCGCTGCTGACCGAAACGACGGTGCAGTACACGGGCGACAGCTGCCCGATGGGCGCGGTCAACATGATGGACAGCATCGAGGCGGCGTTTGCGGAGAAGTATCCGGATTTGCAGGAGCAGTATGTGCTGCTGCCGGAAATGCGCAGCGCAGACCCGTGGAGCAAGGTCTACCGCCTGAATGGCGGCGAATCCTGCTTTGCCGTGGCGGAAAATTATGTATATCTCTCCCGCGAGGGCGATGTCGCGTTCCCGCTGACGGATGACAGCACGCTGGTAGCGGAATTCCCGGTGTACGTCTACCGCTATGGCGAGCAGGACGGGCGCATCACCTACCGCGTTCGCATCAGCGGCGCGCGCCCGGATTACTTCACGCCGAGCCTGACCCTGCGCAGCGGCGCCGTGGCGAGCTTCACCTTCGATAAGGAGCGCGGCGAGTGGGTGACGCAGTTCAAGCGCAGCGACTTCGGCGCGGACGAGCGTGCCCTCATTCACCTGACGGGACTGCGCGGCGAGGAGACGGACACATTCCTGCCCGTAACGGGGCGCGAAGAAAAGCGCATCGTTACGCTGACGTGGACGGCGGACACGCAGCGCGTGACCATCGACGCGCAGAACGTCCTCTGGGGCAGCGACATGCCGGCGGAGGGCAACGACCTGCTGTGCCGCGCGGGTGAGCAGGTGACGGTGCAAATCGCGCCCGCAGCGGGCTATCGCGGCATCCACGTTTTCCAGAGCGACCCGGCTGTTTCCCTGAGTATCAGCGAGGGGAACGACGCGGTTTCCTTCCTCATGCCCTACGCGCCGCTGACCTTGACGCTGACGGCGGACAAGCTTTATACCGTCACGATGGACACGGCAGACGGCGATCCGATCCGTCCCATCCAGTACACGGTGGAATCGGAAGCGTTCCAGCTGCCGATCCCGGTTCGCACGGGCTACATCTTCCTCGGCTGGACGGGCGAGGGCATCACCGAACCGCAGAAAACCATTGAAATCCCGCAGGGAAGCACGGGCGACCGCACTTACACCGCGAACTGGCAGGTGATTGAATACACCATCATTACGCTGCTGGAAGGGGGCAATGCGGGCTCGTCGCAAGTGTATTTCTACACGGTGGAGCAAACCGTAACGCTGCCGACCCCGACCCGCACGGGCTACACGTTCCTTGGCTGGACAGGCGAGGGCATCACGACGCCGCAGCCGAACGTGACCATCCCGAAGGGTTCGACGGGCGACAAGACGTATATCGAGAACTGGGAACTGACAGAATACAACATCACCATGGATTTGAACGGCGGCAGCGGCGAAACAACTCTGCTTTACACCGTGATAGATGATGAGTTTGCCCTGCCAACCCCGACCCGCAACGGCTACGAGTTTGTCGGCTGGACGGGCGAGCGCATCACGACGCCGCAGACAAGCGTCAAAATTCCGAAGGGTTCGACGGGAAACAAGGCGTATACCGCAAACTGGCAGGTGATTGAATACACCATCACACTGGACACGAACGGCGGCCCAGTCGTGTCTCCGATAAAATACACCGTGGAGGATACCTTCACCCTGCCTTACATTCTCCGTCCGGGCTACGAATTTGCCGGCTGGACCCTCGATGGCAGCGGTATGCTCCCTTTCACGCCGCTCATTATTTACCCTGGCACAACCGGCGACCTCCATTACAAGGCGGAGTGGCGTTTGGCGGAGTACACCATCACCATGGATTTGAACGGCGGCAGCGGTTAAGAAAAGGTGGTTTACACCATGACGGATGAGGATTTCGAGCTGCCGACCCCGACCCGCAACGGCTACGAGTTTGTCGGCTGGACGGGCGAGCGCATCACGACGCCGCAGACAAGCGTCAAAATTCCGAAGGGTTCGACGGGGAACAAGGCGTATACCGCAAACTGGAAGGTGATCAGATACACCATCACACTGGTCACGAACGGCGGCGCAGTCATAGCTTCGATACGCTACACCGTGGAGGATTCCGTCACCCTGCCCATCCCTCCCGACCGTCCGGGCTACGAATTTTCCGGCTGGACCCTCGATGGCAGCGGTCAGTTCCCTTCAACGCCGATGATTATCCCCAAAGGCTCAACCGGCGACCGCATTTACAAGGCGGAGTGGCGTGTGGCGACGTACACCATTACCTACGTGAGCCACGGCAAAGCATATAATTGGGTTCAATACACCATCAACAACCAAGTTTATTTCGGGACACCGGAAGAAGACCCGTCCTACTACCTCCCGGGCTATACCTTTGTAGGCTGGAAAATCGACGGCGTAGAAGGAACGCCGCGCTCCTACATGCTGCCCAAGGGCTCGTATGGCAATCGAACGGCGACCATGCTTTGGGAGGCAATTCCGTAAGCGTAAACAAGGAGAACAAGGAGGGGCTGCGCATTGGACTACCTCAGCGTAAAGGAAATGGCGGAGCTGTGGGGTGTTTCCATCCGAATGGTCAATTACTACCTGAATACCGGGCGGATTCAGGGGGCAATCCGGAAACCGGGCGGGTGGCTGATTCCGGCGAATACGCCGCATCCGGCGGATTTGCGCAAGAGCGGGCAGCGCGGGCAGGAGAGAATCCCCCCGCGGATGGCCAAGTGCTATATGCCGCTGATTTCCCGCCCGTGCGACAACGGCTTCCAGAATCTCCTGCTGACCATGAACGACGAGGAGGAACGCGACATCGCCCGCGCCCTGCACCACTATTTCCGCGATGAGCACGAGGAAGCCCGCGAAATCAGCGAGAAATACCTGACGAGCAAGTGCCCCGAAATCCGCCTGTCCGCGCTGATTACCAACACGATGGCGATGCTGCAGACGGGGGATGCCGCCAAGTGCCGCCGGAATCTCGAAATGATTCAGCGGGACGGGCAGCGCGCAAACGACGATTCGTGGCGGCTGTACAGCAGCATTACCGACGCGCTCATCAGCGTGTTCTTCCACTCAGAGAAGCTCGACTTGACCCCTATCCGCCCCGCTATCGGTATTCTTCCGCCCGGAATGCAGTATTTCGCCATGTACGCCATCGCCCACGCGCTCTACATCCGGCGCGAATACGAACATGCGATGGGCATTGCCGAATCCGCCCTGCTGATGGCAGGCACGCGCTACCCCATTGACAGCATCTACCTCAACATCGTCCTGTGCATGATTTG
>ULSU01024168.1_pt1 | contig 18388 bp, 19 predicted proteins | sample 1956941 | NCBI WGS metagenome assembly ULSU01 (sample SAMEA4835715, study PRJEB28245) | human gut metagenome | biome: gut microbiome; material: fecal sample | place: Denmark | collected 2008
TCGCGAGGCGTCCTATGCCATGGGCGCCACCAAGTGGCAGACCATCTACAAGGTCGTGCTGCCTGCAGCCAAGCTGGGCATTGTCGATGCAATTGTCTTGGGTATGGGGCGTGCCATCGGTGAGACCATGGCCGTGCTCATGGTCGTGGGCAACGCCCCGGTCATTCCAGATAGCATCTCGAGCCCCATCTCGACGCTCACGAGCCAGATCGCACTCGACATGAGCTATTCCTCGGGCCTACATCGCTCGGCTCTGTTTGGCATGGGCGTGGTCCTGTTTATCATCTCCGCTGCACTGGTGGGTATCGTTCGCCTGATTTCCAAGAAGAGGGGGTAGGCTATGTCCGATTCCGTTGACACGACGGTCGATACGACCTCGTCGCGCGAGCTCATCAAGCGTGCCCTTTCCCATGGCAAGAAGGGCCGCATCAACAAGGACCTGTCCAACAAGATTATGCTCGGCGTGTTTCGCGCCGCGGCCTATATCACCACCCTGGTGCTGCTCGCCATCATCGCCTACGTGGTCATCAACGGTCTTCCGCATATCTCGCTCGACTTTATCTTCGGCTGGCCGCAGGGCGTAAACGCCGAGGGTGGCATCTGGCCCACGATCGTCTCGACCATCTACGTGACGGCGCTCGCCATGCTCATCTGCACGCCGGTTGCCGTCTTGGCTGCGGTCTATCTGGCTGAATACGCCAAGCAGGGCAAGATTGTCGACATCATCCGCTATGCTGCCGATGCTCTGGCCTCGGTGCCTTCCATCGTTATGGGCCTCTTTGGTTACGCCTTGTTTGTTGAGGCCATGGGCCTGGGTCTTTCGATGGTTTCGGCCGCCCTGGCACTGGCACTTCTGATGCTGCCTATCGTCATGCGCACCACCGAGGAAGCAATCCGCGCCGTTCCGCGCTATATCCGTTGGGGTGCATATGGCCTGGGCGCCACCAAGTGGCAGGTCGTCTCCAAGATCGTGCTTCCTTCGGCCTTTGGCCGCATTGCCACCGGCATCGTCCTTGCCATCGGCCGCGCCATCGGCGAGACTGCGGTGGTGCTCTACACCATGGGTCAGGCCATCAACCTGCCTATATCGCCGCTCGATTCCGGTCGCCCCATGACCGTTCACCTTTATCTGCTTGCCAATGACGGCATCAACATGAACGCAGCCTACGGCACCGCGCTATTGCTGATGGCGATTATTCTGGCCTTCAACCTGTTTGCGCGTTATCTGTCGCGCAAGCGCCGCTAGTTAAGGAGTCCCATGTCCGTCTATCAGTCCGCTCCCACGCCGGAGCAAGCGGCCATCACGGCCAAGGATTTCAACTTTTGGTACGGTGACTTTCATGCGCTGACGGGGCTCGACCTCAACATCGCCAAAAACGCCATCACCTCGTTTATCGGTCCTTCGGGCTGCGGCAAATCGACGTTTTTACGCTGCATCAACCGTATGAACGACCTTATCGAGGGCACTCGTGTCGAGGGTGCCATGACGCTCGACGGCAACGATATCTATGCCGAGGGCGTTGACCCGGTCGACCTTCGCCGCCGCGTGGGCATGATCTTTCAGCAGCCCAACCCGTTCCCCAAATCCATCTACGAGAATGTCGCTTTTGGCCCTCGTCTGCAGGGCGTGACTAGCAAAAGCGACCTCGACGACATCGTGGAAGAATCGCTCAAGCGCGCCAACCTCTGGAAAGAGGTATCCAATCAGCTCAACAAGGATGGTTTGGCGCTCTCGGGCGGTCAACAGCAGCGTCTGTGCATCGCGCGTGTGCTTGCGGTGCAGCCCGATGTCCTTCTGATGGACGAGCCCTGCTCCGCCATCGACCCCACGTCCGTATCTAAGGTCGAGGATCTGATGGCCGAGCTGGCGCCCGAGATGACGATCATCATCGTCACGCATTCTATGCAGCAGGCCGCTCGCATTAGCGACTACACCGCATTTTTCTTGCAGGAAGTTGCCGGTGAGCCCGCCACGCTCATCGAGTATGGTCAAACCGACGCGATCTTCACCAGCCCGGTGGATTCGCGGACGGAAGACTATATCACCGGCCGCTTTGGCTGATCGGTGCGACTAGTCCCAAGCCGATCGGACCTGGTCCGGTGCGTATTCACTGTGCGGGCGGCATGACCGCACCCAACTGATTGGAGTGAACCATGCGCAAACTGTTTTCCCGTCAGCTCATCGAGGCCCGTCATGAGATGTTGAGCATCTACGAGGCCGTCGATCTTGCCCTTCACGACGCCGTGAAGGCCTATGTGACCGACGACCGCAAGCTCGCCACTAAGACCAAGAAGCGCACGCTTTCGATTGATGCTCGCTGCGCCAACTTGGAGGCCGTGTGCTACAACCTGATCGCTACGCAGTCGCCGGTCGCCTCCGACTTCCGTTTGCTGCAGACGATTATCTACGTCGACTTTAACCTGCAGCGCATGACCGATAAGGTTCGCCAGATCTGCCGCGCCACGCGTCACATGGTCAAGGCCGACATCTCGCTGCCTCAGGAGCTCGTCGGCACGGTTGAGGCCGAGGCCGAGGCCGTGTACCAGGTGCTGGGCTCGTCGCTGTCCGCGCTCGTCACCAACGACATGTCCATCATCTGCAACCTGGCCGTCGAGGATGAGCCGGTACATGCGGCGTACGAGAAGTTCTTCCGTACCTTTAACCGCATGGACACCGGCGATTTTATGGACGACGACAGCAATTATGACGACCTGCGCCGCGCCATCATGGTTTCGCGCTACCTCGATCGCATTGCCTCGATTTCCATCGATGCCGCCTGCCGTCTGACCTTCCTTTTGACCGGCCAACGTATGACTGCCGGCGATATCGCCCGTACGGACGAGGACGAGCTCGAGAGCATGCGCGTGCCTTCGGGCGAGGGCGTCATCATGAGGCCCGCCGTCGATGCACACTATGTTGCCAAGGTGCCCGCTAACGAGGTGAGCGAGGGGCTTCGCTACCTACTGGATCATCTTGAGGACGAGGATGATGCCGAGGACGACGAGGACTAGGGCAGTCCCGTTCGTTGAGAGATTGTAAATACCTAAGGGTGCGCGGCCTTGCGGATGCGGGGCCGCGCTCTTGCGTTAGCATGGGACTACTTGTTGTGCTGTTAGCGGAGGCGATTGGCAATGGATAACTATTTGAATGTAATGCGCGCTCGCCGCGAGCAGATACTCGAGCGTTTCTATGCCGCGCTCGATCGCGCCGGGAGGTCCCGCGATGCCGCGCGTCTGATTGCCGTGTCCAAGACCGTCGGCGTCGATGAGACCATCACGGCCATCCAGGTGGGGTATCGCCATTTTGCCGAGAACCGCCCTCAAGAGCTCGTCCGCAAACTCGCAGGTCTGGCGGAGCATCCGGAGCTGCCCGAGGTACGCTTTGATATGATCGGCAACCTTCAGACCAACAAGATTAACGCGGTATTGGGCTCGGCCGAGCTGATTCATTCGGTGGGGTCGCTTCATTTGGCGCAGGCGATCTCGAGCCGTGCCATTCGCAAGATCGAAGCTGGCGAGCTCGCCGCCCCCCAGCAGGTGCTGATCGAGGTTAACGTAAGCGGCGAGGAGTCCAAGGGCGGTTTTTCGCCCGATGAGATTCGTGGCGCTGCCGGCGAGCTTGCGGAACTTGAGGGAATTTGTGTGCAGGGCCTTATGACTATGGCCCCTCGGGGGAACAAGGATGTGGCGCGTCGCACCTTTGCCGGGCTGCGAGAGCTGAGGGATGAGTTGGAGGCAGCGCATCCCGATCTGAGGCTGCCCGAGCTTTCTTGCGGCATGAGCGAGGACTTTGAGCCTGCCCTTGAGGAGGGCTCTACGCTCGTTCGCCTGGGCAGGGTAGTATTTAGCCCGGAGTTTGCAGTAAAATAGGGCTCTGAAGTGCGCACTGGTTTACAGAGCGCCTGCACTAAACCGTGAGAGGACACAACCATGGGCTTCCTTGACGAGATTAAAAATAAGATGCACCTGGGCGGCCAGCAGGGTTACGACCAGAGCTATGACCAGGATGACGACTACGGCTACGATGACGGCTACGATGATGGCTATCAGAACAACGGCTACAGCGGCGCCTCGGGCGAGGGCTTCTATACCCAGGACGAGCCGAGTAACGGCCTGCTGGGCCAGACGCGCCGCGGTGAGGCCGAGTCGGTCGCGGTGTACACGCGCTCCGGCCAGCTTGTCGGCGACGACTCCCGTCATGCAACGACGTACAATCCGCCGTCGCGTTCTCAGGATAGTGTCGCGGGCGGCTATCGCCCCGGCGCTTACGACACGCCATCGAGCTATGCCGAGAGTGCTCGCGCTCGCGCCGCGGCACCTGCGCCCGCTTCTGCGCCGAGCGACGCCTCGGCCTATGCAAACAACATCATTAACGCCACGCCGCAGCTGCCTGCCTATGTCCTGCGCCCCGAGAGCTACGACGATGTCGAGACCGTTGTCCGCCGCGTGCGCACCAAGCAGCCCGTTGCGCTGATTTTTGTTGGCGTTCGCACCGAGGTCGCCAAGCGTGTCCTGGACTTTAGCTATGGCTTTGCCTGCGGCTTGGGCGCTACGGTCAAAGAGGTGGGCGATCGCGTGTTTATGGTGCTGCCCGCCGGCTGCGAGGTCAAGGATTCGGACCTCAAGAAGCTGCGCGCCGACGGCTACCTTAAGTAAACCCAAGACGAGGAGATTCTCATCAACATCTACACCATTGTCCAGCTGGTCAACACGCTGTTCAACTTCTACTCCACACTTATTGTGGTCTATTGCTTTATGACGTGGATTCCCATGAAGCAGGGCGGCCTGCTGCAGGATATCGCCGCGGTGCTCGATAGCGTCTGCGGTCCGTGGCTCAACCTGTTTCGTCGGTTTATTCCGCCGATGGGCGGCGTTGATTTTTCGCCGGTCGTTGCGATTATTGCGTTGCAGTTGGTGCAGAGGCTGATTCTGCAGCTTCTTATAGGTATACTCGTATAGAACTGGCTCAGTAACTTACGTCGGGCGCCCGGCGCCGAGGCGATGATAAAGGAGAACTTGTTATGGCTATTACCCCTGCTGACATCCAGGCTCAGACTTTCTCTGAGGCCAAGCGCGGCTATGATCCCGCCGAGGTCGACGTCTTTTTGGAGACGCTGTCCTCCGAGGTTGACGCTATGCTTGCCAAGATTGTCGATCTTAAGGGTCGTCTGACTGCCACCGAGCAGCAGCTTGCCGACACGCAGGCTCAGCTTGCCCAGGCTCAGGACGCTGCCGCTCAGGCCGTTCCCGCCGCTCCTGTGGCCGCTCCCGCACCCGACTTCTCCGCTCAGGAGCGCCAGATCTCCGCTGCGCTGATTGCTGCCCAGCAGACCGCCGAGGGCATCGTCAACGATGCCAACGAGAACGCTGAGCGCATCCGCAACGAAGCCGACGCCAAGGCCCGCGAGGTCATCCGTCAGGCGCTGACCGAGAAGCAGGCCGAGCTCGAGGAGATTGACCGTCTGAAGGCTTCCCGTGAGGAGTTCAAGGCCGAGTACCTCAAGCTCATCCAGCACTTCATGGACGATGCCCAGAATTCCTTCCCCGCTGATCTTATGGCCTCCACGCCGGTCGGTTCTGCCGCTTCTCCTGCGGTGACCGTTCCCGTCGCCGAGCCGCTGCCTGTCGCTGATCCGGTTGTCCCCGTGGCTGACCCCTTCGCCCCGATCGACAACTTTGCTGCCGACGACCTGGACTAGCGCCAGAGCTACAATCTAGTGCCCTTAAGAGGAGCTCGCACCTGCGGGCTCCTTTTTATTAGATTTTTGGGACATGCCTTAATTTCTACCTTTTATCAAAATTAGAATATCGTGCTCTTCGGAACGCCTGCCAGGGACTTAATTTGCATGAGAGACAAGCCAATACATTTCACTGAAGGCGAAAGCTCTCACAATTATTGACCAATTTCGATATGTCCAAAATTCATATTACGTATACGGATAAAATCATATATAGGATCTCTCAAGTAACCTAAGTAACCGAACCGGGGCAGAAAGGTGTGCAAACAATCCGCGACGAACAGCTTCTTCCGCATTTCCTTAGGTAAGCGAAAAGAGGGATGGCATGATGGCCAAGAGCTACGTAAAGATTGTAATTGTTGTTCTTGCAGTTGGTCTTGCAATGGCGCTATGTGCATCGTTTGCGACGTATAGGTCCGAGCAGTCGTTTATTGATGGTGCTGAAAATGGGTTTGGCATAGACGGGATGTATGTCAACGATGGCGCAACCAGGCCGTCTATGGCGATTCTTGCGGGCGAAGACATGGAGTGGCAAATCTGTAATGACGATGGCTCTTGTATGAGTGGTCGTTTGGCCGCAACGAGCGATCCGAATTCGTTTGATCTTCTCGACGATGATGGAGCGGATTGCGGTTCTGTTCACCTGTCATATGCATCGCGAGATGGGATGGACGGCATTCTCTATGTCTCTCACAAGATTGGTGATTTCAAGATGCGCAGGACTAACCGCGTGCCGGCTTTTATTGAGGAATGATGGTTGCCATGTTAGTCGCCTACGGCTCGGCCATGTATTCGTGAAAGCTGTTCCATCTGTATTCCAATAGGGAAGCGCGTACGCCCTGGGCGCGAAAACGCCGAGCTCTGCGTGTGATAGGGCAGAGCTCGGCGAAGGGCGCGTGGTAAAAGGTAGATTTTAGGGCATGTGACAAAAACTACTTGAGGAGGAAGTCGGAGAGGGGAATAGTACGGGCCTCGCGATGCTCGGGATCGGCGATGTGGTCGGCAGGATGGCCGCAGACGAGCATGTGATAGGGATAGACGCCCTCGGGCAGGTTGAACTGCTCGCAGGCAAGCTCGGGCTTAAAATGGCACACCCAGCAAGTTCCCAGGCCCTGCTCCTCGGCCTCCATCATCATCTGATCGCAAACAATCGAGGTGTCGATAGCGCTGGAGTTCATCTGGTCATAGGGGCGAACCCAAGCGTCGTCGGTAACGCTGCAAATAAGAAAGATAAGCGGAGCGCCAAAGATGGACCCATCACGAGCAAACCGTGGCTGACAAGCAGCAGCCTTCTCCAGAAGCTCAGGCGTATCCAACACCATCACACGGGTTGGATGATTATTACAAGCAGAAGGAGCAATACGCCCAGCCTCAACAATGGCATCCACCACAGCCTGCTCCACAGAACGATCCTCAAACAAACGACAAGAATACCGACCCCGAGCCAGATCCAAATAGCCCATAACCAAACCCTCCAAAGCTAATAAAACAACCCAAAACTAAGCAAAAGGGTACCCAAAGCCCCATCCAGCCAAACGTTTAAGGCGGTCCCAAAGTTTCCAATCGGGCCCCAAGGTCCTGCCAACAAAAGCCTCATCGCTTTCAAAGTATCAGCCAAAGTTTCCAATGGTGGTACGTAAGGGAGCGGGCCCGACCGCTAATAACCTTTTGAACGACTCTGCTTGCAGCCGGAGTGAAAAAGGTTATTAGCGGTCGGGCCCGCGACCGCCGGGACACGTACCCCCAATTAACTGTTCTTCATGACAATCGAATCCACGACATCAGCCACATTCTCGCAGCAGTCGGCGCAGTACTCCAGGAAAGCGTAGACGTCACGCCAGGCGATGACCTCGAGCGGATCCTTGCCGTTGACATGCAGGTTGCGCATGGCGTTGATGTAGAGCTCGTCAGCCTCGGACTCGATGGTGTTGATCTGGATGACGAGCTCGCGCAGGGTCTTGGACTTGCGGTAGTTGGGCAGCTCGACCATCAGGTCCTTCATGGCGCGGCAGGCGTCGGTAACCTTGTGAGCGATGACGATGGCATCGGGGTGGATGCTCTGGATGTTGGTGAAGTAGACGCGCTGTACGACGCCCTCGATGCGGTCGAGCACGGTGTCGAGCGAGCAGCTCATCAGGTCCAGATCCTCGCGCTCAAGCGGGGTGATAAAGGCGGTGAGCAGGGCATCCTCGAGCTCATGGTGCTTCTTGTCGGCCGCATGCTCAATCGCATGCATCTCCTCGAGCATGTCGTGGATCTGCGCGGGGTCAAAGTTCTCAAAAATCTTGGTGAGCAGCTCTGCGGCCTGGACGGCGAGGTCGGCGCAGGCAACGTAGTTGTCAAAGTAGAACGAATCGGGTTTCTTTGCCATGAGTGGGTCCTTTCGAGGCGAAGACGGGTGGGCGAGGTATTACGGTCCGGATGGACGCTCGGTTTGACTAGATGAACATCATGAACAGCTTGGCCATGACAAAGCTGATGAGTCCACAGGCGGGGAAGGTGAAGAACCAGGTGAACATCATGTCCTTGACCACGCCGAAGTTGATGGCCGAAAGGCGCTTGACGGCGCCGACGCCCATGATGGCGCAGGTTTTGATGTGCGTGGAGGACACGGGGATACCGGTAAGGGTGGCAAGTAGCAGGTTCGCGGCGCCCGCGAGATCGGCAGAGAAGCCCTGATACTTCTCGAGCTTAACCATGCTCTGGCCGACGGACTTGATGATGCGCTCGCCGCCCACGCTGGTGCCGATGCCCATGGTGGCCGAGCACAGCAGCATGATCCAGATGGGGATGCCGGCGTCGCCGACGCTCGTCTGCCCGCTGGCAAAGGCGACACCTAAAAAGAGCACGCCGATGAACTTCTGTCCATCCTGCGCGCCGTGCATAAAGCTCATGGCCGCGGCACTCGCGATCTGAGCGTATTTAAAGAAGACGTTGGCACGTCGCCTGTTGGCGGCGGCGAAAAGAATCGAGACGAGCTTGCATAGGACCCAGCCCATGACAAAGCCCAGGCCGATGGAGAGCGCCAGGCCGTAGATGACCTTCATCCACTCGTGGACGTTGACGCTGCTCGCGCCGCCGAGGGCGATTGCGGCACCGGTCAGGCCGGCGATAAGGCTGTGGCTTTGCGAGGTGGGGATGCCAAAACGCGATGCCGTGGCGCCGTAGACGACGATGGAGAACAGCGCCGCGCATAGGCAGGCGAGCGCCATGGTGCTGTTTCCGCCAAAGTCGACGATATGCGAGATGGTGTTGGCAACGCTCGCGTTAAAGTGCGTCATGATGAGCACGCCGAGGAAGTTGAATGCGGCGCTCATGAGAATGGCGGCGCGGGCGGGCATGCAACGCGTAGTGACGCAGGTCGCGATGGCGTTGGGCGCGTCGGTCCATCCATTGACGAAGATGGCGCCGAGCGCGAGGATCACGGTGACGGCAAGGACTGGGTTCGACACAATTTGGCCGAGGAAGGTTGAGAACGTTACGTCCATATATGGGCTTTCTCGAAGTTTGCAGACACGTTACAAAAACATGATAAATCGTATCACCTCCTGTGGGCTTCTTTACCGAGTTCTGATGGGAGAAGTGAACTTTTTGGCACTAAAATTGAATATTAGCCCTGTTGACCGCGGGTGTTCTTTTTGCTAACACGCCATGCGGACACGTGCGATTACTACGACACTCCAAAACCACAGTCTGTTCGCTTTACAACATGCAAACATGCGTTCGATAATAGGAGGCATGGAATATCGACAGACAGATGGCAAAACTCGGCGCGTGCACAAGCAGTATGTGGACGTCGTGGCTCGCATCCTCGCGGGCGGACAGGTCGTGCCGGTTACCGTCTGCTGGGTCGATGGTCGCTGCTTTACGATTGACGAGATTGTCTCGTCCACCGGTTTTGGCTTGACGGTTCACGGCATTCGTACGGCGACTTATAAGGTTCGTTTTGGCGGACATGCGACCGAACTGTATCTGGAAGAACAGACACGCGAGCGACCGGATGGCTCGCAGGCCCATCTGATGCGTTGGTGGGTGTGGGCATTCGACCGTACGCTCGAGAGTGAGCGCCGCAGGTAAGAGCGCGCGGCATTCGGGTACAATGGCAGGAATCTTGTCACCTACGGCGCTGTCGCAGCGCTTTTGAAAGGACGAAGTATGAACGATATCCAGGGTTATCAGAACGGCCCCATTGAGACCGGCGCAAGCCGTGCCAAGGAGATGTCGCCGCGCGCGTACAACCTTGTCATGTCTGCCCTGATCTTTTTGGGCTTTTGCGCCATGGGCGCCGGTGCTTACTTTACGAGCACCATGTCGTTTGCGCGCATGATGATGAGCGGCGCCGCTTTGCCGCTGATCTTTGGCTCATTTATTTTGACCATCGTCGGCATGGTCATGATGTCGGCTGCTGCGGGCAAGCAGTCTGTGGGCCTGTCACTCGTGGGCTACGTGGTCTTTGCGAGCACCTTTGGCCTGACGGCGTCGTTTGGTCTTGCCAACTACGACTTGCCTACCATTAACACCGCCTTTATCGCCACGGCCGCCATCACCTTTGTCTTTGGTGCGCTGGGCGTAACCTTCCCCAGGTTCTTCCAGCGTGTGTATGGCATTGGTTTTGGTATCCTGCTTGCCACGATTCTGGTCGAGATCGTGCTGATGTTCATGGGCGTCTCGCAGTCTATCACCGACCTGATCGTGATCGTGGTGTTCGCCGGCTTTATTGGCTACGACACCTATGTGGCCACAACGGTGCCGCCCACGCTGCCCAACGCCGTGCTCATGGCATCCAACCTGTTCGTGGACATCATCAACGTGTTCCTGCGCATCCTGAACATCCTTGGTCGTCGCGACTAGTACTAAATTGCAGCGGTGCTTGCGCACGTGTAAATCGATGCGAAAGGCGGTCCTTCGGGGCCGTCTTTTTTGTGCGTGGCGGGGTATCATGGATGGAAAAGCCGATAGCGGCAGAGACCGAGAAAGGTGACCACTTATGGCAGACGTCGACAACAGGAACCGTAACCGCAGGCCCAATCGCGCGGGACAGTCCAATCCCAAGCGCGAGGCCCGTGCCAAGGCCGCCGAGCGTCACGTGGCGACTGTGTCCGAAGCGTGCGCCAAGGATATCGAGCGCTCGCTTGCCGGCGTGCGCGAGTTCGACGGTATGCCTGCCGGCTTTGTCGCGGCGATGAAGGCCAAGGCCCAGGCAGCTGCGGCTGCCGAGGAGCCGGTTGCCGAGGTTGTGGAGGCCGACGCTGCCGAGGTTGAGGCTGCCGAGGTGGAGACCGCGGTCGAGCCCGAGGCGGCACCCGAGTCCACCGAGTCGGCTGACGAAGCCGAGTCCGCGCCCGCGGAGGAGGCTGCTCCGATCCTGCCCGAGGTCACTGTGCTTGATGCCTCCGCCACGCAGGCAATCCTCGATAACGGCCGCGGCTATGCGCAGTTCTGCGATATGGCCGTGCTTGCCTTTGCTTCGTTTACCAATCCGGGCGGTGGCTACATCCAGGGTTATCTGGGCCAGGAGGCCACGCTGTGCGCCGATTCGTACCTGTACAACGTCCTCGATAAGCAGCGTAAATGGTACGGCGAGAACCGTCGCCGCAACATCAACTGTGAGCTGTACCGCAACCGTGCGCTGGTGGTGCCCGCGGTGCGCTTCGACCGCAAGCATGTGCACGCCTATGCCGACGTAATCGTCGCCGCTGCACCCAACGCCAAGCGTGCTCGCCAGGAGTACCGCGTGAGCAACGATGCCTTGCTTGACGCCCTGCGCGACCGCATTCGCTTTGTGCTTGCTATATGCGATGAGCTGGGCCGCGAGAAGCTCGTGCTGGGCGCTTGGGGCTGCGACAACAACGGCTTTGACGCCGAGACCGTGGCCGAGCTCTTCCGTAAGGAGCTCGCGTCGGGCGACTTTAAGGTCAAGCAGGTCTTCTTTGCCGTGCCCTCTACGCGCTGGGACGAGGATTTTGCCAAGTTCGAGCACGTGCTGGCAAACTTCCCCGAGCGCAACGAGGAGTCCTATGCCCAGGTTGCCGCTCGCGCTGCGGCTGCTCGCGCCGCCGAGCAGGCCCAGGCTGCTGCCGAGGACGATGAGGACGAGGACGATTGGCGCAAGTACCTGTAATCGGTACGTGCCGACAGATAGGTCGAGCCGGCGGGAGGGCTGCTCCCGTCGGCTTTTTACTAAAGGAAGGGCTTACGATGAAAAACGTTCTGTGCTTTGGCGACAGCAATACCTATGGCTACGATCCGGCAGGTATGCGCGACGGCACCGCGGTGCGCTATGCGCACGATGTGCGCTGGTGCGGCGTGGCACAGCGTGACCTGGGCGAGGGCTGGCATGTGATTGAGGAGGGGCTCAACGGCCGCACGACGGTGCGCGACGATATGTGCCATCTGGACACTAACCTCAACGGCATTCGCGCGCTTCCGATGCTGCTCGAGGCTCATAAGCCGCTGGATGCGATCGTGATTATGCTGGGCACCAACGACTGTAAGACGGTCTTTAACGTGACAGCTTCCGATATCGCCCGTGGCGCCATGGCGCTGATTCGCGCTGTCCGCGCGTTTCCGTGGACCGACGCTGCGCCTTGTCCGCGCATTCTGCTGATGGCGCCTATCAAGATCAAGCCGCAGATCGCCGATGTGTATATGACCGACTTTGACGAGCATTCCGTCGAGGCCTCGGAGCATTTTGGCGAGTACTACGCGCATGTGGCTGAGCAGTTTGGCTGCGACTTTTTGAATGCTGCCGACTTTGCCGAGCCGGGCGATATCGACTATCTGCATATGATGCCCGAAAGCCACGAGAGCTTGGGACATGCCGTGGCAGCCAAGCTCCAAGAGATGCTCGGAGCGTAGCGCGACCCAAAGCAGTACAAAAGTTCCCCTTGCGGCGGTTTGTGTCGTTGGTTTGTCTTGATCTGTAACAGTTGTAAGGCCGAAAACGGGCTAGATGTTACAGATTGAGATTATTTAGGTCGATATCGGTCGTTTGTCTCGATCTGTAACATCTAGGGTCGATGTTGCCAAGTTACTGTTACAGATCGAGATTTCCTTCTCAGCGGAATTTGAATGTCTCAATCTGTAACAGGTGGGCCGAAAAATGGACTCTAACTGTTACAGATCGAGATGTTTGTGGGAACCGCCACAAAGGTGCCTGTCCCCTTTGCGGTGGTTTTGGGCTGCGAATCTTAATACTGCCACATGTGATTGACGGGGCCGGAGCCTTTGCCCATGTCAAAGCCGGCGGCGAGAGCGCCCGTTAGGTAGGCCTTGCCGGCATTGATGGCATCGGCAAGATCCATGCCTTGGGCCAGCGCGCAGGCGATGGCGGACGAGAGCGTGCAGCCGGTGCCGTGCGTGTTATTGGTGTCGATACGCTTGTGACGGAACCACGTGGTGAGCGGATCGCCCAGATGGTTGCCCTCGTCATCGAGCGGCGCGGGCTCTGCTAGCACATCGTTGGCCTCGTTGACAAAATGCCCGCCCTTAACGAGGGACGCGCATCCAAAGCGGCGGGTGAGGAGCATGGCGGCATTTTGCTGCGTGCGCTCGGAATCGACCTCGTAATCGAGCAGCGCCATGGCCTCGGGAATATTGGGCGTGATGACGGTCGCCAGCGGGAACAGGCGACGCGTGAGCGCCTCAGCGGCATCCTCGGCAATGAGACGAGCGCCCGAGGTGGCGACCATGACGGGGTCGACGACGATATTTTGTGCGTCCCAAGCACTCAGGCGGTCGGCGATAACCTTGATAATCTCGGCAGAGGAAACCATGCCGATTTTGATGGCGCTGGGTCGGATATCGTCAAAAACGGCATCGATCTGCGCGGCTACGATATCTGGCGAGATATCCTGCACGGCGGTGACACCGAGCGTGTTTTGTGCGGTGATGGCTGTGATGGCCGTCTCGGCATACAGGCGGTGCGCCGTGATGGTCTTGATGTCGGCCTGAATGCCGGCGCCACCGCTGGAATCGGATCCTGCGATGGATAGAACGGCGGGTACCTTACTGCGATCCATGTTCGCTCCCTTGCTCGGTCGGATTCAAATGGGTCTTTAAGCCTGCATTATAAAGTTGCCCGGGCCGGCTGTATGCCGATCCCGGGCGGGTGGTGCAATCTTTACGCAAATGTAAGAAAATGTTCACACGTCAACAATTGACGAACACCTTGTGGCCGTTTGTGGCTCCGGTGACGAGTTAGTCCTCCATGCCGAGGTCGATCGTCGTGCCTTCGAACACCTTGTTAACGGTGCGGACGGCGCACATCTTGCCACACATGGTGCAAGTGCCCTCGGTGGCGGCAGGGGATTCCTCGTAGCGCTTCTTGCCGGTGACCGGGTCAAGCGCGCACTTCCACATGGCATCCCAGTCGAGCTTGCGGCGTGCCTGGCCCATCTTGTCGTCCATGTCGCGGGCGTGCGGCACCTTCTTGGCGATATCGGCGGCGTGCGCGGCGATCTTGGTGGCCATGAGGCCATCGAGCACGTCCTGGGCGTCGGGCAGGCACAGGTGCTCTGCCGGTGTCACGTAGCACAGGAAGTCGGCGCCCGAGCTCGCGGAGATGGCGCCGCCGATGGCTGCAGTGATGTGGTCGTAACCCACGCCGATATCGGTCACGAGCGGCCCCAGCACATAGAACGGGGCGTTGTGGCACAGGCGCTTCTGCAGCTTCATATTGGCGGCGATCTCGTCGAGCGCCATGTGGCCCGGTCCCTCGACCATAACCTGGACGCCGGCGGCCCAGGCGCGCTTGCACAACTTGCCGAGCTCAATCATCTCGGCGGTCTCGGTGGCGTCGTTGGAATCGTAGAGACAGCCCGGGCGGCAGGAGTCGCCGAGCGAGATGGTCACGTCGTACTCGTGGCAGATTTCGAGCACCTCGTCGTAGAACTCGTAGAACGGATTCTCGTTGCCGGTGACCTCCATCCAGCCAAACAGCAGCGAGCCGCCGCGGCTGACGATGTTCATAAGGCGGCCGGTCTCCTTGAAAGTTTTGATGACCGATTTATTGATGCCGCAGTGGATGGTCATAAAGTCCACGCCGTCCTCGGCGTGTGCGCGCACGACCTCGAGCAGGTCGTCCTTGGTAAGCTTGACCAGCGGCTTTTCCATGTAGCCGATGGCGTCGTACATGGGGACGGTGCCCACCATGAGCGGCGTCTCGTCGATGAGCTGCTGGCGGAACTGGCGTGTCTTGCCCGAGTTGGAGAGGTCCATGATGGCGTCGGCGCCAAAGTCCTCGGCGATCTTGACCTTCTTCCATTCCTCGGCGGCGTCGGCCTTGTCGCCCGAGATGCCCAGGTTCACGTTGACCTTGGTGGACAGGCCCTCGCCGACGCCAAAGGCGCGCATGCCCTTTTTGATGTGCACGATGTTGGCGGGGATGGCGATGCGGCCGTCGGCCACGCGTTCGCGGATGTACTCGGGGTCGCGATGCTCGCGCTCGGCGACCTCCTTCATCTGCGGTGTGATCTGCCCGGCGCGGGCGAAGTCGATTTGCGTGACGAGCTTGGGCTCGGTCTGTGTGCTCATTGGCACGGCTCCCTTCGTTGGCATTACCCATATCAGGTTTGCGGGTCAGGACGGGCGCGCCCAGTCTCAGCCTGCCGTCTTGTCCTGCAAGCTCCCCGTTTATGTGGTGGGCTCAAGTATAGCCTGAATGGGTACGATTGACGCGATGAGCATGTCCATGGGGAGGCGAACATGGAAGACAAGCATCTATATCGAGAGACGCAATGGGATGTATCGGCCGAGGAAAGCCGTGCGCACCATGGCCTTGTCGCGATTGGTTTTGCGGTGCTTGCCGTGCTGGTGATTGCCTTTTGTATCTGGACGTTTGGTGGTCGCGGCGGCGCTGCATGGGAGTTTGAGGCCGACGATGCCCTGCCGATCATGACAGTGAAGGTTACGGGCGGCAACACCGTTGCCGCGCCGGGCGACTATTGGTATCCGCGCGACGAGTTTGTCCAGCTGCAGCTGAGCGGTGGTTCCATTCCTGGTGAAGAGATCGAGCGCGCGACCTTCGATGCGTCGCTTAAGACGCTGTTGGTTGAGCTCAAAGGTCAAGGGGATGTGCCCACGACCATGGATATCGCCTTGACGGAATGGCGTCTGGAGCCTCCGACGGGTGTTGCGGTGTCCGAGGTCGAGCACGTCAAGATTGCCTATCAGGACGGTTCGACAAATGAAATTGCCAAAGCCGACGGCTTGGCGGAATAGACGCCGTGCCTAGGCAGCACATTCAAAAGTAGCGGTGGTTCTACAAGGTCTGTTCGTTCAGGAAGACCAAAGTGTTTTTATTTGAAAGCTCGGGAAGGTGACGATAACCAACGTCGAACGCGGTGAGCCCGCTTACATCCTCGAGCTTGTTTTCTGCCATCCAGCGCACCATGGAGCCGCGTGCCTTTTTGCTGGCGGTCGATCGCTGGATGGGCTTGCCGTTGCGGACACCTTCGCCAAAGAGACAAGTGATGGTTGTGGCGTCGCCTGCGAGATGGGGTAGAACGGCCTTGGCGTACTCCACGCTGGCAAGGTTGACGACCGTGGTGTTGGAGCCGGTCGGCGCAATGGCGCATGCAAGTTTGTCGCCCCAAAACGCATAGAGGTCACGGGCGTTGTCGACGGCGAGCTTGGCTCCCATTTCGAGCCGATAGGGCTCAACGCCATGGAAAGGCCGCACGCATCCGTACAATCCGGAGAGGATCCAGAGATGGTTTTGCAGCCAGTCGAGTTGTGCGGCATCCATCACCTCGGGCGCCATGCTCTGGTATTGAATGCCGTGATAGGACATGACGGCAGGGGAGAGGTGACGGGCGAGTGCGGGATTGTCGAGATCGCCGTTTTTCAGGATGGGCCCGAACTCATGCAGGGTGTTGAGGCAAGGCCCCAACAGTTTGTCGCTCACGTTCCACAGCGCCTGCAGGCCGGCGCTGCCTTCATTCCGCTCGATATCTAGCAGTGCGCGGTGGAGGCGAGCCGTCTCGCGCACAAAGGGTGGAATGCCCAGGACTTCAAAAGCATCTTGGGCCGCGCGCATTTGCTTAGCGGGCGAAATGATGACCTGCAACACGGATTCTCCTCTGCCAAAAAAGAAGTTGCGGTGGAATAGTTCTTGTTCGACCTGTCTAAAGGGCTATTTAGGAACTATTTCACCGCAACTGATGAGGGGCTGGTTAGGCGCGCTCGAGGAAAGCCTTGTAGCCGCGGTAGGCCTCGTAGATGTCGGCCTTGTTGGCGACCTCCCACAGGGCGTGCATGGACAGGACGGCAACGCCGGAGTCGATGACGTTCATGCCGTACTTGGCCATGATGTAGGCGATGGTGCCGCCGCCGCCCGCGTTGACGCGACCGAGCTCGCAGGTCTGGAAGTCCACACCGGCCTCGTCCATGATGTCGCGGATGAGGGCCACGTACTCGGCGTCGGCGTCGTTGGAGCCGCCCTTGCCGCGGCTGCCCGTGTACTTGTTGAAGCACAGGCCGCGACCCATGAAGGCGGCGTTCTTGGTCTCAAACTTGCCGGCGTAGCCCGGGTCGAAGCCGGCGGACACGTCGGAGGAGAGCATGCGGCTGCGGGCGAGTGCGCGGCGAAGGGCCAGCGGGCTATCCTCGCCGGCGAGCGTCATGATCTCGGCGACGGCGTTCTCGAAGAAGCGGCTCGTCATACCGGTGGCACCCACGGAACCGATCTCCTCCTTGTCGACGATGAGCGTGATGCTCGTGCGCTCCACGTTGGCCACATTGATCTGGGCGAGCATGGAGGGGTAGGCGCAGACGCGGTCGTCGTGGCCATAGCCCAGAATCATGGAGCGGTCGAGACCCATGTCGCGGGCAGGGCCGGCGGGCACGACCTCGATCTCGGCGGAGAGGAAGTCCTCCTCCTCGACGTCGTACTGCTCCTTGAGGATGTCCAGGAACATCTGCTTGACGGGCTCCTTGGGGGCGTCTTTGTCGTCCTCGTCAAACTTGACGGGGCGGCCGCCCACGATCACGTCGAGGATCTCGGCATCGACGGCGTCCTTGGCAGGCTTGGACATCTGCTCGCTCGAGAGGTGGATCAGCAGGTCGGAGATGGTAAAGACCGGGTCGTCCGCCTTGTCGCCGATGTTGATGTCGACGGTGGTGCCGTCCTTTTTGCAGATGACGCCCACGAGTGCGAGCGGGGAGGCTACCCAGTGGTAGCTCTTGACGCCGCCGTAGTAGTGCGTGTCGAGATAGGCCATGTCGCCGGCCTCGAAGGCGGGATTTTGCTTGAGGTCCAGGCGCGGCGAGTCCACGTGGGCGCCCAGGATGTTAAAGCCCTGCTCGAGCGGGGCGGTGCCCAGGTTGACGAGCATAAGGTCCTTGCCGTGGTTGGCGGCGTACACCTTGTCGCCTGCCTTGAGCTCGCGGCCTTCGGCGATCACGGTCTCCAGGTCGACGTATCCCGCCTCCTCGGCCATCTTGATGCCGGCCTTGACGCACAGGCGCTCGGTCTTGTTCTCGCTCAAAAACTGCTTATAGCCGCGGCAAAGCTCCTCGAGCTCCTCGACTTGCTGTGGCGTGTACTTTTTCCATGCGCAGGGACGCTCCATGACGCAGGCTCCTTTCGGATCGATCGTGCTGGTTGATGTACCGTGAGCCATCGTATCACGCGCGGGCTCGCGGCGGCC
>ULSU01014517.1_pt1 | contig 18358 bp, 9 predicted proteins | sample 1956941 | NCBI WGS metagenome assembly ULSU01 (sample SAMEA4835715, study PRJEB28245) | human gut metagenome | biome: gut microbiome; material: fecal sample | place: Denmark | collected 2008
GAGATCAGTTCCGATCCGGGATTCGCGGTGTCACGCATCAGCATGCTCGACCGCGGCGTGCTGTACGCCGTGCCGCACATCCGCGGCGGCGGCGAAATGGGACGCGCCTGGTACGAGCAGGGGCACCTGCTCAACAAGAAGCATTCGTTTGAGGATTTCATCGACGCCACGCGCGCGCTGCAACGTGCCGGACTGGCCTCGCCGCTGCGTACGGTGGCGAACGGCGGCTCGGCGGGCGGCCTATTGATGGGGGCGGTCGCCAACATGGCTCCGGAATGCTATGCGGGCGTGGAGGCGGATGTGCCGTTCGTGGACGCACTGACCTCGATCCTTGATCCTGCGCTGCCGTTGACCGTCACCGAATGGGACGAGTGGGGCGATCCGCTGCACGACGCGGATGTGTACGCGTATATGAAGTCGTACACGCCATACGAGAATGCGCCAGATAGTGAAAATGACGAAAGAACTGCCGTTTTTCCGAAAATTTTCATTACCACATCCATGAACGACACCCGCGTGCTGTATGTGGAGCCGATGAAATGGCTGGCCCGGCTGCAGCATGCCGGTGTGGACGCCGTGGCGAAAATCGAGGTGGAGGCCGGGCATGGCGGTACATCCGGACGGTACAAGCAGTGGGAGGAAGTCTCGTACGAGAACGCCTGGTGCCTGTCGATGATGGGCATCGGCAGCTGAGTGGCCCCGAGGGTACTCCGGGGGATTTTCCGGGGGTAGAAGAATCATGACTGACGAAAACCCATTGTTGCAATCGTTTGCGGCAATGGGTTTTTGTTTCAGAAAATTTTCATGAAACATTGCAAACACCCTTCGGCGTTTCGCGAATCCCCTTTTGGGGGCACTCTAACGTCAAACGTTTTATACCGCGCTTTTTAGCACTTTTATAAGGAAAGACACTGTTTCATACGTCAATGTTGACGTCGTGACACCGTGCTTGCATGCCAGTGGCGGCAGCTGGGGCAAGGTAGTGGCTGCCGCCACCTTAGGCTGTGCTTAATCGTGAAGCGAGGGATTATGCATAGGCGCAAGGAGTTGGCGTCAAAGCGCTGTGTGAAAACGTTTGCCGCCATGCTGGTGACATTGGCGACCATGCTGGCATGCGTATTGATCGGGCCCGTTCATGCGCAGGCCGTGGAATACAACATCGGCGAGCTCGGCTGGGTGGACAAGGACTCCTCCAAGCTGACCATCGTGTCCGGCGGCCAGGAAAAGCCGTTCATCTCCGGCACCACCGTCGACTACGGCGATGGAATCAACGTGCAACTGCATTGGAACGTGCCGAACAGCATCACTGTCAAATCGGGCGATACCTTCGTCTACGATCTGCCCGAGAATCTGACCTTCCAATCCGGGCAACAGTACGACATCATCAACGGATCAGGTGATGTGGTCGGCCATTATGTGATCAACGGCAATCGCATGGTGGCCACGTACACCCGCGGTGAGGATGCGGGGTCGAACGTCACCGCGTACGTGACGGTCAAAGGCGCCATCAATTCCGACAAAACCGGCGGTAACAACGGCGGAGACAAGACGTTCTCATATCCGGGCTACGGCGACGTGACGCTGAAGGTGAATCCGAAGTATGAAGTGAACGCTTCCAAATCCGCGGCCATCTCCACCTCGGACCCCTCGAAGTGGGAATTCGTCATCAGGGTCAATTCCGTCGGCACCAACCAGAACGTGCAATTGAACGACACCATGGGCGAGTTGATGAAGTTCAATCCGGACAGCATTCGTATCTGTACCGACGCGGATTGCCGGCAGTCATATGGCGGGACGTGGAGCGCTACATCTGCAGCGGACAACGCCGGGTTCAGTGCCACGATTAAGTCCATGGAGGACGGCGAAACGCTGTATGTGCGCTACGCCGTGACTGCCGACCGCGCCACTCTCGTGGCGGCCTGCAAACAAGCGGGCGATTGCTCGCAAGTGCCCGGACTGAAGAACTCCGTGGAATACCACAGCGATGACAATACGGACCACAAAAAGACCGAAAACGCCATCTGGGTCACTTACAAGGACTGGTCGGTGACCAAAGGCGGCACCCAAACGACGATAGACAAGTCCGGCTTGAACGGCAAGAAGGACGTTCCAGGCATCCAATGGACCATCAACATCACCAAAGGCACCGACACTGACATTTCCGGAGCCAGCATCATGGACGCGCTGGGCAACGGGCTGGAAGAGCCATCCGGCGATGTGGTGCTGACCTGCAAAAAAGCTGGTGATTGGAAGACGCAGTGCCCTACGGATGCTCCGGGTGCATTCGAAAGCGATTCGTACAACAACCAGTGGTCCATCAGGGTTCCCTGGCTGGATCTGGTGAAAGGCACATATACGCTGCCATCCGGCTTCGACTCCTTCGCCATCACCTACACCACCGAAGTGACGGACGCGCCCAATGCCGACAGTGGCGAGCATAAGACCTACGCCAACGATGTGAGTGTCACGCCGGAAGGTCGCCCCAGCAAAGGCGCCACCGGTACGGCGGACGTCGGCAAGGACGTAGTGAAGCTTGTCAAGAAGTGCACCTCACCGGGATCCGAGAGCAAGAACCTCACATGGGTGACCTCGCTGACCGCATTGACCGCGATGGACAACGTGGATCTCAAAGATACCCTCGGTCAGAAGGGGGACGGCTCATCCGCCGGATTCCAGCAGAGTCTGGTGCAAAACAGCATCGTCGCGTATACGGACGAGGCGATGACGCAGCGCATTAATGCCAGCGCCTATTTGATTATGTCCACGGACCATGGCTTCACTATCACATTCAAGCATCTCGATGCCAACCAGACCGTGTACGTGGCCTACCAGTCCACCGTCAAGGATGGTGTGACCGTCGAAACGGTGTACAACACCGCCGAATCGAAGCATAAGACGGCAACGGCAAGCCACACCCACCAAGGTGACAATCTGAAGAAGATGGCCGTGAATCAGTGGTATGACAAATACGGATACGGCCAGGCCGCCAACGCAGCCGGTGTCCTACGCTGGCTGCTGACCGTGCACGATCTGCCGGAGAAGGCCCAATCGGTGACCATCAGCGATACATTGCCTGAGAACACCATGTTCGTGCCCGGTTCCGTCAAAGCGGTGAGTCCCAATGCCAAAACCACCACATTGAGTGGCGTATCGGCCAAGGACAACGGCAACGGCACAGTGACGTTCACCATATCGCCGGGCACGGCCGCATTCAAACAGGCCACCACCTCAGAAGGCCTGCAAATCGTCTATGACACGCGCGTCGACGCGTTGAAAGCGCAGGAAGGATACCACGAATACCCCAACAAAGCGCATATCAGCGTAGACGGCAATGACCAGACGGACCAGTCCTACAAACTCGGCATGAACACGCCGAAGCTGGTGAGCAAGCAGGGAACGTACAACAAGTCCACGGCGCCGAACGTCAACTACACGGTGAAGATCAATCCGGGCGCGCAGACGCTGAACAACGGCAAGGCCCTGACCCTGACCGATACGTTGGGCAGCGCGCTTGATCTGCGCATGGACAGCATCCTCATCGCCGATTCCGCCTCGGGAAAGCAGATCAATGGTGCGACATGGTCATATGAGCCGAATTCCAAGAAACTGGTCTTCTTCATTCCGGACAAGCGGGCCGTCACCATCACATACAAGGCGACCGTGCAGCTCAAAGCCGGAGAGACCATCGAGGGAGCCGTGGGCCGCAATGAGATTTCGCTTGAAGACGTAGATGCAAGCAAGGGCAGTGATGTCTCCACTGTCACCGGAACGGTGAAAACGGCCCAAGGTGGCATGACATTCGACAGCAACACCCTGCAAATCTACAAGTACATTGATGGCGATACCGGCCGGCCGGGCGCCAACGCGATGTTCGAAGTGCAGGAAGTGAACGTGGACCTGACCAAGTGCAGCACGGCAGCTGAAACCGCAGGCAAGAAGACCTGCTCCGGCACTGTGGGCGAGACCGTGATGAACAACCTCACCACTGGCACGACCGGCTACTCCAGCCAAGTGCAGCTGAATGCGGACCACATCTACAAAGTCACGGAACTCGTGGCCCCGGGAGAAAAAGCCGACACTACCGACAGCGCGTACGAGAAAGCCAAGCCACTGTATGTGGTCTTCCCCGGCAACGATGCGCGAAGCGCGGATTCGAAAACCTACAATGGCAAATACGACAATCTGGTCATCTCCGATAATAAAGGCGACTCGGGCTCTTTGACCGTGGCCGTGGCCAACAACGCCACGTTGGGCAACTACCTGTGGTATGTCAACAACAACCACAAGAAGAAGACCAAGGTCAATATCGCCAAATTGGATGCGGCCGATATCAACGTTCCGGTGGCGGGTGCCTCGTTGAAGCTATCCAAATGGGGGTCGTCCGAAGCGCCGGAAGCCTGGTCGAATTGGCCTGCATCAATGCAGGGTGTCCGCAAAGATTCCACTGGTACCGCACTGATTTGGACTACCGGAAGCACCGGGAAACAGACATTCGAACTGCTGCCTGGACGCTACTGGCTGGAGGAAACCGCAGCCCCCGACGGATACCAGATCATGAGTCCGATCACTATCACTGTGGACGCTGACGGCGTCGTGACAGTTAACGGCCATAACGTGACCGACAAGAACGGCATCGGCCAGATACAGGCCTTGGATGCGCCGAAGACCACGAATCTCACCGTGAACAAGGTGTGGAAAGACAACGATGACCAGGACGGCAAACGCCGCACCGTGACCTTCGACCTATATCGCAAGCTTGCGGGAGAAGCCGACTATACGAAGATGGACGGCCAGAGTCGCGACATCAACGTCAACGCCGGTGATTCCGCCGCATATTGGTTCGACCTGCCGGTCATGGTAGACGGCAAGCAGGCCGAATACAAAGCCGTGGAAGCCACCACGATCGATGGATACACAGAGCAATGCACCGATCCGGCCTCCGCGGCCGACGGCATGGTCATGACCTGCATCAACACGCATGCGCCGGAAACCACCAGCCTCGGCGTGAACAAGGTGTGGGACGACGCCAATAACCAGGACGGAAGCCGACCGGACTCCATCACCGTGCATCTGGTGAAAAACGGTGTGAAAACCAACCAGTCAGCCACGTTGAGCGTGGCCAATAATTGGAGCAATGCTAACGCGTTCACCAATCTGCCCGTCTATGAGAACGGTATGAAGATCACCTATGGCGTGCAGGAGGATGTGCCGTCCGGCTACACCGTCACCACAGACGACGTCGACAAGAACCACGACATCACCCTGACCAACACCCACCATCCCAACAATAAGAAGGTGTGGTTCTCCAAGCAGAGTCTTGGAGGGCAAGAACTCGCCGGCGCGACGATGAGGCTCACCGGAACGTTGAACGATACGACGAAAACCTTCGCCGCCCAAACATGGACTTCCAACGGCAGCCAGCAGAGCTTCACACTGGAACCGGGCACCTACACGCTGACGGAAACCAAAGCTCCTGCGGGATATACGAAGGCCGATGACATCGTCTTCCGCGTGGACACCGGCACCGACGGCAAGTTGCAGGTCCGGATACGACAGTCCGACGGCAGCTACGTCGCAGCGGACGACAGCCTGATCACTATGGTCGACGCGTACCAACCGCATCGCGTCGCCATCGCCAAGAACAGCCTGACGGACGGCATCACCAACATCGCGGGCGCAACCATGAGCGTCACGGGACGCACGCTTGACGGCAAATCCGTCAATTCGATCACATGGACTACCAAGCAGGGACAATCGCAGCAGCTTGACCTGCAGCCGGGCACCTACACGCTGTCCGAGACCAATCCGCCGGCAGGCTATACGAAGGCCGATGACATCACGTTCAGCGTCGACATCAACGGCAAAATCACCGTGGATGGCAAGACCCAGACGGACGGGACGCTCACCATGGTGGATAAGCCCGACACCAACGGCATCTTCTTCTCTAAAACCGCGGTAGGCGGCGGAGCCGAACTCGCCGGAGCCGAATTCAACCTGACCGGCAGCACATTCGAAGGCAAAACCATCGACCCGATCACATGGACCAGCGGTGGAACACCGAAGCGGTTCATGCTCGAGGACGGCGTCTACACGCTTACCGAAACCAAGGCCCCAACCGGATACGAGGCGGTCAAACCGCTCACATTCACCGTAAGAGAAGGCCAGGTGTACATCGACGGTGTGCTGCAAAGCGACCGTACCATACGCGTAGAGGACCGCATCGCCACCACCATGGTGCGCGTGCGCAAAGTCTGGTCCGACTCGAACTATAGGAACCGTCCGGAGAAAGTCACCTTCCATTTGCTACGCAATGCCAAGGAACTGACCGACCAGCAGTACACGGTCGAGGTGGATAGTTCCAGCTCGTGGACGCATACGTGGACCGATCTGCCCCGATACGACGAGAACGGCGAACGCTACAACTACACCGTGGACGAGGAAACCACGCAAAAGCTCAAGGATGGCTCCTACCGAGTGTCGATCACCAAGCGACCGTATCAGGACGGCGCCGAATACACAGTGCTGAACGTGCGTGAGCCGGACGCCATCAGCGCCAAGGTGACCAAAAACTGGAACGACAACTCCGACAACGACGGCAAGCGTCCGCACAAGCTCACCTTCCATGTGTGGGGCACCAGTGAGCAGCCGAAGGATCCGACGGACCTAACCCGAGGCTACGAAGACAAAACCGAGCAGATGATCGTGTAGGATGTGAACGTGTTCGGCGACCAACAGTCCTGGGTCTTCGAAGGACTGCCCAAACTGAACATCTACGGCAAGCCGTACGCCTATACCGTCACCGAGGAGAATGTGGACGGTTACACGACAAGCGGATGCGCCGCGGATGAGACCGGCACTGCTGGGACCGAAAGCAAGGGATGCGTGTTCAAGCCGACGGATTCCTCCACCGACAAGGAGAAGGACTTCCACGTGACGAACACGCATACGCCGGAAACGACCACGTTGAGCGTCACCAAGCAATGGGACGACAATGCCAACAGCGATAACGGCAGACCGGCAAGCCTGACCGTCTGGGTGCTGTCCAGCATCTGGAACAACAAGGCCAACGAGCCGTTGCCAGGATGGCCGGTGCCGCAGAACAACAGCATGTGCTCGGCTCCGACGGATACGAACGCCAAGAATCCAATGGGGACCAGCTGCGCGGTGCTCACTGCCGCAAAAGCCGTAACCAGCAGTGCGCAATCCTCCGAAACGGGTGAATCATCCGGTTCGGGTGCGACGAACACCACTTCCAACGAATGGACCTATACGTTCACAAACCTGCCCAAGTACTACAAAGGCAAGGAAATCCATTATTCCGTGACCGAGGAGGCCGTGGACGGCTACAAACCGGTATCGCTCACCGGTGGCAAAACCGCGGCGAAATCGCAAAGCAGCGCAACAGCGGATACGGCCGCAGCCGACGAATCATGGCAGTATCGGCTGACCAACAAGTACACGGCGGTCAAACTGCCCTCCACCGGCGGCGAAGGCGATGGAACCTACATGCGGGCCGGACTGATCGCGCTGCTCGTCGGCACGCTATGCCTGGCCATGGCGCTGCGTCGTAAGGAAAGGGACTGACGATGAACCAGCATGCGCACCACACTGCACGCCGCATCACGGCCGCTGCAATCGGACTGGCGCTTTCCTGCGCGGGGCTTGGCTCGCAAGCCGTCGCATACGCCACACAGCCGGCGGCCACCGACGTGACGGTGATCGCATTCCAGCAGAACTGGAAGACCGTGGCCGAGGAATGCACGAACACATACGGTCCGGAAGGCGCGAATCTCGCGGCGGCGAAGTTCTACTTCACCGATGGCACGGACGCGGACCGTCCGGACGGTAACGGGTGGTACCAGTCGCAGGTCGGCGACACCATGGTCAACGTATGCGACGGCACCGTGGGCCGTGGCGTGCCATATGCGCGCACATACACCGGTCAGCATGCCGGCCAGACCAAGGTGACCGTCAACTTCAAGCCGACCGATTCCGTCGGCGAGCGTGCCACCGGTGTGCGGGTGTAGACGGATGATCAGACGAAGTCCACATATCTTCTGTTCGGCGCGACCGACAACGGTTTCGGCAAGATCGCGCAAGGCTATGTGGATGGCACGCAAAGCCAGGTGAGATTCCGCATCGTCGACGGCGAAACGGCCGATGAAGCATCCGCGGGAACCGAAGACAGCTACTTGGCGAGCACATGGAAACTCGACAAATTCGCCAACGCGTACGTTGACGGCGCCATCGAGGCATGGGTGGACGGCAACCAGCCGCAGACCGTCTCCGACAGGTCTCCAGAGAAGGCGTCGCCGGCCGCCACGCCGCAGCCGAACGACATCAAGAACCCGAAAACCCTGACCGTCAAACTGCACTATTACCGTGCTGACGGCAGATACCAGGACTACGACATGGAGTCCGACACCTGGAAGGGCTGGGATCTGTGGAGCTGGTACAAGGAAAGCACCAGTGGTGTGGCCACGCCGTTCAACGAGCACGACGATTTCGGCGAGGTGGCGGAATACAAGCTGTCGCAGGCCGGCAAGGGCGTACGCGACCCTTGGTTCATCATCCGTAACGGCGGCTCGTCGTGGACGGGCAAGGATTGCGACGACAACGATCGTCAGATTCCTGAATCCGTAATCAACGTGCAGGCCGGTGACCTTGCTGCCGGCACGGCGGAATTCTGGATCTTAAGCGGCGACCCGACCGTGTACGCGCATCCCGTGGCCGCGACCGGCGTAACCTTCGACTCGCAGGGCGGATCACCGATTGGAGCACAGACCGTGAAGTTGGGCGGCACGGCAAGCGAGCCGGTCGCGCCTACGAAGGATGGCTTCAAGTTCGTGCGTTGGACCACCGACGTGGCAGGCATCCAGCCGTACGACTTCAACAGCGAGGTCACCGCTCCGGTGACGCTGTACGCGCAGTGGGCCGTGGCGCACAAGGTCACGTTCGATTCGACCGACGGCAGCGCGGTTGACACGCAGCTCGTCGGCGACGGCGAAAAGGCTTCCGCTCCGGCCAATCCGACCCGCACAGGATATACGTTCGCAGGGTGGAGAACCGATGCGACCGGTGGCGCCGCCTACGATTTCAACACCGCTCCGGTGACCGGCGACCTGACGCTGTACGCCAAGTGGGCCGATGGCGGCGAGACGTACCATACCGTGACGTTGAACCTGAAAGAAGGCACGGACTATCCATCGACCGCATTGCAAAGCATGACGCTGTTCGTCAAGGACGGTGAGAAACTGGCGATTCCGGATCCCGCACCCACCCGTGACGGGTACCGTCTGGCCGGTTGGACCACCGATGAGGCACGGCAGACCGACTACACGGCCGACGCTTCGGTAACCCACGACCTGACGCTCTACGCCAAATGGGTCAAGACCTGGACCGTGACCTTCGACACCCAAGACGGCACGCCTGTTACAACGCAAATCGTGGATGACAACAGCCATGCCACGGTACCCAATCCTGCGCCCGCCCGCGACGAATACAAACTCACCGGCTGGAGCACCGATGCGACCGGTGGCACCGCCTACGATTTCAACGCCACTCCGGTGACCGGCGACGTAACGCTGTACGCCCAATGGACACGCACCTCACACCAGTGGACCATCAAGTTCGACCTCAACGGCGGTGCCGCTCCGGAAGGAAAGGAAGTCACGAAACTGTACGCGGACCAGAAGGTCTACGACGGCGACCCGCTGATCTCCCCAACCGTGGACCAGACGAACGTGCCGGTGCTCGACGGCTACGAATTCCAAGGCTGGAGCACCGTCCGCAACGACGCGCTCGCCAAGAGCGTCCTCTCGTTCGACGAGGACGGCAAGTCGCTGATGCCGATCGACCGCGATGGCACGGTATATGCGTTGTGGGCGAAGGCGGGGACCGTGGTCAAGCCGCCGTCCGCAACGGCAGGTTCCGGCACAGGGTCCGCAACGGCAGGTTCCGGCACAGGGTCCGCAACGACGACCGGCGTGTATGCCGACACCGACGCCGGACTCAACGGACTGGCCATGTTCGAAGCCGTGGTCCGGCAACCGGGCAAGTTCCCGAACACCGATTTCGGGTCGATCACCAAGGAATCCACTCCTTGGGTTAACTGAATCAGCCGATTCGCCATACACGTTGGCGTCGCGGACCATCCGTCCACGGCGCCAACGTGCGTATGTGGGCGGTGCGTACGTCCATATATATGTGCACATTCATGTCTGTCCATCGCTTTGTTGGGCATTGCGCCCATTGCGTTCTTTGTGCCTATCGAAACAAACGGATATCCGCCCGCCGTACGTGGGGCATGGGACGGGTGTCCATTTGCTGAGCGGTTTTGGTCCGCCTGATGAATCACTGACTAGAGTCGCGTGCTATGAGTGATTCTGCAAAGAAGTACACCATCGCCGTCATTCCGGGCGATGGCATTGGCAAGGAAGTGACTCCGTGGGCTCAGAAGGCTCTGGAGAAGGCGGCCGAAGGCGTCGCCGAATTCGATTACGAGCATTTCGATCTCGGTGCCGAGCGTTATCTGCGTGACGGCGCGATCCTCCCCGAGGAGGAAGAGGACCGTATCAAGAAGACCGATGCGATTCTGCTGGGCGCCGTCGGCGATCCGCGCATCAAGGCGGGCATTCTGGAACGCGGCTTGCTGCTCAAGCTCCGCTTCGACCTGGACCAGTATGTGAACCTGCGTCCGTCCAAGCTGTACAAGGGTGTCACGTCGCCGCTCGCCAACCCGGGTGACATCGATTTCGTCGTGGTGCGTGAAGGTACCGAAGGCCTGTACTGCGGTGCCGGCGGAGCGGTCCGTCGTGGCACCCCGAACGAGGTGGCCACCGAAGTGTCCATCAACACCGCCTATGGCGTGGAGCGCGTGGTGCGCTACGCCTTCCAGCTGGCCATGAAGCGCAGGAAGCACGTGACCCTCGTGCACAAGAAGAACGTGCTCGTCAACGCCGGCGACATGTGGCAGCGCATCGTCAACAAGGTGGCCGAGGAATACCCGGAGGTCACCCACGACTATCTGCACATCGACGCGACCACCATTTTCATGGTGTCCAACCCGTCCCGTTTCGACGTGATCCTGACCGACAACCTCTTCGGCGACATCATCACCGACGAGGCCGGTGCCGTGGTCGGTGGCGTCGGCTACTCCGCTTCGGGCTGCATCAACGCGTCCAACGAGTATCCGTCCATGTTCGAGCCGATCCACGGTTCCGCTCCGGACATCGCCGGACAGAACAAGGCCAACCCGACCGCAGCCATCCTGTCCGCCGCCATGCTGCTGCGCCACCTCGGCTTCGACGATGCCGCGGCCAAGATCGATGCCGCCGTCGAAGCGGACATCGAAGAGCTTGGCTCCACCACGCGCACCACCGACGAAGTGGGGCACGACATCCTGGCACGCATGTGATTGGCATTCGCTGACATTCCATTTGGATGTTCCATTTGGTGAGACGCCCGCCGAAACAAGGTTTTCCTTGGAACGGTGGGCGTCTTCGCATAATCAGGGGATTTTTCAGGGGTTTTTCGGGGTTCGTGCCAGTGGTAAACGCCCGATGACGGGCAAACCTTGGGATATTGTTGAGGCATGAGTGATAACAACGCCGATTTCAATGGTGCCGGTCAAGTCAACAATCCAACGTCGGATAACGCAGCCCAGGCCGACTACAACCAACCGTACATTCCACAACAGAACGATGCGCAGATGAACCATCCGGAGTCGCAGCCGGAAACCCCCGCATACGATCAGAACTCCGCCGCATACACTCAGCCCGCTCAGCCGGCCGAGCCTGCCGTTCCGGCGTACGATCCGAACGCTTCCGCATACAGCCAGTATGGCCAGACCGCACAGTCGGCCCAGTCCGCTCAGCCGTCATACGGTCAGCCGGCGACTCCGGCCCCGGCGTACGGTACGGCTCCCGTCTATACCCAGCCCGCTCAGCCGGCCACGCCCGCTGCTCCGGCGTATGATCCGAATGCCGCATCGTACAACCAGTACGGTCAGTATGGCCAGCCGTCCCAGCCCGCCCAATCTGCGCAGCCGTCGTACGGTCAGCCGGCAGCCCCGGCGTATGACCCCAACAACGCTTACGCCCAGCCGGATTACAATCAAGCGAACTACGGACAGCAGGGCTACGCGGCCCCGTCTTACAACCAATCCGCCTACACCCAGCCCGCCTACGCGCAGCAGCCGGCATACGGCCAGCCCGTCGCACCGGCCGGATACGCCCAGAAGTCGAAACTGGCCGCCGGTCTGCTTGGCATCTTCCTGGGCTGCTTCGGCGTGCACAACTTCTACTTGGGCAACACCGGCAAGGCCGTGGCACAGCTGCTGCTGACCGTCATCGGCTGGATTCTCATCATCGGCCCAGCCGTCGCAGGCATCTGGGGACTGGTGGAAGGCATCCTGATTCTGTGCTCCCACTACGGCTCGCAATGGCACCGTGACGCTCAAGGCGTCGAACTGCAGGATTGATGACTCGAGGACTTTACAAACAGCCGGGCGGCAAACTCGTTGGAGTGACTGTCCGGCTTTCTCATGCCGATCCGGATTGTACCGATTCGGATTACGCCGATTCGGACTATATTGATTCGGCTCATACGAATGCCGTGAAAACGGTTCCATACGCTGGGCCGGCTGCATCATCGACTGTTATCGAATGCCATATCGACGGCGATTTCTTCCTCGACGGGGACGATGCCGGAACGCGGAATCTCTTGCATTCCATGGAATGTGCGCTGGAACAGTGCGCGGCCCGTTGCCTCAGCGGTTCGATGGTTTCCGAACGTGACGTGACCGCCGCCGTCGAACGGACGATGCTGCACCATCCGGACGTGCGCATCGTCGGCATGGGCGCGCGTGGCATCGCCATCGCCTTTCAACGTGCGATTGACGGCATCGATGGCGCCGATGGCATTGCCGGTATCGGCGGTAATGATGTTACGAAAGTGGAACCACGCGACGACCTGCGCATTCGGCGGCATACCAGCCCAATGGAAACCGCAGAAACCGCGGAAATCGCAAAAAACATTGAAAACGCTGGAACCGCGGAAAGCGACGAAAACGCTGGAACCGTTGGAACCGGCGAAATCGCCGAAACCGGCAATTGGGCGGAATACGCGCGACGCTGGCACGCACTCAAACCGAACATCGTGCACGACGACCCCCGCAAACCGCAGGAACAAATGGACCTCGACGTCGAATGGGCACGCGAAGTGGCTGCCGGAACCCGCGAACCCACCCTGCGTTTCTGGGAATGGGCCGAGCCGGCCGTGGTCATCGGCAGATTCCAGTCGCTCGAAGACGAAGTCAACGTGCACACCGCGCAAGACGAAGGATTCCACATAGTCCGCCGCTGCACCGGCGGGGGAGCGATGTTCATCGAACCAGGCAACACCATCACCTACTCGCTGTACGCGCCACTCGACTTCGCCCACGGCATGAGCGTCGAGGAATCCTACGAACTCTGCGACTACTGGCTCGTCGAAGCGTTACGCGCCCTCGGCCTCAACGTACGATTCGCCGGACTCAACGACATCGCCACACAATATGGCAAACTCGGCGGCGCCGCGCAACGCCGGTTCGCGCCCACCCACGGCGGACCCGGCGCGATTCTGCACCACGTCACACTCGCCTACGACATCGACGCGGAAAAGATGACCCGCGTGTTGAACATCTCACGAGAGAAAATGTCCGACAAAGCGGTGAAATCAGCGGCAAAACATGTCGATCCCATGCGCTCTCAAACCGGCATGGACCGAGACGAGGTAGTGGCGCGACTGGTCGACGCCGCCGTTCGAGTTACAATGTAGCCCGAATGGTCGATGGTGCCCGACTTAACGAGCGTTGGCATGGATGTCGACAACGGAAAACGCAGAAGCACGTCGGAACGGAGGCACGTCGATGGTCACCCCGAATGGAACCAACGGAATCAATGGTTTTGGTGGTTTCGACGATGAGCGTGAGACGTTGCTGCACACCGCGCTGTTCAAGCAGGTTTCGTCCGAAGAAGCCCGGGAACTGCTGCCGTATCTGCTGCATGCCGAATACGACAAGGGCGATTTCATCTTCCGCGAGGGAGACACCGACCATCGCATGTATCTGCTGGAGGAAGGCCGCGTCAAACTGACCAGACAATCCTCCGACAAGCGCGTGCAGCTGCTGAGCATCCACGCGTACGGCGAAGTGCTGGGCGAGATTCCGGTGTTCGATCCGCATGGCGGACCGCGTACCGCTTCGGCGGTGGCGATGACCAACGGCACGCGTGTGGTCTGGCTGGAACATGACGCGCTGTTCGACTGGCTCGACGAACATCCGCGCGTGGCCGTGGACATGCTGCAGGTATTGGCGCACCGCATGCGCAGCAACAACGAACGCATCTGCGATCTGGTGTTCATGGACGTTCCCGGACGACTCGCCAAAACACTGCTCAATCTGGCATCACGATTCGGCGAACCGGTCGAAGCCGGCCTGAAGGTGCCGCACGATCTGACACAGGAGGAGATGGCGCAGCTCGTCGGATCCTCACGCGAAACGGTGAACAAGGCGTTGATGGATTTCGCTAACCGCGGATGGATCGCCAGGGAAGGCCGGTCCATCATCATCTACCAGCCGGGCATGCTGATTCGCCGATCAAGACGATGACATTCGGCTGGTTTTCGGCTGATTTCCAACTTTTCCTAAGAAATTGTCTGTTTTGTGAGAAACCCGTGACGGCTTCCGGCACATGCGTTGGCGGGCATGTGTTTAGTAGACCCGCCACTTTAGAATGGGCGTCATGCCCAAGAAGAAGACCCTTACCGTTCAACGTGTGCTCGCATTGGTAATCGCATACATCACGTTATGCGTGGGCGGCGGCGTTGTGACGAGTATTTTCTTTATGCCCGCTGTGTTCGCCGCCAATAACGCGGCCAAAGCCGTCATTCCGTCCCTTGCGGTCGAAGGCATCGATTTCGATGTGACCTCGCTTCCGCAACGCTCGACGATGTATTTCAACGACGGCAAGACCGCTTTCGCGGAATTCTATACGCAGAACCGCGAGGTCGTGCCGCTGAAGAAAATCTCCAAAGCTATGCAGCAGGCCGTCGTGGCCCGTGAAGACAAGCGCTTCTTCGAACATACCGGCGTGGACGTGCAGGGCGTGTTCCGAGCGTTCTTCCAAACCTACGTCAGAGGCGGCGACCAGCAGGGCGGTTCCACGCTGACGCAGCAGTACGTCAAGAACGTGCTGTCCACCCAAGCCCGTGAAGACGACGATCCGATCGCCGAATACCATGCGACGGAAGACACCGTGGCACGCAAGCTGCGCGAGATGCTGATCTCGGTGCAGATCGAAAAGAAATACTCCAAAGCCGAGATCCTGCAGGGCTACCTCAACATCGCGCAGTTCGGCCGCAACAACCTGTGCGGCGTGGAAATGGCCGCCAAACGCTACTTCAACGTCTCCGCTTCGGAACTGAACGTCACCCAGGCGGCGACCATCGCGGCAATCACCAAGAATCCGCAGAACTTCGATCCTTCCGTGGAAGCCAACCAGAAGGAAGCCGAACATCAGCGCAACATCGTGCTGCAGCTGATGCACGACCAGGGCTACATCACCTCCGAAAAGGAATTCAAAGACGCCATCAACACGCCGTTGAAGGACACGCTGAACCTGCAGGACGTGAGCTCCGGATGCCAGTCGGCCATTGAAAACACCGGCTTCTTCTGCTCGTACGTGGTCAACCAGATCCTGAAGAACAAGGCGTTCGGCAAGGACGACGAGGCTCGCGAGAAGCTGCTGAAGGAAGGCGGTCTGAAGATCGTCACCACGCTCGACCGCAACGCCAACAACGCGGCCATGCAGGCGGCGAACAGCACCGTGCCGGCCACAGACCCGTCCGGATTCGAAGTGATGATAGCGGCCGTGAAGCCGGGCACCGGTGAAATCCTGTCGTTCGGTATCAACCGAACCTACGATGCCACGGATGACGCCCGAACGGATGAGACCAAGACCTCCATGAACTACATGGTCGATCAGGAGGACGGCGGCGGTATGGGCTTCAACGTCGGCTCCACCTGGAAGCCCATCAACATGGTGGCGTGGATGCAGAAAGGCCACTCCATCAACGAGTCGCTCGTCACATCCACCGTCTACGACACGTCGAAGTTCAACTGCAACGGCTACGGTTTCGTCGGCCCGTGGAGGGTGCAGAATTCCGGTGGCGGCACCACCTCTCCGGAAAGCCCGCTGCAGGGTCTGATCAAGTCGCACAACACCACGCAGGCCTCGATGGCGTCGAACATCGGTCTGTGCGCGATCGCCGACGCGGCCAAGGAGATGGGCTACCACAACGCCATCTCCAACGCGTCCGACATCTACTCCGCTAACTCGTTCCAGCCGCCAATGACCATCGGTACGGTGCAGGCGTCGCCGTTGACCATGGCCAACGTGTACGCCACCATGGGCGCCAACGGCGTGGAATGCACTCCGATCGCCATCACCAAGGTGACCGACCGCAGCGGCAGCAAGGTGAAAGTGCCGTCCGCGAACTGCCATCAGGCCATCGACCCGGACATCGCGCAGACCGTGTCTTACGCGCTGAACCAAGGTGTCGTGCAGCCTGGCGGCGAAGCGTCGACCACGCAGCTTGACAACAATCGCAAGACCTTCGCCAAGACCGGTACCAACGAGAACACGGTGATGGCCACCGCAGGTTTCGTGCCGAACCAGGTCGCGGCGTTCGTCGCGGTCGCCGACGCGCAGGACCCGATCAACAACACCTTCGACAACAAGACCATCAACGGCGTGTACCGCCCGTCTTGGTACGGCATGTACATCGCAACGCCGGCGTGGAAGCAGTTCATGAACACGTATCTTGCCGCCATCAACGCGCCGATTGACAACGATTACGGAAAGGGTGCCGACAAGTACACGGTTTCGAAGGGCGCCACCAGAACATACAACCAGTACCAATACCAGCGCCAGCAGAACAGTCAGCAGCAAAGCCAGCAGCAGACCAACCAAGGCCAGCAGCAGCAATCGCAGCAACAGCCTGCTGAGCAGCAAAGTGACCAGCAGCATCAATAGTTGCGATTGTCGGCTATTCATGCCGACTGCCCGCATTGACTGACCGCACTGACTGCCCACGTCACCGGAGCGTAAATCGCATGGCAAAGTGAACAGTCCATGAACGCCCGCCCCAACCGGCGGGCGTTCTGCTTACAATGCAATCGGTACCATGCCCGTCGCGTGGGAACGCGGTGCGGATATCGACGATTCAGGCGATACCAACGATTCATAAGAGAGATGACAATGAGCGAAGACAAGAAGAACGGCAAGCAGAACAAGACGGTCAAACCGTTCGATCCGATGACGTTGCGTGGCGTCACCGTGCGCAACCGCATCTGGCTGCCGCCAATGGACACGTATTCCGCATTGGCGCAGGACGGCAAGCCCACGCCATTCCACTACCAGCATTACGTTTCGCGTTCGATGGGCGGCTTCGGCATGATCATCATGGAAGCGACCGCCGTCGCGCCGGAAGGCCGCATTTCGCCGTGCGATCTGGGATTGTGGGATGACGGACAGATGGATGCGTGGCGTTGGATCGTGGCCGACGCGAAGGCAGCGGGTGCCACGATGGCGGTGCAGCTCAACCACGCCGGACGCAAGGGTTCCACCGGCTGCCACGCGATCGGTTTCGATGGACAGAGCGTGCCGGAGGAGCAAGGCGGATGGCGGACGGTTTGCCCAAGCGCCAACGCATACGGTTCCCTGGCTCGTCCGCGCGCGCTGAGCGTCGATGAGATCCACACCATCGTGGACCAGTTCCGCGACGCCGCCTGGCGTGCCATGAACATCGGCTTCGACGCGGTGGAAGTCCATGCCGCGCACGGCTACTTGCTGTCGCAGTTCCTCGACCCGCTCATCAACGAGCGTGACGACGAGTACGGCGAATTGTTCGACAATCGCGTCCGCATGCTGGTCGAAGTCGTGGATGCTATTCGTTCCGTCGTGCCCGATACCATGCCGGTGCTGGTGCGCGTCTCCGCCACCGACTGGGCCGCAGGCGGTTGGGACCTTGACCAGACCGTCGAACTGGCTAAGATTCTGAAGGCCCACGGCGTGGACCTGATTGACGTGTCCACAGGCGGATTGATTCCCGACGTGACCATTCCGGTGAAGCCCGACTACCAAGTGCTGTTCGCCGAACAGGTGCGCAGTCGCGCGGGCATTCCCACCACCGCAGTCGGGCTCATCACCAAGCCGAAGCAGGCGAAGAAGATTCTGAAGTCGGGCGCCGCTGACGCCGTGGAAATCGGCCGCGCTGCACTGCGCGACCCGTATTGGCCGCTCCGTGCCGCCCACAA
>ULSU01078422.1_pt1 | contig 18295 bp, 12 predicted proteins | sample 1956941 | NCBI WGS metagenome assembly ULSU01 (sample SAMEA4835715, study PRJEB28245) | human gut metagenome | biome: gut microbiome; material: fecal sample | place: Denmark | collected 2008
GTCGAACATGCGCCGCGAACTCTCCCGCAGGGCCGAACTCGTAGCCGCATGCCGCCTGCCCAGGGAGACGTTCGGCAGACAGGCCGGCACCGAAGTGGTCTCCGACATCCTGATCCTGCGCAAACGCGACGAGCCGTTGGCCGACACGGCCGCCGAATGGGAGGACACCACCGAATTCCGCGACGGAGTCAACGCCAACAGACTGTTCGTCGACCATCCCGAATACGTCGCCGGAACCATGACCATCGGCTCGGGACCATTCGGCCCGCAGATCGACGTCACCGGAACCAGCGACATCACCCAATTGGGCGGACAGGTCGAACGCATCCTCACCAGCCAGCTCGAAGAGTACGGCATCGACCTGCACGACGGACTCGGCGAACGCGTCAACGAGCCGATCGTCGCTCCCGACAGGACCGTGCAAAAGGCCATGCGGTACACGGTCGACGGCAACGACCACATCTGGTACGGCGACATGGACGGACAGCTCGTTCCCGCGCACTCCCGCGTCAAAAAGGGCGGGGACGCGCGCATGGCCGCCATGCTGCGCCTACGCGACCGGACGGAACGCCTGCTCGCCATCGAACGAGACCCGGACGCCACCGACACCGCCGTGGACCAAGGCATCAGGGACCTCGATGGGGAGTACGACCGGTTCGTCGCATCCTACGGCAGGCTCAATTCCAAAGAGAACCTGCGCGTGTTCGACCCGAACAACTCCGATCCGAGCCTCAACCAGCTCTACAGTTTGGAGAAGATCGGCCCCAACGGGTTCGAAGCCAAAGGAGACATGCTTTCCAAGAGGGTCGTCACGCCGGTGCCTCCGATGCCCGAACACGTGGATGAACCCGTCGACGCGATGGCCGTCAGCCTCGACCGTGTGGGACATGTGGATCTCGACCTCATCGGACGACTGCTCGACACCCGGGACGACATCGAAACCATTGAAAAACTCGGCGACCTCATCGTTATGGATCCGGACACCGGGATGCCGTTGCCCGCGGACGAATACCTGTCCGGCGACGTGGGAGGAAAACTCGACCACGTCGACGGACTGCTCCGGGACCTGGTCGACCAGCCCGAACATGCGCGCGTGAGGGAATGGCTCGCCGACAACGGGCTCGAGGACGTGACGCCGCCCGTGTCCGTCGAACGGTGCCGGACGGAACTCACCCAAACCGGGGCATGGCAGAGCGCCACCGACCCGATCCACGCGAACAAGTCCGTGGTCGAAGCCCCCTGGTTCTCCAACGTGCTCAAAGAACACGGACGCGGACAGAGAAGAGCCTTCGCCGCCATGTTCCTGGATGCCTGCAAGCCCGGCGTGGAACTGCTCGGGAAAAACTGGAACGCGCAACAACCCACGGGCAACGACCTGTTCGACACGGTCTTCGACAGCGGCTGGTCAAGCGACGACGAGGGAGCATCCAGCAGCGCCATGCGCATGCTGTACAAGGCCGTTTCGGCCGACCCCAAAGCCATCGACGACAGGACCATAGCCACGATCCTCAACACCAGCGGCTTCAAAAGCGGACCGGTACGCGACGCCTTGCGCAAAGTCACCGATCCAAGCCTGTGGGAGGTGGAGGACCACGGCTACTACAAGGAAACCAAGTGCGACTACCTCGCCTTGGCCAAGGAACTGCGTGCCCATCCGGAAACCTGCGAATACTTGTACGCGGCCGACGTGGACCGGCTGGACCATCCGACCATCGAGAAACGGTACGGACGCTACAATTCATGGGACCAGAAGACGTTCAAACCGTTGGACGAGATGGTCGACATGGAAGGCCTGGAACAGTGGAGGAGCAGGCGGAACGCGTGGATGCGCGCCCACCCGGACGAACCGGCCGACATGGACCGGTTGAAGAGCCTGCAATCCCTGCGCGAACGGCTCGCGCAGGCGCTGCCCGCCCGGCTCACCCACGACGACATCACCGCGAAGCTCGGCTCCGCGTGGATCCCGACCGGAGTGATCCGCGACTTCATGATCGACACGTTCGGACTCAACACCCAACCCAACATCACCGACGGCGGTATGAGGAGCCTTACGGTCAGCCATGACGAGACGACCGGCAACTGGCAGGTCAACGCGTCGCTCGGATCGAAACTCGACGAGGAAACCATCCGGAAATACGGTCTGGGCACCGGAGCGGGACGCAACCCGTTCGAGGTCGTGTCCGGAGCGCTCAACTCCACGACCAGCAACCTCACCAAACCCGATCCGAACGACCCGACCGGCAAGAAAAGGGTCAGGGACCCGCAGGCCACCGCATTGCTGTACCAGAAGCGCCACACCATCGAACAGGCGTTCACCGAATGGGTGTGGGCCGACCCGGCGCGCACACGCATGCTGGAAGACGTGTACAACGAACGGTTCAACCGCATCCACCCGCGTGAATACGACGGCTCCTATCTCACATTCCCCGGCATCAGCGCCGACATCGACCTGTATCCTCACCAGCGCAAGGCCGTCGCGAGGATCCTGCAATCCGAAGAAGGCACGCTCGTCGCGCACGTCGTCGGCGCCGGCAAGACGTTCACCGGCGTGGCCGCCTGCCATGAGGCGAAACGTCTCGGTCGGGCCTCCAAGCCGATGATCGTCGTGCCGAACCATTTGACCGAACAATGGGCGAAGGACTATCTGACGCTCTACCCGGACGCGAACATCCTGTCCATGACGGAGGCCGACGGCACCGGCAAGGGCGCGGCACGCTTCTGGGCGAAGGTCGCGGCCGGCGACTGGGACGCGGTCATCGTCCGGCAGGACACGTTCCAACGCATGCACGTCAGTCCCGAACGCCGTGAGAAGTATTTCGAACGGCGTAAGGCGGAGATGCTCGACAGCATCGAGACCGCGAAGTCGGACGGCAACGACTTCTCCGCGAAGAAGCTGAAGGACGAGATCGGCAAAATGGAGAAGAACCTCGGCAAAACCGTCAAACAGGCCGAGAAGGACCGCATGCGCGTCGACGGGAAGCTCCAGGCGTTGCGCGGCGGCGAGGACAACAAGGAATGGATCGACTTCGAGGACCTCGGCGTGGACATGCTTTTCGTCGACGAGGCGCACCAGTTCAAGAACCTCGCCATCGCCACCACGATCAGCGTGCCCGGCGTGGACGTGGCCGCCGCGCAGAAATGCGAGGACCTGTTCGACAAGTGCGAGTACCTGCGCGAGGTGGGACATGGAAGCAACATCGTGTTCGCGACCGGCACGCCGGTATCCAATTCCATGGCCGAGTTGTACAACATGCAACGCTACCTCGCTCCCGACCTGCTCAAGGCGCAGGGCGTGGAGGCGTTCACCAGTTGGGCCAACACGTACGGCAGCATCGTCGAAAGCGTCGAGGTCAAACCGGAAGGCAGCGGATACCAGATCAAGCAACGGTTCGCGAAATTTCATAACCTTCCCGAGCTGATGAGCACGTTCCACGACTACGCGGACCTGCTGACCGCCGACCAGCTCGACCTCGACGTGCCGGACTGTGAAGTGGTGTCCGTCGCGGTCGAGGCCACCGAAGCGCAGAAACAGGCCGTCGACGCGCTGGTGGAACGGGCCGAACTGGTGCGCGACGGAGCCGTTGACCCGTCGGACGATAACATGCTCAACATCACGAACGACGGCAGGAAGGTCAGTCTCGATCCGAAACTGCTCGACGTGTCCGATCCGGACATCCAGCCCATGGAAGGCGGCAAGGTGCAGGTCTGCGCCGAGAAGATCCACGAGATCTGGCGGGAGCATGCCGAGGAGAAGGCCACACAGCTCGTGTTCTGCGACTCGTCGACCACGGCGTCCGGCAAGTGGAACATCCAATCCGATCTGAAACGGCGGCTCGTCGACCTGGGAATTCCGGCAGACGAGATCATGTTCGCCGCGCAGGAAAAGGATCCGCAGAGGAAACAGGCCCTGTTCGAAAAGGTCCGCAAGGGCGAGGTGCGCGTGCTCATCGGTTCGACCGGCACCCTGGGCACCGGTACGAACGTGCAGGACAGGCTCTTCGCCATCCACGACCTCGACTGCCCTTGGAAGCCGGCCGAACTCGAACAACGCCAGGGCCGTGTCCGCCGGCAGGGCAACATGTTCGACAACGTGCAGGACTACCGGTACGTCACCGTCGGCACGTTCGACAGCTACATGTTCCAGACGGTCGAGCGCAAGGCGCGGTTCATCAGCCAGATCATGAGCTCCGGCTCGCCATCACGCGAAGCGTCCGACGTGGACGCCACGGTGCTCAGCCTCGCAGACATGAAGGCCATCGCCACAGGAGATCCGAACATCGCCAAACGTATGGAACTCGAGAACCAGCTCACCCAGATGAAACTGCTCAAACGCGCCCACGCGGACCAGCAGAGATCGATCCGGTTCAAGATCGACATGCAACTGCAGCCGACCGTGGACCATCTCGAAAGACTCCACGGCGAGGCGTTGGACGACGAGCCGAAATTCCGCAGGGCCGCTGATATCCGCGGCCGGCATCTCACCCGGGGAATATGCGGCCTCGATCTTGGCAACGGCCCGATCGCGGACCGCAGACAGGCCATCCACGACCTCGTCGGCATCGCGCGCGGGCTCGACCGGGGCGAGACGCGGGAAGTGGGCGAATACTGCGGTCTGACCGTCATGGTCGCTTCACGGAACATGGCCGTCAACGGCCTCAACGTGTTCCGTCCGTTCGTGGGATTGAAAGGCGAGCATGAGCATTGGGCCGGCACCAGCGTGCCGGACATCAACAACAGCGCCGACAGCGTCACCAGGCAGCTCGACCGGATCATCTCCAACAACACCGGCACCGCGCAAAGCCTCGGCGTCAAACTCGGCAATGCGAAAGCCAGCCTGGAAAGCGCGTGGAACGCGTTGAACACGCCATGGGAAGGCCAGAAGGAGTACGACGAGCTCACCGGCCGGATCGCAAAAATGAACCTGGAAGTCAAACACGGCCAGGACACGACGCCGACTGGAGAGGACGGACAGGCCGACCTCGCCGAAGCCTCGTTCCATTCCGACGGGCCGCAGGAACCCCAGGTCGCGCGCGCGGCCGTGGAATCCGGCCCATCCGGGTCGGACTCTTTCCCCACGACGGTGGAGACTGCCGACGTTCCGATGCCCGATCCATGCGTCGACCCGTGCAACGGTGGCACAGGCATGTCGGGACTGTGCATGTGACGTCCGCCCGGACGGCATCCAGAGAAGAAGGACCGGAAAGGGAGCCAATCCCTTCCGGTCCTTTTCCGATATCGGCATGCCCGCACGTGAACCGGATGGAACGAACAGAAAGGTATTTCCATCCAAAATGGCCGAAGCCGAGGAAATCCGATCACGGATAGAAACCATCAAAGACTTATCCGAGCGTCTGGCCGAACAGGACCGGACGATCAAGGACCTGGAAGAGGAAATGCGGTCGGAGACGCCGGAACATCCATGGTCCTTCATGAAGATGCGCAGGCATAACCGGCTGCATACGGAGATCGAAGACGAACGAACGTCGATGTCGCGTGACAGATACGATCTGAACCATCTCGCGGAACGGCTGTTCGAGGACGTCAACATCATCGCAGACAAGGCAATCTCCACCAACTCCCTGGAACTGGTCCTCGACCTGGTCGAACAATCCCTGGACACCGATCCGGAGTACAGGGAAAGCGTCAGGAAACAAGCCGGAGTGACTGATGGGATGTCATACATGCGTCTCGTTCCGCAAGACAATCCCCAAGGCATGCTGCCACCCACCCCATGGGGCAGGAAAGCCGCCGAGGAGGCATATCGGCGGCATCAGGTACGGCAGATCGACCAACGGTTGAGACTATTGCGCACGCTCGCCACGGGAAGCTGCAAGGGCCATGACACCCCGGAAACGAACGACTATCTCGCCCTGATGGATTTCAACGTGGGGGACCAGGTGACCATGGGGCCGGGCTTGTCCACGACGGTCACCACCCCGCATTGGCTCGGGGGCGGGGGAATCCTCCTCGTCATCGAAGGCGCCTCCCACGGAGTGCCGTTGGTCGGCAGCAGGGGAGACGTGTCCAACGAAAGCGAGGTGTTCCTCCCGGACCTACTGCACTGCACCGTTTTGGAAGAGACGACGGACGGCGCCTATCTGGGCAAGAGATTCGAACGAATCTACCGGCTCGGCGTCGATTCGGAAGAGACTCCCGTTCCGAAGCGGGAACTTCTGGAATTCCCAAGCATCCAATCGAATGTTCCGAAAGCATGCACATGGCCGAGAAGCAGTACACCGCGCAGACCAACAGTGTGCTCATCCAACAGCAGATGCTCGCCAACCAGCAGGCACAAGCCGCGCAACAGACTCCGGCACAGTCCGGGCAAACCCAGCCGGGCGAGTGACATCATCCTAAAAAAACCGAGACGGAAACAGGGACGGGAATCATCCGACCCTGTTCCCGTTTTTTGCAGAATTTCCATGAAACCGAAAGAACATTATCTTTATGATTGAAACGATATCAAGCAATCTCTATACGATGAGCTTGATGGCGCTACAAGAGAGATGAGCAACCCGGACCAGGAAACACTCGTACGTAATTATTACCTGCTGGAGGAGTGGGATCGTGATGATGGAAGATAGTATCCTTCATGATTGAGGGGAAAGCGCCTTTATGGGCATTATCGTGGGCGCTACCGTGGTTTACAGCTACAATGAACTAATTTCAATACGGAGTATGAAGGGAGCCGGAAGCATGCCACGCAAATTAATCATGTGCGGGAACCATCCGGTCCTTGCGTTCGAATACGATCCCGAGTCCGGCCACGCGTGCTCCTCGGGCGAGGTCCTCGATCCCATGCGACTGCCTTTGGAATTCACTATGCACGGCAAGAGCGCGCTGTACGCCAAAAGAATCGACGAATGGTGGAAGTCCCGTGCCATTCCCTCCACGCGCGATGGTATCCGCCGTGTACTCGAATCCCTCGGCGCGGCGTCTACCGGAGAACTGCTCGACCGGACCTACGGACTGAGCCTGTCGGACCAATACTGGGTCAGGCGCGAGAACGATCCGGTCGAATGGAAAGACATCAACTTCTTTGACAATCCCTTCGACGAAGCGTTGGGCGAGATCCTGCTCACCTCATATTCGTCATCCCATGACATCAGCCTCAACGCTCCCGACGTATCCACTGGCGGCGACCTGCCCAAACGCTGGACGATCGACAAGGCCACCGGCAGCAGACTGCTCGTCAAGTCGGGCCGCACAGGCCAGGAGCCCATGAACGAGGTCATCGCCTCGAAACTCTGCTCGAGACTGGGCGTGCCGTCCGTCCGATACTCCTTGGCTCGTAGCGACAACCGTCTGGTATGCACTTGCGCGGACATGCTTTCCAACCATGAGGAACTGGTCTCCGCTTGGCAGGTGCTCCAATCCGTCAAAACCGTCAACGGCCTCAACACTCATGACCAGTGGATCCGCGCCGCCATCGGTTTCGGAGCCGACGGTCGGGCGGTGCGCGACGCCACTGACGATTGGCTCGTGATCGATTACCTCATGCGCAACACCGACCGGCACTAGTTAAAACTAGTTGTCAGATTCAACTGTTCTGCGAGGCAATTGCAAAATGGGCGTCTCATCTACATGAGACATTTTTAGAACCAAATGCATCATCAATTTGGCACCAAATGCCATACCTGCGCACGCCCATGCCCATAGTGGCCCATCATTGGCTCCTAAGCCAGTAAAGAAAGTGCCCGCTGGAATTGCGGCCGGTTCAATCACTTTTAATGCAAGGATAAATCTGCTGCTGTGGTATTCCACCGAAGCATTTCGCCGAATTCTCTCCATCAATTCCACTGCTTCGTCAAGCTCGTTCTTATATGTTTCCTCGACTTTTTTGTCATTCGGAGGAAAAAGTTCATGGATTCTTTGGAGTTGAAGGAATAAGCGATCCGCGCTATTAACTTGACCCTCAAAAGAGGGAGCAGTGGCCCAATCTTTTAGCTGCTCTAATGCCAAGACCGCCGCTGCTTGGGCAACTTCTTCTTCCCAATTGTTTCCATCAATTTTCTGTTTCTTGACCTCTCTTCCAGGAAGAGAAGTGTTACCAAGCCACTTCGTACCGCAATTGGCAATGACCTCATCCGTTGATACATCTGGTCCTGTTGCCACAGCAAATCCAAGGAAATGGACATAGAGGTGCGTCGACTGTTTCTCAAAACAGCATGATGAGTTCCTATCCTCGATCAATTTCCATTTGCATTTTAATAGATGCTTCTTTGCTTCTTCGAGTGGATTGTTGTAGCTGCGAGGCCAAGCGCCAAGATTGAAGAAAAACGTTTGATTCCGATTAACATCAGCGTTATCAATCGTTGAGTCCATCCCATCGCCTTTCTTTTGAACTTTTGCTAGAAACAATAATAATGGGAGGGGGGTTACTATTTCGCGTAATTTCGGGAATAACTCTCAGATTTTTTGAGAATAACTGTTTTATCGGGAAGTTGTATGGAAAAAGGCGAAGAAGTTAGAGGGGAATAAGCTGGCAAAATTGACGAGGTTCCCGGAACGAAGCCATTGCTTACCGGAGATATGACTCTGTCTTTGGGGGAAGCCATCTCGGGTCATCCTTTGTTCAAACCAAGCCATTCTATACAGCACATCAACTAAGTTTCAAGCATTTGGCCGTGAATAGAACAATATGAGTAGATATATCAGACTATTACCATACGGAGACCGCATCCCAGGCAATACGTGATGCTATGGCGTGTGCTCCGCGATATTTTTACAACAGGCACACGCCATACTGATATTTATTTGAAAAATTCAAGCGTTTTGCCGTTTTGGCAGGATAATTATGTCGGTGACGATGACGATGTAGTAGTTCTGTCCAGACATGTCATGCCATTCGCAGGGACGTCCGATGAATTCGACCGTTTCGCCGCCCCTCAACGATTCCAGTTCCTTGCGGATCCGGCCGGTCGACGGCATGAGGGAGACGAAACGCGCCTCATCGCCCTCGAACCAGCAGGCGCGGACGGTTTTGATGCGTCTGCCTCCGGTGAGATTGAGCGTGGAACGCGGGCAGACGGGCGGGATCTTCACCCTGCCGATCTGCGGGCACACTCCGATGCCGCCGTTCCGTGGCAGTAGCGCTTTCCAAGAGCGGTTGTTCGTGGTAACCATGTTCTCCTACTCCTTGTCTTCCTTGAGGGTTCCCTGCGGCTGGCCGAACACTTTCTCCCGGTCTGTCGGATCGAGGTTGGTCGCGCAGCCGCTCATCGCCGTGGTCAGATTCTGCTGGGCTTTGGTCAAAGCGTCGTAATCATCCGACTTGGAGTCCACGAGTCGTTTCGCGGTTTCGTACGCGGCTTTGAGATCGCCGCAGCCTTGCGTGCCGGATAGGTCGTCCTGTTTGATGGTGGCGACCTCGCGCGCGGTGTTGTCCAATCCGGACGAGAGGTCGTCTCGTCTCGCCTCGATACCGGCCTGCATGGCTTGCGGATACCATTCGCGTGCGAGGCTGCGGATCGTGTCGATGTCCTTCTGCTGTCCGATCGCGTCGTACAGGTCCGTCGCTTCGGCGAGGTCCTGCCGGTTGTGCCGGTACAGCAGGTTGCCGAGCGTGTCGACGTTCGAGTTCTCCGGCGCGTTCAACAGGTCGCGCACGTCGTCGGCGATCTGTTCCGCGTCGCCGATGAACATGGATTGTGCCTGCTGTTGCAGGGTACCGGACGGTTTCGTCGTCTTCTTTTTCTTGTTCTGTTTGTGGGATCGTGTCTGCGCGGATTGGCTGGATTGCGGCGTGGACGTCGCGGACGTCTGCTGTTTCCATGGGTTGGCGACCAGGACCATGACGGTGATGGCGATGATGGCGATCGCGCACCAGACGGCCGCCTGCTTCTTCGATTCGGGCGTGGACGCCTGACGATGTTTGTTCTTTCCCATTGTTGTGCTCCTTTCCCGTTTGTCAGAGGCTTGAGTCGTTGCTCGGCAGACTGTTGTCGTTGGTTTCCGGTGGCACGTACCATCCGCCGGAGTTGCCGTTGGATGTTCCGCCATTGTTGTTGTTCGTGGTTCCTCCGCCGTTGCCTTGCGGCACGCTGGTGGAGCCTGAGCCGGAAGAGCGACGGTACTGCGGCGTCGGCGCGGGCATCGTCTGCTGTTGCTGTTGCGGGGCTTGCTGTTGGGCTTGCGCCTGCGCTTCGGCCTGCCGTCTGGCTTCCTCGTCGGCTTTGGCTTTCGCGTCCAACGCCTGGGAGAGGTTCCCGCGCGCCTTGTCGAGCTTGGATGCCATGTCGTTCCACGTGTCGACGGTGGTTTTCGCATCGAGCTTGCGGGCCTGGCCGATCAGCTTGTCCAACGTGGCCTTCGCGGCGCGGGTCGCATCATCCGATGGTTTCGCGTCCGTCGACGCTTTCACGGCCTTGTCCAACGCGTCCCGGCATTTCCTCCTCGCGTCCATCAACGGCTTGGCTTTGACGAGCCGGTCGACCTTGCCGGCCAGTGTGCGGGTTCGTTTCGTGGCCTTGTCGGCCTTGGTGGAGAGCCGTTCGGACTCGCTGATGGACAGGCCGGCGCGTTCGGACCGGATGAGTTTACCGTTCGATGCGACGAGGTCACGTAGCGTGTCCACGTCCTTATCGTCCACGCCGGCCTTGTCGGCGTCGCCGACCGTGTTTTTCGCTTTGCCGTTGCATGCGGCCAGTTGGCTCATGGACGCTTGCACGCGCTCATAGGCGGTTTTCTCCTTGACGGCCGTCGAGTGGGAGCCCGCCAGGGCGAGGATGATGAGCAGCACGATGGCGGCGCCCGCGATGATCAGACCGCGTTTGACCCAGGTCATGGCCTTCGAGTCGCCGGAGGGCGAGTCGGGGTCGGCCACGTCCTCCAACACCTCTTCCGGAAGGATGGTCGTTTCGGATTCGGGTTCCGTTCCAATCACGGTGGTTTCGGCTGGACTCCCATCCGGCGTTTCCGGGTCGGGCGGTTCGATCACGGTGGTCGGAGCCTCCAATCCGGCCGGTGGGATGGGCTCATCCGTTTGGGTCATGTCGGGCACGATGAGCATGGGCCGTTCAGGCTCATGCTCGGGCTTGGCCGGCGGTGGCGGGGGAGTGGGCTGTTCGAGCTGATCGTGTCCTGTTGGAATGTTCTTCCGGCCGCGGCGTTTGCGTGGCTTGCGTTCCTGCCTGGCGGGCTTGTCGTCCTCCTGCGTGTCTTCCTGCAGGGAGTCGATCCATTCGAGATCGTCACGCAGCGAGTCCGACGGCGTCAACTGGTCGAACAGGCTGGGCTGTTCGCTGCTCATCGTCCGTCCTTTCCACGTTCGAACACGTCGTCGAGCTGGTCGAGCATACGGTCGCAATGGTCGAACACGTTGGCTGGATCACCGTCCACAAGCCGGTTCAACCGTTCGGTCAGATCGTCCTGCATGTCGATGGAGCATGGCTGGTAGGCGTCGTCGAACTGGCTGCTTCCGTATTCGCGGAGGATGCTCCGTCCTTGGTCGATCAGATCGGCGAGGGCGCGGCGGTCTTCGTCCGTCATGAGCATGGAGCGTTCCTGGTCGCGCGTGAGTCTGACGGCGGCCGTGACCGCACGGTCGAGACGGTCACGGCTCGACCGTTCACGGTTCGTGTAGTCCAGGAGGGCGCGACGGATCCGTTCCTCGTCATTCCTTGCGGCGGCCAGATGCTCCGGCTTGTGGTCCATGGCATAGTTGCCGCGCAGGCCTTCCAAACCGGCACGCCACTTGTCGACCTGGTCGGACAATGCCTTGTCGTCCCGATCATCCTCGTCATCGACGCGGGTGGGTGTCATCAGATCGCATACCGCGTCCAATCCCTCGGACGCGTTCGTGAACCGCCAGGACGGTCCGAAGCCGGGCTCTCCGGCCCAACCACCGTCGCGTTCGAACCAATGCCTGTACTCGTCGCATCGCGCCTGTTCGCGTTTGCGGTCGTCCGCCGTGGACAGGTGGTGCTTGTGGTCCGCGCTGGACGTGTCGGCCGAGGACAGGTATCCCTTGACGCGTTCCAACGACGAGTGGATCAACGATTGCAATGTCGGCGCGTACAGGCCGCCGTTCGGGCTCGCGACGATCATGTCCATGTAGCATTTGAGCGAGTAGACCTCCTGGACCACGTCGTCGTGGCGGATCCAACAGGATGGCAGGGTGCGCGCCCAATCCGTGTAATGCGTGGTGAGGAACCGGCCCATGCGTATGGTGTGCAGCATCATCAGATCGATGTCCATGCGCGTGGGAGAGCCGGTCAGGTCCAACGGTCGGGCCTCGACCATGGTGGCGAGGGAGTTCTGCGGGAGTTTGGCCCACAGGCCGGGACCATGCTCCGGCTCGTTGAGCGGGGCCATGGTGATCTGCGTGAGCAGCTGGTCCAGGTTGCGCGCCATGGAGGACGGCAGGTCCTTGCCGGTCAGCTCCTTGTATTTGCCGTTCACGGCGGCGGTCAACTGTTCGTACGCGTGCTCGCATTGCTCCCTGACGGACAGTTCGCCACGCTGCCTGTTCACCATGTCGTCGAACATGGTCCTGACTTCCTCCTGGAAGTCGCGTTCCATGTCGTCGGTCCAGAACGACGGCCGTTCCAAACCGTCCGTCACGCCACCCGGGGTGGACGGCCCATACTCCGGCTCGTCCCGTCCCGTGGAGTCGTCCATGACCGCATCCGGTTCCCCGGGCTTGTCGGCCTCGTCCGGCGGGGTGGATTCCGTCGGCGTGGACGCGGGGGAGACCATCTCGTCGAAGAACTTGTCCACGGCGTCGTCGCTCATGCGGTCGCTCCTTCCGTCTCATGCCATGCCTGGCCCGCGGAGGGACGTAGGTCCTCCAACCCCTCGCGCCACCAGTCGCGGTCGTGGAACATGATCATGTGCACCAGGGCGGGCGCCTGGCCCAATGGTTCCACGAGCGCGTAGCCGACGGGCAGGAGGCTCAGTTCCTGTTGGGTGACGGATTCCTCACGTTCGTGGCGAGTGGTCAGACCGCCCAACGGTCCCTGTCCCGGATTCCAGGAGGATTCGCGGCGGGTATGGTGGTGCGTGCCGATCTGGCTGATCCACCATTTCAACGTCTCGTCGTCGGACACGCCCTTGAGCATGATCCGATGGCAGTTCTCCCACACGGTCTGTTCCACGGCCTTGCCGTACCCGTCCTTCTCGTCGGCCATCTGCTGACGGGACTGTTCCACGATGATCAGCTGGTAGCCGTTGCCGCCGCCCTGGGTGATGGCGTTGCGCAGGCCGGGCCATTTCTCGATGTTCGACAGTTCGTCCAAAACGAATCTGGCGGGAGGTTCGATCTTGCCGCGCGAGCCGGAGGCCTTGTCGAACGCGAGGTCCTGGCACGCCTCCTGGAACGTGTCGAGCAGCAGGCTCACGAAGATGCCCGCGTTGCCGGCCACGCCGCCGTCACGGCGTGGCTTGGACAGCACGTACACGGTGTCGCCGCGCAGCACCATGCGTTTCGGGTCGATCAGTCGCGGGTCGGATGGACTCAGATTCATGCGGGCCCTCACGTTAGGATCGGCGAGGATGCTGAACGCGTTCTTCACGCCGAACCACTCGCTGCCTTTCTGACGGGGATCGACGTGCGGCAGCGCGTTCAACGTCGCGGCCCAACGGTCCATCTCGCGTTCCGGCGTGTACTTGCGGATCAGGTCCGCGGCCTCCTGCGCGGCCTCCGGCGACAGGCTCCAACGGTAGCAGTCGTTGATGGTGCGGTCCGCGATGGCCGCCGCGTACAGCATGGCCTGCACGTACATGGCCGCGCTCACGCCCCACTCCTGGTTGTTCGATCCGGAGCCCATGCCGCCGATCGCGACCATGGTCTGCGCGCGGCGCATCGCGACGGCCGGATCGTCGCAACCCTGCAAAGGCGTCCAACGCATGTTGTGCCGCGTGTCCGGATCGTTCTCCGCGACGCCTTCCGGGTCGAAGATGTGCGTGGTGCCCGCGCCACGGCCACCATACGACGCGCCGGTCACCCGATCCTTCACGCCGCATTCGCGCAGGTAGCGGGTCGTTTTGATGATGTCGCCTCGCGTGGAGGTCGCGAGCACGAAGCCGGGAGCCTCGACCACGCTGGGGATGACGACGCTGACGGTCTTGCCGGAACGGGTAGGACCCAACACGTAGATGTGCCGTTCGGAACCCAGCCACACCTCCATGTTCCACGAATCGCCCACATACCATGCGGCATGCCAGGGGCGGGGGCGGATGGCGTGTGGTTTCCGGTCGCGGAAGTCGGCCAGCATGCGCGGCAGGACGGACGGGACCACGTCACGGTTGATGGCGCGCGGCCCATAGTCCGCGGCGAGCTGACGCCACGTGGCCACGCCGGGACGCGTGGACAGCCAGTCCGCCGCGCGTTCGGCGGAATCCCGGTACGCGTCCCAGAAGATCCACAAGGCCATGACAACCATGAACGCGACCGCGAACACGGGCAGCGTCAATAGCGTCCATGCGAGCATGTTGCCTTGGACGGCGAGGAACAAGACCATCGAGAGGATCAACGCGAACACGCACACCATCGCGCCGACACGCGCCACGAGATGGCTTTCCTCGTCCGAGAGACGTTCCAGCAGGTCCGTGTGCCGGCTCAGCCATACGCCCGGCTTCGATGATTCGAACCGTTTCCACGCGTCCATGACCTTGCGGCGGTTGTCCGAGTTCAATTCCTCACGGTCGTAGCCGCGGCGTGCCGTGATCCGATGTCCCGTCATGACGCCAATCCCTCCCGGTTGTCTTCCGCATCATTGGACCAGCCTTGCTGGGAGAAGTCGTCTTCCTCATCTTGGCCAGACGAACGGAGGAACAAATCGAACAGCTTCAACGCGAAGGAGAGCAGGTTCAGCACGAGGGCGATGAACAGCACGGCCACCGTCAGCCGCTGGCCGGCGTCAGCACACATAAAATCGCTTATAAGATCCATGGAAAACCTCCAGAATAGGGAAAGGGAATGAAAGAGAATGGTCCAAAAAAGACGGAAACCCCCGAAGAAAAGGAACTCCACCGAGGAAAGGGAACCCTCCGACGGATCCAAAGCGACGAATCACGCCGATACGGCGAAGAGCATCGGCGGAAGCCCGAGGACGGAGTGGATGAAACGGTGGAAATGCGCGACGGAGGTGATAGGCCTGTTTGCGAACGTGGCTACAATCGTCGCCATAGTGCTGACGGGCTATCAGATCGTCGTTGGCAACTGGCAGTTTGACCGGTCCGGCCCAGACTATACATGGTTCATGCTCGACAGGATGGAACCCAATGTGAGAATCAAGGCGGATGTCATGTCCACTCAGTCCACATTCGCGATGGTTCTGGCCAACAGCGGTAGGACGGAGGACACCGTCATTTCCCTGAGCAGGGATACGAAACATGCTGAAAGCATGAGAATATGTATGCCGGAATTCGACAGGAAAGGAGGATACAAGGCTGGTTCCGCGGTCCTCAACGATAAGGGAAGCTTCGGTCTTGCTCCAGGTGAGTCGAAACTCCTGTTCGCGGTCGCCCCGCGAACCAGCGTGATCCTGACCGGCCAAACGGACAAGGGCGAGGAATACCGGAGCGAAAGTTTCGAAGTCACCGGCAATCTGACGGTGTACAGCGCTTCTGGAAAAACATGGCCCGCGAAAGAACTGCATCCCGATCAAAGGGTAATCCGCCATTATGAGGACCTTTCGGGGTTCAGACAAGCGAAAAAAGACTGCATGAGCCTTGTGAACAAAGACATGGGAGTGAAATAGGATCCGATACTTCATGGCGATTCTCCTATGACGCCCTGCGCAGGCTTGACGTGTCGAACACGCGCGCCCACATGGGTCCGGCGATGGGAAGGATCATGCGTGGATGCTCGTGTCCGATACGCCAGATGCCATAACCCTGCGCCAAACGTGGTATCTGGTCGAGTTCGTCCTCGCTCAAGTCGGGGATGAGACGGTTCAGCAGGGGGATGTTCTCGCCACCCTGCCGGTAGATGATCTTCGTCTCCATCAGATTCATCAACTGTTCGACCTTGCCGCGCAGGCCGGAGCCGGCCGTGAACACCTGAGTCATGTCGGCAACGCCATGCACGATCAGCCAGGTCGCGCAACCCCAATGGCCCGCGGACCGTTGGCGCGTCTGCAACGAGTCGACCAGCTGGGGATTGGACAGCAGATCCCACGCCTCCTCGCACACGATGATGCGACGCAGTCCGTCACGCGCCTGCAACAGCCGGTCAATCCACGAGCTGACCGCCGCGGTGTACACGCGTTTCAACGTGGGATCCTGGAACACGGGACCGGACGTGTCGAACACGATGATCGGCGCGGCCGGATCCAACGTGATGGTCGACTCCTTGTCGAACATGCCGCTCATCGTGCCGCCCTCGACCATGGGGGAGAACACGCGGGCCGCCTCGCTGGCCTTCTCACGCGCCAGATCACGGTAATGCTCGAAGCCGTGGATATGCGAGTATATGGAATCCACCCAATCCCAGTCGGACAGTCGTTTGACCGCGGCCTGCAACGTCATCGGACCGATACCGTACGAGGCAATGAGCTGGTCGATCAGGGACAGCATGTCCTTGTCCAACGGGAATGGACGGTCCGGTTCCCTCACCGCCTCCGCCAACGCCATCATGGCGCTTTTCCTGCCGGCCAGGACCTCCTGGCGCAACGCGCGCTTGTCCTCCTCGGATTTGAGGTGGGACATGTCGGGCATGGCGAACGGGTTCAGATAGTTGCCTTTGCCGGGGGAGACGACCTGCCCGCCGGGAATGGCCCGCGCGATGGCCTTCCATTCGCCCTGCCGGTCGGATTGGACGATGATGTTGCGTCCGAACCCGATCTCACGGACAGCGATGGTCTTCGCGCAATAGCTTTTGCCCTGGCCGCGCAGGCCGCTGAAGAACAGGTCGGGACTGGTGGTCATGTGCGCGTCGTACGTACCCCAGCAGTCGAATTGGAACAGTTCGCGGGAAAGCGCGTCGATGCCGATCGGCGGTCCGGGGATCAGCTGCGCGCCGGAACCGGCCACGAAAGTGGTGAGCACTCCCGCCCGTCCCGTGCTGGTCTGATGCCATGGGATCAGGGGACGTTCGTTGAAATCGCGGGTGATCATGTCCAACGGGCTCGCGGAACCCAACGGGAGCATGCCTTCCTCGTCACGCTGCCGCGCCTTGTACAGGCTCTTCGTCTGGCTGACCTGCTTCGACACCATCGAATACAGGCGTCCGCGAGCCGATTCGACCGCGCCGCGGTCGGAACGCGAATACCGGTGTTCCGGCACACGCACCGACCGGCCGGCGCCGTCACGCACGCGCATGAGCCAGTCAAGTTCGGGAATGGACAGTCTGGTCGGCGCGGGAACGAAACCCACCACGCCGACGCCACGCCGCGCGGGACGGCCGAGCCTGTGCCCATCGTCCTCCAACATCGGCACGAACGGATCGGCCCCATCGCCGTCCGGTTCCATGCCATCCGCTTCCGAACCGTCGTATTCGTCTTCATCGTCGACGGACATTCCCACCTCTTTTGAAAAGACGGAAGATGGGCGGGAGGAATCCCGTGGATACGGAACCATCCCACCCATCATGGATGTGAGCCGGTCCGACGTCACACGTTGTATCCGGCATGGGCCATCAGCACGCCCGCCACGACCATCAGCACGAAGCAGACGACGGCGAGCACGATGAACAGGACGGCCTTGCCTTGACGGGTCTTACGGCTCATGGCGAGAACCTTTTCCTTGGTCTTACGGCCAACGAAGGTGCTTTTCTGTTTGACGGCCATGTACACGAACGCCTCATACAGGCATGAGGCGGCGACGACCATCAGGACCAGGATGCAAAGGGTTGCAGCCATATGGATTCCTCCCTAGTTAGGACATGTCCCGGAATCGGCCGGCCATGCGACCGTACGGTTCCGCACAATCCACATGACACGCGGACGATATCAGACAGGGGGATTCGCAGAACCCTTGCCATTGGACACTCCACCGGCATGGTGGAGCTCTTCCATACGCCGGTCGGCGCGTGCCGCGACGACGCACATGCTCCATGCCATCAGCAGGCCGAGGAGTCAGAAGACGGCGATGATGATGATTACGCCCATCGTGTTCCCTCCTTGCATCGGGGATTCTCGTTCCCTGTGCCGTTCTTTCCACATGCGCCCCGTCCGATACCGTTACGGGGGTGATTGTGAGGGCATGCGGCGTGTGGGGACGGCTCTTCCTTTTCCGTTCCCGAACGTCGTCGGACGGGAGGCATAAGGACCGCAAGATATGGGGATACGAGAGGGCGAAGGGAGGAAAAAACGGCCGGAACAGGTTCGGGAAACCCTTATATGGGTTTCCA
>ULSU01058250.1_pt1 | contig 17969 bp, 18 predicted proteins | sample 1956941 | NCBI WGS metagenome assembly ULSU01 (sample SAMEA4835715, study PRJEB28245) | human gut metagenome | biome: gut microbiome; material: fecal sample | place: Denmark | collected 2008
GTAAGCCCCATCAAGATTGTTGATTTTATCAATCAATTCTTCAAGTTTCTTGGTGGTGATTCCGTCAAGGTCGCCAAACATCAGTTCCCAATCCGGGGACATCTTCATTTGGTCAAGGGCAAACTTTGACAAGGCTTGTTGTTGTGCCTTGTCAAGTGCATCAATCATATCTTGATTGCCCATTTCTTCCGCGATTCTGCGCTTTTCGGCATAAGAATCAATGATTGCTTGCTTGCGCTGCTCAAACGTGCCATAATCCGCCAACATCGCATCATAATCGGTGTTTCCCGAACCCTTGGTGTCGGCTTCATATTTCCGTGTACGATTTCTTATTGCCGCATCAATTTCGGCACGTTCCGAATCCGATTGGGCTTGTGCGCGTCTTTGGTTAAGCAAGGCAATATCGGAATTGTATTGTTCGTCAATGCGCCGTCTTTTCTCCATGTAAGACGCATATTCTTCAAGCAAAGATTCCGTTTCTTCTTTTAACTTGGTTTGTGCATCCTTTTCAGCTGTGTCCAAAGTTTCTTTCTTGGCATTGTCCAATTCCGTACCATCCCCGGACAATTCTTTGCGTTTCTTCTCAATGATATTCAACATTTCAAGGATGGATTTCGCATTGGTCAGTTGTTCGGACAATTCATTGTTGAATGCTTTCAAAACAGTGTTTTTGGTTTCCTCGGCAATGGCATCATTAAGTTGGCGCAACTGCTTGTTCTGCGCCTTGGTACGGTTGGCGACATCAACTTGCAAGATAATGTCCCGTTGGTTTTTCAGATACTCAATGTATGTTGCGCCCTCTTGAAGTAATTTCCCAAATTCTTGATTGGCGGCTTTCACCAATACTTCATCGCCCGAATTTATCCACTTCATAAACCGGGTATATTCTGACTTGTATTTTGCCAATTTTTCCAAGAAAGGGTCTTGTGTGCTTCCGTTCTTACCACCACTTTTGCCACCGCCCCCGGTTGTCCTTTTTGTCCCGGTGATTTTGTCGGCTTGCTTCTGCAAATCTTCAATCTCCTTCATGGCTTTTTTATAGTCATCGTTGTTGGTAAGAGTGTTCAAGGCTTCTTGCTTTGTGCGGATGGCTTCTTGGATTGCTCCCAAAGTTCCGGCTTTGTAGGTGTTCGCGTCATCAATTCCGGCATTTTTAAGAATTGTTGCCCCGGCGGTTTCCGCTGCCGCCGCATTCTTGAATCCCTGTTCAATCTCCCTGCGTAATGCGTCATTGGCAACTTTCAAATCATCTTTTTCCTTATTGCGCACTTGCACATAATACCCCGTGCCGAAAGTTGAAGTCTGCACCCACATACTTCTTGTATCGGACATATTCTTGTATTTTTGTTCTTGCTCCATCAAGGTTTTCACCTTTTCTTGTGCCTGTTGAACGTAAATCATGGCTTCCGCCTTTTTGATTTGAGCGTTTACGAACTTTTGAACTTGCGCCGGGTCGCTCAAAAGGTTTTCGGCATCCCGTACATCATTGATGGACACGCCCAAATCATCGAAAGCCTTTTTGTTGGCTTCGACAAATCTTTTCTTGGCTTCCAAGTTGTCCCCAAGCTGATTCCACTTCACGGACAATTCTTCAATCGCCGCAACGGGCTTATACACGTTTTCCGCAACGGATTTATACCATTCTTCTTGTGCTTTCTTGGCTTCATTAGCCTTGCTGACAAAGTGGGAAACAAGGGCTATCAACGCGGATATGCCCGCAAGAATCCAACCGAATACCGGGATTGACTTAATCGCCGCACCCACTATTCGGAATGCTCCCGCAAGACCGATATTTGCGGCTGTCCCGGCGGTTGCCGCCACGGTCTGCGCCCCGGTTGCCGCTGTGTTCACGCCTTGGGCAACCGTGTTCGCTTCGGCTGCTGCCGTTCCTGCCGTTTGTGCCGCCGCCTTTGCGGTTTCTGCCGTTGCTCCGGCTGTCTTTGATGCTGTGTTGGTCGCTTGGGCAACCGTGTTGGCTTCCATTGCCGCCGTGTCTGCAATCTGCTTTCCACGCCCGACATCCAAAAGGTTGTTCCACCACTCTTTTGCCTTGTTCAACGTAACAAGCGAAAAGGCGGAATCCTTGTTCAAGGTTTGCGCCACTTGTTGCAATCCCATCGTTATAGACATAAGGGATTGCACTTTCAACATTATACGTTGTAGTTCTTCATTCTCTGCACCGAATAGGGCAACCGCACCTTGGGCGGCTGTGAATCCACCGACAACACCTTGCAAGCCGGACAACATACCCGCGAATTGGTTTTCATCATTCGCCATGATAGAGCCTTGCGCCTGAATATCGCCTTGAATGTCTTGCAACCGTCCCAACTCACTGACAAGGTTTTTGTAAGCTGCCGAATTTTCATCAATGCCGTTGGCACGTAAGTTTGCCATTTCTTCTTTGACCTCACGGATTTTTGAGCGCAAAGAAGTATGGGCATTTGCCGCCTTTTCAACATTGGCACGTTCCGTTTCAATCTTGGTTGCCACTTCTTCAAGGGCATTCGATTGGTCGCGCAACTCATTCAACAATGACTTGCGAACACGGATTTCACCTTGAATCGCGGTTTGTTGCTGCTTCAAGGCAATATATTCATCATCGCGCCCGGACATATAGGCTTTGCCCATTTCCGCGCCCAATCTGTCATATTCCGCTTCAAGGCTTGCAAGTGCCTTTTCGTGTACCTCACAAGCTGCACCGATTTCACCAAGCTTTGAACGGATTTGTTCAAAGGACATTGCCGCGCCCACATTGGCTTGTTGCATGGTGTTCAATTGGCTTTCCAACGCCGCCAAGCCTTTTCTTTCTTCGTCAAGTTCTTTCCTTGCGGCATTCGCTTGTTCAATCAGCACATTTTGCGCGTCCCCCGGTTCGATTGAATCAATACGGGCATTCAGTTCGGAAACGGTGGTTTCCAAATCCTGAATGACTTTCTTTTGTATCTCGATACATTCAACCATTTCTTTTGTGGTTGAATCCATCGCATCACCTGACCCAACAACGGCATCGGAAAAACCTTGTACGCGCCGCAAGGTTTCTTCAATTGCTCCGTTTAGTTGGTCATTATCCATTATTGATTTGAATGATAATGCCCCGCCGTCAATTTCTGCCATTACATCATTGAGTTTACAAAGTTCATAATCTGTTCGTTGTTGTCCTCCGTCAATTTGATTTCCTGCACATCCGGCTTATCCTCAAAGTCGTAACTTGGTGCATCAATCATCATGCGTTGAACGATTGACCATGCAATGCCGTGTAAAAGATAGTCATAAGTCCATCCGAAATGTTCGCATATCGCGCCACGCCGCCCGTGTGGACTGTTTAGACCTCGTTGTTTTCCTCTATCCGATTCGGCATTGTGGTTCTTTCCGGCAACATCAATCGAATAGAGTTCAAAAAATCCCCAAGGTTGCACATCGCATTGACAAGGACACAAAGTTGGTACAATCTTGATGGCTTGATTCTTCTTGCGAATAATGTCGTCAATTCGTCAAGGGCTTTCACATCCTCAATCCAACGTGTCCCACCCTTGCAAGGGCATGGAATCAGGCGTTTTTCACCCAATACGGCAATGGCAATGATTCTTGCGCAACGCACCGCGTGTTCCTTTGCAAGCCCACGGGCGATTTTCATTCCATCGTTGGATTTCATCGCATTATCATCAATGGCAATTTCTATCCATTCGGCTGAAAGGCGGTCAAGGGTTGAAAGCGTTACTTCCTCGATTGTGAATGTGCGTTTCACCTCTTTGGGGATTCGTTTCTTTATCAATCCAAAGAATCGTTTGTGCGTTTCAAACTCAATATCCTTGACTTCAAACGACACACCCTTATTTATCAGGGTGTTTAATTCTTTGCGCTCTTGTTCAAATTTCTTTTCTTCGTTCATATCCTCTTAATAAAATAAAGCCCCGGAATAAATTGCTTCCGGGGCTTCGGGTTTCTGACTTGCCCCGATTAAGCGGTGGTCTTGGGAATACCGCGCAATGCTTTTCCGGCATCTACCGCCATAGGGGTAACGGTGAAATCAACAAGGAAAATACCCTTTGCAGACATATCCGCATTGATAACCGCTTCAATGTCGCCGTTGGGAATCTCGAAGTCCAAGCCCTGTTCGGTCTTGACAAAGATTGCCTTGTTTGCAACAACTTCGTTTCCGTCATATCCCCATTTGGGTTCGGATTCCGTTCCGACATTTGCACCACCGACATAATCCACCAAATCTTGCACATTGGCATCCATGATGGAGAATGTCAAACGGGGAATCTTGCGCGACTTCTTGCGTACTTCGGGGGCTGCCATGCCCTCTTCGTAATGCTCCGTTACTTCGGCGGCATCTTGGGCAATCTTACACGTGTCCTTGTAGGTCTTGCCGATTTTGTTTAACGCGGTCGGCATAGTTCCGGCTTTGGACGCTGCACCAACTTGGATTTCCGAAAGTCCAAGTGTAATAAGGGATGTTCTTTTGTTTTCTGCCATGATTTAATCAATTTGAATGTTCCAATCAATGCGAATGTTTGCAAAGTGTTGTTTGGTTGTCGGCTCGTTCATGATTACCATGTTGCCGACAATGGCTTTCAACCCTTTGATATTCGCGTTTCTCACTATCGCCGTGGCTTCATCTGCCAAGGCTTTCAATCTCGTGCGGTTGGCTGAAACCTGCATCTTACCTTTGATTTTCTTGCTTGTGTCCTTGGTATAGATGTTGATGTTTGAAGTGCCTATTTGCGGCAAGCTGTCTTGCGGCAAATCAATGGTGTTCACAACAATATCTTCATCGGTTGAATCTTCGGGTCTGTCATCCCCGACATAACAACCGCCCTTGATTGATGTTTTGCCATCGAGCAATCCAAACAAGATTGCATCGGTATCAAATGGGGTTTTCATTCTGCTGCACGTTTAATGTTACTAATCAACTTTTCCAACATCCGGGGCAATTCCCGTTCTGCAAGATGTTCCGCGCTTGTTAGCACGTTTTTTCCCTTTGCTTCGACATAGGCGGCATAATTCATTCCGGCGACAACCACAAGAGCAACGCCATTTGTTTCCTTGCCTATTTGGTCGGCTATGGTTTGTCCTGTCTTGACACCTTTTGCGGCTGCTTCGCTTTGTGCGCCGCTTGCGGCATCAAATTGGGTATGTACGGCGACACCATCAACAAAGACGGAATAACCCGTTGAAGAAAGCAATGCGCCTGTCTGCATCATATAACCCTTGTTTGTCCGGGCTTCAATCAAGCACATTTCGCCAAGCCTTTGCAACCTCGCAATCTGCTTCCTTGGGATTTCATCAAGAAACGCATCGAAACGCGCCTTGACATCATCTTTCGTGAAATTCGCCTTTATACCCATAGCCTTGAATGAAGTTGTGCCGGGTCAAAGTTCAAGCAAATTCCCTCAATGCGGACATCCGCACATTCGGGGTCGTTTGCAATCAACACCCTTGCGCCTTTGTTTACCTTTGGGCAATTCTTTGGGCATTGGATAACGGATGTTGCCTTGTGGTATTCACCCCCGGCAACCTGAAATTCCGTACCCCTGCCGTCCGATTCCTCACGACACATGGACAAGAACTTGCGCGACACCGTGCATTCCGTCCAATTACCATCCGCATCTTGGATGCTTTCGGTTGATTCCTCAATGAAAAGGAAATGTGGATATTGCTTCACAAATGCCATAATCACCAAAAATTTGAACGGTCGCGGACTTTGGGGCGATTGACAAGTACGTTTTCAACTCCCAATTCATTGCACAATGCCGCATAAAACAATTTTACGGCTTCCATATTCCATGAAATAGAATATCCGCCCTCGGACACGTTTTGTGTCATTCCCTTAATCACCGCCGACATTCTGTGATATACTGCCATGTCGCACTCATTCACATCGGCGGGCGCGTCTGCATCAACCGAACCTTTCAACATGATAATATCAATATCATCATCCGAAATATTAAGTCCGTTCAATGATTTGGTAATGTATTCTTTGTTTGTCATATCGTCCTACTTCTTGCAAAAGACCTTTGGGGCGATATTTCACGCCCCATTGGTCGTTTAGTTCTTATTCCAAGATGTTGCGTTGGTTTGCATGAGTACCGACCGCCCGGCAAGATTCCAAGCGGGGAAAAGGTTTGCAATTCCCTCGGTGACTTCCTGAACGGGCGATTCATTGGAATACTTCTTGACAAGGGTATGTCCGTGCATAACCTTTTCGGCTACGCTGCCGGGCATCTTCTTGGCATCAATCGGCTTTTTCCAATAGGTGTTGCCAAGTACCTTGCTTTCGGAGAAAAGAATCACATCATCCTCAAACGGGTTTGAGGTGATACGCGAACCATCGGCAAGTTCAATCGTAATGTCTTGGTCAATTACGATAATCTGCAAGCCACGGTACAATTCTTTCTTCTTGGCAAGATATGCGTTCACGGTCGCAAGGTCGGGCGCATCCTGTGTCCCTGTTGCGTTCTGAATGAATGAAGAACACTTCTTCCAAACTTCTTCCTGTGAAGCAAGTTTTTCAAAGGTATCTACGTTCATGAAAGCGAACTTGTACTTCGCACCGAACAACCTTTTGCCCAATTTGAGGGCGGCAGGAATATCCTTGGTCAAAGGCTTTGCCGCCGTGCCGGAATCGTATGCCGTTGCGACACCAATTTTCTGTTCCACCGGAATCAGATAATCAACATCGTATTCGGTTACGACCGCCGCGTTGTTAGAATTGGTGAACTTGACCTTTCCAAGCGAAATTTCGCGCAATGCAATCCATTCCGCACGGGCTGCAACGCCATCCCAACAAAACTTGGTATCTTCCGCCCAAAATTCGACAAGGGCTTTCAAGTCGGGGTTGTTGCTCGACATTGCAACCATTATGTCGTATTCGGTCAATTCATCTTCGTTCTTTTCACGGGAAATGGTGATTTTGGGAATATCACCCTGAATGCGTGAAATGGCATCACGGGTCTTTTTGGGGATTGTCGCGCCCCTTGAAACAAGGTCGGCGGCAATCTTCAAGCCGGACTGCGCTTCAAGCATCTTCCACGTTAAGAAGTTTGTTTCTTTCAGTGGGAAAAGGGTTGGATAATAGTAATCTTTGAGGTCGTAAGTGCGAATTACGGCTTCCATATCCTTTTCATTCAACCCAACCATCAATGATTTCTGCATATTGGTTTACTTTTTAGGGGTTAAACATAAACGATGTTTTTCAACGCCGTAAGGATGGCATCATTGACAACCGGGGCATTGGACTTGCGTACAACACCGATAACCCACGCATCAACAAACAAGTTGTCGCCGCTTTCGACATCATAGTTTGACCCCGCAATGGCAACCGGGGTGTTCTTTAATGTCTTGTCCGCGCCCTTGGATTCAAATGCGCACGTTCCGGCGGTGATAGCCGCGCCAAGTGTCGTGCCTATGGTGATAACATCTTTTGCCGGGTCTGTCTTGTCAATTGCCGTGATAAGCTGACCATTGCAAGCATCGGTCGCAAAGCGGTCGCCCACCTTGAAATGATGTCCCTTTGCAACTTCATAGGTTGTTGCGGTTGCGGTTGCAGCCGTTACAATCTGCGCGGTCTTTACAACGACAAACAAGCCATTTTCACCAACGGCAAGGGGTGTACCCTCAAACAGAGCCGAACCGCCCAAATTGGCAACGGAAACCGTCACACCACCGGGAATGTCGGCAACGCGGTGAAGTACACACTTCACAACGCGATTGTCTTTCTTTCGTTTAATCGTTAATGACATACGTTTGAAAAATTAAAGTTGTTAGATTTCTTTGCCCTTGAACTGCGTGTTTTCGGGCTTTTGGCTTTCCACGTAATCGGCAACGCCTTTGGAAATACCGCTTTCCTCTTTCTGTGAGAATAGCGGGCTTCCCGCGCCCTTGTTCAATTCCGTATCTGCCACACCTTGATTTGCGGTTTCAATGTCCGTTGCTTTACCTGCCAAGTATTCATTGAAATCTTCATCGTCCTTGAAGTTCATTCGGGCAAAGTCTTTCAGGGTCTGCGCCTTGAAATTCTCATCTTTGCATCCTTTCAACTTCTCGTTCAATGCTTGAAGCCTTGATTTTGCGATGTTGTCCGCTTCATAGCCGGACAATTTTTCCTGAAAAGGCTTGACCGCTTCGGCAACCGCGGCTTTTACAATCGCGGAAATGTCGTTGGGGTCGGGTTCATCATTCTTGCTTCCCTTGCCGCCGGGTTCGGTTTGTTTGGCAACGAAATTGAACTTCTTTTTCAAGTTCGCTTCAAAGGTTTTGTTACTGTCGGACACCTCTTTATCCACATCGGCGCGAAACTCCTTGACGTACTCATTCACTTGCGCATCGGTGATTTTTTCAACAAGGGCTTTCGCTTCATCTTCTGTCGCCACCTGTAACGCAAAAGTGCGTGCCATGTGGTTCAAGACATCTTTTCGCACGCCTGAAAACTTTGCAATCAGTAATGCCAAAATTCTTTCTCTCATGTTCAAATGGTTTAATGTGTTACAAATCTTGAAACAAAATTAAGGTGTTTTATAGTAACACGCATAAGTTTTGCCCTTGACTTACGCTTTACTTATCCACATTTTTGCATTGCAAACGCATTTTTCTTGCAATTTTGCTTGTTATATTAAATAAAATAATTGCTTTTGTATGGAAAAGACAATTGAAACACTCGCAACCAAATATGGGTTGTCGGTTGAGTTCTTTACGGAACTTGAAGCAAAGGTTGTGGACAAAGAAAACTTTGTCCGTGCAGCCAAGATGTTTAATGATGGATTGTTGCCTTACGACATGGCAACCGGGAAAGACCCCATCAATGTTGCGGAATACCGCAAGACCGTTGCCAAGAACTTGCGTGAGTTCCGGCGCAATCAGCAAGAAAAAATCAAAGCTGCAATGGAACAACAACGCAAGATTGTGGATTATTACGCCGGATGCAAGCGATTATCCTTGCACCACAAGGCAAATAAAGCCATTTCGGACGTTGTTTTTGTCAAGGATGGACACTTGGTTGCCTTTGCCCACTTTGAGCCTAAAAAGGGCGGCATTTACATGGCAAACAATGAAGTCATGCCGAACTTCCGTTGGCATCCGCACGAATACTTGGCAAGATTGCGCAAGATGAACAAAGCCTTTTATCGGCAAGTCAAGAAAGCGGCGGTTAATTCGCCCCGTGAATGGTTTGACTTTAACACAAAGCAATGAATGAAACAACAATATACCACGTTTGTTTGGAGGGCGCATTACACCGATATTTCGGTTCAATATCTGCAATCTTCGACCAATTCATCCCGCAAGATTTAGGGGTGTCAAAATCCTGGTTGTGGGCATACGGCATAACAGAAGAAAAGCCGTACAGGAACAAGAAATGTGTAATCCGCAAGGGTGTGATACATCGAAAGAAAACGAATCGGATGCCACCTTGATGCAATTGCACTGCATTTGCATTGCAAAGATTAAGCAAAATTTCTGCAAACACCATTCCTTGTACAAAAAGCACTGCAATCATACTACTTGGAGCACTAAATAATGCTTATAAAAGCACACATTATTAGTGACAACAAGCCAAAATGCGCTCTTTGAAACTATTGGTTATCACAATGTTAGTGCAAATGCAAAGCAAACCTGATGCAAAAGTAATGGATTGCAATGCAATAAAAGAAAAGAAAATAAAAGAAAATAATATATATTATTCACTACGTTCATAATACATATTAGAGTAGGGAAAACGAGTTTTCCAACGCTCCTTTTATAGATAATGAATTAGATTTCATATCTTTGCATATCGTTTAATCATAATTCGCAACAATGGACGACAATGTAAAAAAGTTATTGGAAGATGTGCGGCGACTTGTTGAGGAATCAAAACAAGTAAGAGAAAGAACAAAACACCTTGCCAACGAAGCAAGTTGGAAACATGATGCGCACATAAAGATTCCGCAAGCAAAAAAGATGCTTGGAGAATTGCAGGCAACCAACAAAAATTTTGAAGAAGCATTGCTTCCTGAAAGGTTAGAAGCGTGTCGCGAACAATTACTTGTGTATCTGCAATGGTTTCAAAGGCAAGATGAACTTTATCCCGGCGCGCCTTGGCTGCTTCAAAATGGAGCAAGGACAATGATTGATAACACCCATAACAGATACAATGAATTGTTGTATAAACTTGCTAAAAGATATTACGACAAAAGTGTATTGGGGTGGATTGACAAAAAGGCAAGCAATTATCAAGTCATCAAAGAACACATCGAAAAAGAGATAGGATTTGATGATGATGAAGAAGTACGGGATTTAAGAAAGGCGTTGCACATCGAAAAGTAAAAGGGCTTTTATTCCCTTTTCTTTTACGCTTTAGTATTTTATAGTAACTCAAAATGCAAATAAATCGCTATTTTTGCACCGAAAATCATTGCAGTTTCAAGTTTTCTTGCTACCTTTGTCATTGAACTACATTCCGAATGGCGGAACGCAAGAACCGCAAACAATCCGTTGGCGGTATTTTTATACCCTCACGGAAAACATAGCGGCATTGTACCCCCGTGTGAAGTGTTAATGCACTCACTGCCATTCGTGGTGTAGTTCAACGGGAAAGGCAATGCCGTTTTTCTATTGCCTAAAACTTTCATAAATGAACTACAATGAAAGAAATTCAAATTTTTAACAATGCCCAATTCGGGCAAATCCGTACATCTGTAACGGAAAGTGGAGAGCCGTTGTTTTGCCTTGCGGATGTAACAAAGGCTCTTGAACTTAATGGTGGGGCAAGAAATGTCAAATCAAGACTTAACCCAAAGGGCGTTGTTAGTATCAACACCCCTACAAATGGCGGAATCCAACAACTTAACTTCATCACCGAACCGAACTTGTACAAGTGTATCTTTCAAAGCCGCAAGAAAGATGCCGAACAATTCCAAGATTGGGTTTGCGGTGAAGTATTGCCAAGCATCCGCAAGTCGGGCGGCTACATGGTTGCCAAGGTAGATGAAACGCCGGAAGAAATCATGGCACGTGCATTGATGCTTGCTAAAGAAACCATAGACCGCCAACAAGCCGCGCTTGTCAAAGCCGAAAGCAAGAACTATGTGTTACAATGCCAAAATGATGCACTTACTTCAATGAATGAGGGGCAACAACGCACGATTAAGTTCTTGCAACCCGGTGCAACATTTGCCAAAGCCGTTGAAACCTCGGAACATTCAATTCTTGTCGGTGAACTTGCACGCATCATCAAGCAAAACAGGGTGGAAATAGGACAAAACCGCCTGTTTCAATGGTTGCGTGAAAAAGGCTACCTTTGCAAGAAAGGCGAAATGTATAATCAGCCCACGCAAAAAGCCTTGCAACTCGGTTTGTTTGAAATCAAAAAGACCGTCATTCAGAAACCCAACGGCGATTCCCTTGTTACCACTACAACCAAAGTAACCGGAAAAGGTCAAATCTACTTCGTGAACAAGTTTCTTTATGAATCCATCAATGAAGCGGAATTGGCAAAGCAAGCCGAACAAGCCAAGAAAGGGGGTGCGCAATGATAACCATAAGCAAACAGACTGAAAATTTCATTGAGTGCATGAAAACCATGCAAGACCTTTACACCAAGGTTTATCAATCACTCAATGAAATATATAATACAGAAGATACGGAACGCATCATTGCCGACCAATTCATAATTGAATTTGATGCACTTAACAAGCGCGTGGAACAACTTGTTATAACATCAATGAAAGAAAGGATGTCTTACATTGATTCGCAAGAAGTTTAATGTATAAATGCAAGGGGGGGGGGTGCACAAATTATTAAAAACTTGTGTATGCCCATTGTTTCTTTTATGATTGATATTAAATAACTTTGTACCCAAATTTAAGTAATGGGAACAAATCGTAAACCATCTAAATGAATGAAATATGGAATACAGTAACTTAAAAGAAAAGACCATCTTTGATTTCTGCAAGGATGAAAAAATGATTTCTGATTTAGTCGTGTCAAGGAAAGACTTTTTCCGTGACTTAAAAGAATATCCATTGTTAAATGCGCACGTTCTTATTGAATTTGCGGAAATAACAAACAACAAAGATTTGTTGAATGCCGTTAAGACACAATACAAGCAAGAACTTGAAGCGGAAAACAACGAATAAGGAAAGGGGCTTTTGTTGCCCCTTTTTTTACTTATCCGCAATAATTCCTTGTTCTTTCATATAGTTTTCAATTGTCGTTGTACTCAAACCCCTACGGCAATAAGCAACTAATTTCTTGATTTGAGCCTTGCCTAATTTCTTGCCGTTTGCACCCTTGAATGTAGCAAGTCCACCATCCAACAATGCTTGTGCTGCCGTTGTTTCTTGTTCAGTGTATTTCAAGGCAAACAAGTTCTTTTTTGCAGATTGTAACACCTTATCAGGGTCAAGACCAAGTTTTGAAATAACAAAATCATAACCCAATACACGGCGATTGTACCCGGTTGAAGCCCTGTTCGTAATAAATTCCGGGTATGGAATTCTTGCACACCCCAATTTCTTGTAAAAGTCGGGCAATGTCTTTCTTGCAACAAATTCATTCATCATTTCCATTATATCCGTTTGTGTGCTTGTTGTAAACATATTACCCGGTATATTGCGATTGTGTGTGATTTCATGCCACATTGTTGCCATTGCATCAGCTTCCACAAATGTAATATCGGAGGATTTGCCTTGCCCAATCTTTGCCATTGCTGTTTTTACGTGTGCAAGCCTATCGGGGGTTAGGCTTATTCTTCCATCCATATATGTAAAGCCATTTACACCGCGCTTTTTTGTGGGTGAAATACGCAAATCTCCATGTTCAAACCACTTTTCAGAAGTGAAGTCGGAATTTATAACCTTAAAGGTTTCATCAAGTTCCCTATCCAAAGTATATGATGTTTTCATACCCCTGTGTGGCTTGTCTATATCCTTGCCACTTTCCGAAATCACCTTGTTTATTTGGTCTTTCAATTCCTGTAAAGCCTTTTTGTAGGAAGCCTTGCTCATTACCCATTCGCGCTTATCGTTTGTGATAGTTGCAACATCACTTAACACATCCGAAATATCAATTTTATACTTTCGGGCTTCTTTAATGGCTGCGGTTGCATCAGCAATGAATTGTTTATATTCCCTTTCGGCTGCTTTTACCCTATCTTCCAAATCTGACATTGCTTGCAATATTTGCTTGGAATCATGGGTATTCATAGCGGAATCAAGGATGTATGTATTCAAGCCCCAATCCGAACACTTGACGCGAATTTCCGCATTCATCTTTTCCATTTGGGCGGTCTCGCTTTTGATAGTTGCAAGGGTTGATTGAAGCCCGGAGACATCCTTATTGGTAACACGCAATTCAAGCATATTGAGTTGAACCGACAAACCCCACTTGGTTGCATTTGCCCTTGCTTCTGCAATCTGACTTCGATATGCCGCCAACACATCGACTTGTTGGATGGTTGGCAATGCAATCTTCAACCCCTTGGATAAATCACCATTTTTGAAGTTATCGCGTATAAAATAGGGGGTGGAACTCCAACCCTTTTGCGCTTCGATATGGTCTTTTACCCATGCTTTGAAACTGTCCGGCACATCGGCAACGGTGTTTACCGCTTCTTTATGCTTGTAGGTAGTGCCACGCAAAGCAGCTTTCAGGTCGCCCAATTCGTTTTCATCAAAGGTTTCTTCATCCATCAGGATAGGAATTGCATAACACATACATTGTGGATGCCACCCAACAAACTTGAATGTCTTGGGGTATCTGCCGATAAGACGGGCACAAATATCACAATCGCACAATGGTTCATGGTTACTTCTGACAATCTCAAATCCAACCACGAAATCAAGTGATTGCCATCTTTGCCAATCACTTTCACGATAAGCCATATTTATTTCGGAACGTGTCAATCGTTGTGCATTCTTCACACTTGACCGATAAACGCCCCGTCCGGGATGGAAAGCCCTTGCAGCCTTTGACAATACAAGGTTTCCGCGCTTGTCGCGGACACGGCGGAATAATCGGTTGGGGTCTTTCAAGTTCTGCTTTACATCCCTTGCCAATTGTTGTGCGCTGCGACCATCGCCCAATCCTGCATCAAGGGCGGTTTCCATTTGTTCCCGGTATTGTCCAACATACTTCCAAACACGTTCCGAAAGGTTCAAGCCCTCAACCTTGCGCCCTTGAAATGACTTCAACGCATCCAAGTTGCGGTCTTGCATCTTGTTCAACCGCGCTTTGCTCAACTTGCTTGTGTCCATGATGGACGCAACGAAGCTATCATTCTTTTTGCAAGCGAACAACCATTGCTTCTTTGACCCGGTTTTAATGGTGGTTGTCAGACGGTCAGCAAGTTGCATGGTAACTTCTTGCATTACCCCTTTGATTTTGGGATATTCATCAAAGGAAAAGGGCTTTTCAGGGTCTATCTTGCTCCTTGTGGCAGCTTGGGTTATCTCTTTTGTCGCAACATCAAACAACTTATCAACGGCACGTGCATATTGTTCCGTTGTCCTGTAATGGGCATTGTCGTATGATTGTATCGAAAAACGGGTTGTCTTTTGTCGCTTTGCCATTATTGCCGGATTTTGAAGTGTTCACATTGAGGGTCAGACAAGAAACGGCAATACTTACCATCGGTGTAATAAGGGCAACGGCACATGAATGGCTTGCCGTTTGCCCCTATTTCGTGCCAATCGTATGAATGCGCACAATCACAACAATGGTATTGTGCTTTCTCAATTACTTTCTTCTTTGCCATAACTACGCATCACCATCCATTTGAGGTTCGCCAATCATGAATGAATTTTCGGTGGATTGTTCTTCTTTGATTTTCTCAATTGTCTTGGTCGGGTCTTTGGACAATCCGACACGTTCAACCGATTCTTCTTGTGAAATCACGGGCTTATTGCCGTTGGCGGTAAGCCAATAATTCAAATCATCAATATCACTTGTAATCATGTACGGTACAATTTCGGGTTCAATCTCCACTTGGTCGCATTCTTCTTCAAGTGCGGTGTTCATCTGTCCGATATATGCAAGAATCACATTCACACGGCGTTGTAAGTAATCATCAAAGATTTCACACTTATCTTGGACTTTCAAGTGCGCATCCATGAAAAGCAACTTCAAGGCAACCCCGGAAATAGCCCCAAGCCCCTTGACCGCATCAAAGGAAATATCGGGTGTCTGCGTGATTGTATAAATCAATTTCAAAAGGGTTTCAATCTCCAACTTGACCGCTTCCGGGGCTTGCTGCCATGACACATATTGCATGGTTGCGCCATCTTCGCCCTCGATAACCGCGCCGGAATCACCTTTCTTTGCCCAACCATTGATTTGCCCGGTAACAAAGATTTTCGGGCTTGCATGGTAATCGTTGGTGTCGGCAAAGTTTGAAAGTAATGTTTCCAAACGGTCAATCAGTGCATCCACATCTTCCGTTTCAAACTTGGGTTGCTGTCCGTAGATAACCGGGATTTTGCCGATTGCAACGGGTTTCGGATAGCCGGAAACAACCTCATATCCATTGTTTCCATTCATCCACAACCAATGTTCCTTGTCTGTGAATGTTTCAAAGTAATCAACTGCGTTGTCCTTGCTGTCCTTACGACTGAAAGCGCGAGAAAATGCCACCATGTCCCCGGTTTCATCAAAGAACGGGTAAAGTGTATCACCAAAAGCCGGGGAAAACAGGGTGCAACGTACTTTGTGATTTGTCGGGAATCCGTACTTTGTATGCTTCTTGTCCTTTTTAACCGTGTGCCAATACTCCGCACATTCCTTGTAACCGAATATCGACCGCCCGATTTTACGGTTCAAAGACTTGCTTTTGACATCATAAAGAATGCGGTTTAATGCCTTAACAATCATTTCTTGTTTCTCATTCTCCGGGGTACTGTTATACTCCGGGGCATTGCCGAAACAGAACGACACGGCACGGGAAATAATCAGTTTTTGAAGTGCAAGGGCAACACGTGCCACTTTGACCGTGCGGAAATTTGTACTTTCCCCGCCTGTGTCAATAATCTTTTGCGCCGATTCACCTTGTGCATCATCCGTGACTTTCACACGCTTGTCAGGTCGCTTGATAACATCGTTTATATCATGCAACTTGGGATTCAATGCCTTGTTTGCGGCTTCGGTGTCAGGTTGCGGGATATAACGATGGGACTTCAATTCGGGAATGGCATCATTGCCCTTGTTTTCCCTTGCTAATTTCAATATTTCTTCAATCGTCATAATTTATTTGTTTTATAGTGATACATTATGCTATCCAAAAAGACTTGCCACATCAGACTTGTTGCGGCGCGGTCTGCGTTCGATTGTTCCCGTCAAGGCATCCGGCGCATCATCATGGGCATTCTTTCCGGCTTTCAGATAACCACAAATGGCATTCGTAAATTCAGGGAATAGGCGTTTCCATCCTTGTGGCATAATGGTGAGGTTCTGAACGGTTGCGGAATTGCTAAAAATGCGGACATCCTTGTTGTCGGTTTGGGCAAACCACTTGAATGTTGTTTTGTTGTTCCCCATCATCCGGCATTGCTTTTCCACGTTCCGGGCAAATCCACGACCGCCATTGTTTGATTCAACAACACATTCGGCAACATTGTGTTTGGTAAGCATCTTTGCAAGGGCTGGTTCTGTATATTCCATTGCCCTTGCCGTGTAAAGTACATCCACAATGTAATTGGCAACTTCCGTTTCATCATAGATAATTGCACATAGATAGTCCGTACCCGTGTCGGCTGTGTCCACGTATGCTTTCCGCTTGCATCGCATTGTTGCCGGGCGTGTGATATATTCCGAAAATCCGCTTTCGTACATAAGACCCTCACTTGGTTGTGGGTCTTGTTGGTACAAGGATTCAAACACTTGGGGATTGCGCTTGCGGATGGATTGCAGCTTGTCAAGATTATGTCTTTCAGCCCAAAGGGGTTCACCCTCTTGTCTTGGGTCATATTCGGTAGGCGCACCCTCTTTGATAGCCTTGTAAACGACAACAACCCACCCATTCGGGTTTGTGTCCTTGTCGTATGTGCCTTGTTGCCGCAATAATGTTCCCGCCAAATCATCTTCGTGCCATCGTGTAAAGACAATCAATTGTTGGGAATCATTGTGAAGTCGGGTTTCTGCAACCGTATCGTACCAATCGGAAACGGATTCACGGACTATCGGCGACCATGCCGTTTTCGCATCCTTGTAAATATCATCCATAATCAGCACATCAACGGGTTCACCCGTCAATGCACCACCCACACCAACTGTTTTGAAGCCGCCCCGGTGTCCTACAATCTCGCATTCATCGGCATTGCGCAACCATGACCCGGCAACGGTTGTAACATTGCTTGCATTCAAGGATGTTTCGGGGAATATGTCGTGGTATTCCTCGGAATCAATGATTCTTTGGATTTCGCGGTTGAACTTTCGTGCCTTGGGTGCATTATAAGACACAATCGCCACTTTCTTTTCCGGGTTGTCCCCAAGAATGAAAGCGGGCAATCTTCGTGTTGAACCCTCGCTTTTGCCGTGCTGCGGGGGCATAAAGACCATAAGTTTGCGAATGTTGCCATGGGCAAAGTCGGTCAATACTTGGTAATATCGGCGGTGAAAGTCTGCCGGGCGAAACGTGGGCATCGTGGAAAGGGTAAAACGCAACAAATCGGAACGACTTTCACGTGTAAGCCGTTCTTTCATCGCCTTGTATAATCTTATCTTGTCCGCCCTCTTTTGCATCACTCCAACTTCCTTTTCAGTTCCTCAATTTCCTTGTCCAATTCTTCATCTGTCTTGTTGGCAAACAAATCCTTGCCGTCCTTGCCCGTTACCTCGGTGGACTGCCTGTTGCGCCAATGTTCCGGGTCGCCATTTGTCAAAGTGAATATGATTGCCGCCGTGTCGGGTTGAATGTGCTTCTTGGTGGTGGTTTGCTCCTTGATTATCGGCTTGGGGTTGCCCTTTTCGTCTTTCACCTTGCTTGGAATGGTGACAAC